>Ga0209902_100405_pt1 | contig 49759 bp, 34 predicted proteins | sample FECB27metaG_FD_188304 | JGI IMG/M metagenome (GOLD analysis project Ga0209902, IMG submission 188304) | Cyanobacterial communities from the Joint Genome Institute, California, USA - FECB-27 (SPAdes) (version 2) | ecosystem: Environmental > Aquatic > Thermal springs > Hot (42-90C) > Microbial mats...
TCTGCTGTGAGCTATTCCCGCTTCTTTCTGGAATAGAGGCTGTCTCTCATTGTCGTTCTCGGCTCCCGGTTGCCGAGGGCGCATAGCCACCATCGGGAGCAACCCCGTCGAGAACACCCTTGCCGAGCAGTACGAAAGGACGGTTTTCATGGTTCGGCCTCCCTGAAGGTGAGACAAAGACTAACCACCTAGCCGGTAGGAACGATGTGCGTGCGAACACATGAGAGACGGCCGGATATGAGTTTGAGGCAGAATCGGATGCTACCCTCGAGTAAACTGCCGTAAAGCGCATAACTTTGCTGGCGAGATTACAAGGACGGACAGACTCTAAATTTGGATCTTACTCGTGATTAAGCGGGTGGAGATCACGGGCCATCTGGTGGAGGCGGGAGATCGAGATGGGTGGTCTCTATGCCGGCATGGCCGAGCAGTTCCTGCAGCACCCGCAGGTCGGTACCGCCCGAGTGCATGTGGGTGGCTTTGTTGCAGGGATAGGCGAGTTGGTAACTGGCACTGGGTGACATAGGAGGCCTGCTCCTTCCTGTCGGATATCTGCCGTGCCGTTCAAAGCCAATGCCGCTCGCCGGCACCGCATCCCCAAGCAGCGGCACCGGGTCACAAATTGGGCCGAGTACGATGCGGCCCTACGCGTGCGCGGAAGCCTCACATTCTGGTTCACAGAGGAGGCGATTGCCGCTTGGCGAGCCGAGCCCCGCACGACACGCGGTGGTCAGCCGCACTATTCGGCTCTGGCGATCCGAACAGCCCTGACGCTCCGGGCGGTGTTCCGGTTGGCGCTGCGTCAGACCGAAGGCCTGATTGGCTCGATCCTTCAGCTCCTCGGTCTGGATCTGGCGGTACCGGATCATTCGACCCTGAGCCGCCGTGCCCAGACCTTAGAGGTGCCAAGACCATGTCCGAGCTCCAAAGAATCCGTTCACCTACTGGTCGACAGCACAGGCCTCCGGCTGTGCGGACAAGGCGAATGACTGGTCGAGAAGCACGGCACTCGCACACGTCGATCCTGGCGGAAGCTGCACATCGGGGTCGATGCAAGCACTGGGCAGATTCTTGCCTCAGAGCTGACGACCCATGATGTCGAAGATGGCTCGCAGGTCATGCCCCTGCTCGAGCAGATACCAGGTCCACTTGCTTCCTTCGTCGGGGATGGAGCCTACGATCAGGAGGGCGTCTACGCTACCGTGGTCCACTGTCATCCTGATGCTGACGTGATCGTCCCGCCACGATCAACGGCAGTGCCGAGCGAGATGGCAGAGAGCGCTCCGACCCAGCGCGATCGGCATCTCAAAAGCATAGCTGAGCATGGGCGTGTGGGCTGGCAGAGAAGGTCTGGGTACAATCAACGAGCCCTGGTGGAGACGTCCATCAATCGCTTCAAACGAGTGGTCGGTGACGCGCTGCGCTCGCGGACTGACCGGCGTCGTGCAACTGAAATTGCGATCGCCGTCACTGCCTCGAACCGCATGCTCGAGCTTGAACGCCCGAAGTCCATCCGCATCGCTTAGCCAGAGATATGATGGGCTCAGTACGTTCACCATTCGATCCATGCAACACGGCCGCTCCAGACCGCACGGTTGGGTCATGGTATTGATTGAACACGGATGCCCGTCCCGGGGAAACTCGGCCCCCAAAAATGCCCCAGCTACGGCTTTCGGGATGCGCAATCGTCGTAGAACTTGAATGACAGAGGCTGAGCTGAAATCGCTGACTCTGCTCTGCTGATGAGGGTAGGGCTGATCTCCGTCTGGATGGGGCACCGGTCGGCGACACCCGATTCTCTTCCAGTGATCGGACCTTCGCCTCGGCACCGAAACGTCATGCTCGCTTTCGGGCACAGTCAGACGGGGCTGATCGGGGGCTCGACGACAGGTCTGCTGGTTTTTGACTTGGTTGCCGGCAGGGAACCGACGATCAATTCCTATCCTTACCGGGCGGGGCGCTTCTAAGAGTGCTCGAGCTGTGCGTAGAACCAATCGAAAGGCCGATCGTCTGTGTGGAACTGGCCGCACAGTCCAAGGCGTACGCTTGAGGGGCTGAGTTCTCTAATAGTTCATGAGTAGAAGGTAGGGTCCGGTTTTGACCGATAGTGTTGATAAGGTCCAAAATGTGGCTGAGGCGATCAACGCCTAGCGCCAGCCCGGCGAACTACGCCCAACATCCAGTATGTTGAGCAGGCAAAGAACGGCGCTTGCCGACTTTATCAACACCATCGACCCAATGATGACTTTCGCCAACTTTGGCTGCAGTGGATTCGTACCTGCGAATGGTTGACTGCCGGTTGGCAGCGATAGCCCATCTGGGCGCCGAAATTTGCATACACGAGAAGCTAAGAGCATTGCTATCTTCTGGGTTAGCGTGATCGAACGATTTCAGCTCGGCTCCCGACCCGCGCACCCAAATCACGCCCACGCTCTGATGAGAGGATTGGCAAGGCGCTGGCCGACGCGCACCCGATAGAGCGGCGCGTCAGCGGCCATCAGCCTTTCGCAGCATCCCGCAACGATCTCGACTGGAGTGAGCCCAATGCGAGCTGGCCCGGCCAGCCACCGAGCCAGGTCGAGGACGCCAAGGGAGTGTTGAGGCTCTTGGAGCAGATGTTCCCCCGACCTTACAGGCTGCTGAGCCTATTACGGCAGAGCAATCCAGCAACAAATCGGCGGTTCCGCAGCGGAGAGCCTGCTACCGGCTGAGGCGCTTCTCTGGGCGATGGGCAGTATCTCTGCTGGAGGGCGGAAGAGCCTGCAAGGACCCATCTTCTGGGTGCTGATGCTTATGCGATTGGGGAACAGCCATCAGCCGCAACGTGGCTGCAATCAGCACGACGGAGACAGGCTTCACGAGGCTCTCCCAAGCCAGGATGCTGTCCCCCGTGGCGAGATCGGTCGCAAAGTCGACCACCAGGTAAACGATGATCACCTCAATCAGCGCGTGCTTGAGCTCGCTGACGTTCTCAATCTGCATCCACCCCGGCACCCTCTCACGTGCACGGCTATTCAGCCGGAACACGAAGCCAAAGGTGATCGCGTAGGCAAAGATGATCAGCACCACGCCGAACAGGGAGGCGTCCGTTGCCCCCATGACCGCAGCCGTAATTGTTTTTGCCTGTCCAAAACCGCCCAGCCATAGAGCCTCGGCGGCATGTTGGAGCTTGGCGCCAGCAAGGCCGAACATCAGGATCGCCCCAAGCAGGGCCCAAAGACAGGCCAGCAGCATCAGGAAACGGAGCGGGAGAAGATATCGTACCATGGTGATCAACCCTTCCTGCTATCGCCGGGATGAGCCGGTAGGGACACGTTGATGACTCATGCCGCCAAGCAGGTTTCGGTGGCGGCTCGCTGCCTGCCAGCGGGGGCTTGCATTAGCGTGGCGTGAGTTCGCTGATGAGGTCATTGACCTGCTTGGCCATGGTCATGGCGGCCGGCAAATTGAATCGGTTGATCGCGACAAACACGCCGATGCCCCGAGTGGGCGAGAAGGCCGTGTAGGTGAAGACGCCCTGTAAGCCGCCGGCCTTCTGAAGGATCAAGGGCCTGCTGCCCTCAGGCTGCATGATGATCCAGCCAAGCCCCACCGCATCCATGTGACCGGACTCGTCCAGCCCTGAGACGGGATGCAATCCATCGCGCGCGATGTAGGCCGCGTGGTCGAGCAGGCGAACCTCGGCACTGGTCGCATCGGTTCGATCCAGATGCCAGGCCAGCCAGCGCAGGATGTCGTTGGTTGAGGAGTAGAGGCCGCCCGAGCCAACAGTCATCGGACTTGTGGGCACTACCGGCATGGGGCTGCCATCAAAATCGTGGCCCTGCATCAGGTTGGAACGCTGGGCCTCAGTGGACGAGAAGGATGTTGCCGTCAGCCCCGCGGGGCGCAGAACGCGCTCGCGCAGCAGATCCTCGTAGGGGCGCTTAGACGCCGAGGACAGGGCTGTCGCGAGCAGATCGAAGGCAAAGTTCGAGTACAGCGCGCCTGTTCCCGGGGTGAACAGAAGCCGGTCCCGTCGCAGATTAGCGACGAACTCGTCTTTCGTGAGGGTTCTCATCGGATCTTCCGGTGGGCTCGGGGGCCGCTCGATCTCCCGCGGCAAACCGCTGGTATGCGTGACGAGGTCGATGAGACGGATGGTTCGACCAGCCTGAGCCGGAACGGATACGTTCCAGCCGAGATGCTTGTCGAGCGGGTCTGTCAATTGCACTGTCCCGTCAGCCACCAAGCTTGCCAGAGCCGTACCAGTGAAGACTTTCGTGATCGACCCTATGCGCATCAGGGTGTCGCCATCGGGAGGCTGATTCACATCGTCGCTGACCCGCCCAAAGCCGGCAACGGCCGTCTCGCCATTGCGCACGGCTCCGATAATGAGACCGGGCACGCCCAGGCTGTAGTAGAGGATGGCCCCCGTGAAGTTGACGGTCTCCTCAAGGAGCCGGTCCTGTGCTCTGGCAGAGGGGGGCAGACTGATGGCAAATGCGGCAGCGGCGATGAAGATCCACATCCTCATGGCAGTCCTCCTCTCAACCCGAATGCAGCCACGTTAGCAGATGCCAGTCGCTTGAGCTTATGAGGAGGGGTTGGGCCTATCCCGAATTGCCAGAATAGGCCGCCGCATAAGGTCTCCATGTGGCACGTTCCGGAAGTACACGGAACTTCTGCAAAGGCGCGCCAAGCGGACCTATAGACCACAGTCTTTAGGCATCCCCTTACTGAAGGCACTGTTCCACGACCTCCGCAGGCCCTCGTCCTTTCGTGCGGGAGTGTACACCGTCACTTCGCGTTCCTTTCGATTGCCTTCAGAAATGCCTTCCTCTCCTCGATAGCCTCTGCTGTAAACAGGCCATGGCTGTAGCGCCCGTTGGCTTCACCGCCGTGCAGCCGTAGTCGACTGTCAATGCGCCTGACCCAAGTTTCGATCAGATCACGTCCTTGTCGCGAAGCACTACGCCGTTCGGTTGTAGCGCAAGTAAACTTCGTAGCGGCTGTCCTCATCCTCGGCCACGTATTCGCGGAACTCGCGGTGTGTGAGTGCAGTCTTGCCGAGAGGTGTTACCACCACTTTGAGATTCTGGGGTGATTGGTGAGAAGCGATACCTCCAGTTGGCAAGTCAACGTTCGTCAGTTCCGCCAGTTCTGTGACCGAAAACCCGATTGCGTCATCCATGATCAGGTCCGCAGGCGCCCAGCGGGCAACGACGGCGATGACCGCAATGCCCACCACTGCGGCGATGGCGACCGCGATTGCTCCTTTCGTGAAGCCAAGGGCCTTGATCGCTGCCCCTGCCCCGGCCGTGAGCTCCTCTTTCAGCTTTTCCCACGCCCGGCTGAGATAGTCGACAAAGGCGTCCTGGAAGTCGTTCAGTTGCTCGCGAAATGCACGCTCGCTGTCGACCTCGAAGCCGACTACGCTCATCGCCAGCCCGAATGCCGGCTGAGATTGACTGAACACGGGCTGCTCAATAGGACGGGTTTCGCCCGAATCGACATCACCGAACCGTTTGGTAAGCTTCTGCAACGAGCTCGTCGAGCCATCGGGTAAAAGTTCTGCTGCCAGGAAGGTGAGGGCTACCTCGTCCGAACCGAAGGACTGTGGTGAAGTCTCCTGCCGAGCGCGCAGCTGCTCCGCAACGACCTGGAACCGCACCGTCGCCGGCGGCACGATGTTGATGAACTCGGTGTTGGACAACACTGTTGGGCCGAAAATCGGAAGCCCAGTGGTGTTTGGCATCGCCAGTTGCAGCTCGTAAATGCCAGGAGGCAGGTCCTCCGGTACGACAAAACTCAACTGGTCCTTGACACGGCAATCACGGATGAGCGCTGTCTGTCCGTTGATCTCCTCATTCAAAGGGGTGGTCAGATCGCCAAAGACGTGCGCGTTCACTTCCGCAGAGCCAGACCCGACCCGCGCCTTCAGGCGCACCTTGATGTCGACGTTCATGAAGTTAATGCCGCTCAGCATCACACTGTCGCCATTGGCGACGTCAGGAACTCTCGCGCAGACCGAGTCGGGCAGTTGGTTGCCTGGGCAATTGCCGGTCTGGACGCTGCAGTTTTGCCGGATCACTCCGTCGGCGCCCAGCACAAGCGCGCATGTCTGCTGGATTTCTGCCGGCAGCCTGGCGCCCAGCGATATAGGCGGTCGGTAGGAAGCGGTCCGCAAGTCATTCACCCGGCAAATCTGCAGCTGCGCCTCGAAGAACTCGCCGCCAGGATTAAAGAACCGGTTGCGGCCTGGCCGCTCTTCAAGTGCGGCGGCGTCCCCGAAGGCTGCCTCGGCGGCACGCAGCTTGATCTCCCGGACAACTGCCGCTGTCAGTGTCGCTGTCTCTACAGGCTTGGTGGGATTGGACAGGAGCGATGGATCCAGCCCTGCATCGCGCAAATCGGGCTGCGTCGTCTCGTAGCTGTCGACAGCACACGCCAGGACCGCCCGAACCGAGGGCGACATGTGTGCGAACACAGGAAAGACCGCGGCTTCGAAGTCGTTTGCTGCCTCGAACCCCGCCAAATGCCGTCGCGCAGTCTGAAAGAACGATGCGGCCAGGACGCTCGGGACGGAGGTGCGGGCCCGCAGCCGCTCGAGCTTGCGGGTGCGGCTTTGCTTAGGCTTGCAACCCAGCCCGAGTGGTATGCAGGCGCCCTCGGTGCGGGGCGGTACCCCGTCGCTGGGGCAGGGAGATTTCGATTCATCCTTCTTGTCGGCGCAGCAGGCGTGGACGTGAACATCTCCCTTGCTCTCGATGTGGATGTCAACGCGACATCCGCCTGCTCGGTCACCAGTGTTCGGGCCGTCCAGATCTTGGGTCATTTTAGCCTCCCAGTCTCGCATTGAACCTGCGATGCTACGTTTCGGCTCATTGCTGGCACCGAGAAAACGTGAGGGCGCATCGACAGCGGGTGGCGATGATCCCGGTCATCGAACTGAAAATGGTCATGGGCGGTCTTCCCCTGATGGACACAGCGGGACGTGCTGCGGCGGGTTTCAGTCAGTATCGATTATGACGGTAGTGAAGAGACCCTTGCCAAGCTGTACGCTGGCACACACAGGTGGACGAAGGCGTTGTTACATGTGACGCCTCGCACCCTGAATGGAGAGCATGAGCTTTCATGGGGCAGTTAAGCGATGTCTCAACTGCTGGACGCGATTCCAGTATGCCTTGCTGCGGCATGGGCGCGTTGTCCCATTCCCGTGAGTAGTGCACCTTCGCCAGCCGTGACGGCGTGAAGGTGCTGGTCGGTGTGGTCCGTAATCGGCGGCGCCCGTCGACACCGGCCAGGAGTAGCGCTGCTGCGCGTTGATGGACACAGTCATGTGCTGGGTCGTCTTGTCGACCATGATCGACACCTCAGCCGCCGCAGGTCCGGCAAGGACGATGCCGCCGATTGGCGCCGATTAGTGCAATCAAGGGTGAGATGGCTCTACGCATCGATCAGCCCCCACAGTCTTGCTCGGTCCGGTCTGAGGCGCTGCACAGGGATGACTGCTGAGAACGGCTAAGGTTCCAATCGTCTCAAAGTTGGCATCTTGAGCCGTCAGCCACTCACATTCCATCATGGTTCCTTGGGTTTCTCCCGCGCCTCCGTCTCGACGATCACATTGGGCGGCATCGGCTCGGATCCGCTCCCAACCAGATCCTGCAAGTCACCCTGCGCGACTGCCTCTGCCGTCCTCGTCGGCGTAGACCTCTGAACGCGGTATGTCTGCGACTCAGGCATAGTTGGATCGGTAGCCGTTCTCTCATTCCGGACTTCAGAGACAGCCTCCGGAGACACGAGGCCAAGACTTACGGCGTGCTCGGCCATCGCCACACTGTCGGCCGCCAGCACGAGGCTGCTGCCCGCGCCTGCCACCGCTTTGGCAAGGTCCTCAATCTCTCTGACCCTCTTGGGATCCCGTGAGACATTGCGGATGTAGACCGCCAGTACCCGGCCGGGATGCTCCTCGACAATCTGACGGTAGATCTCCGGATCGTGCTGCCCGCTGTCGCCGATGAGAATGAAGGGCAGGTCACTGAAGAGCGCCAGCATGTTGTGGATCAGCTCGCGCTTGTGGTCCGCGGCCTTGCGCGGCAGCGGACTTGTCCAGGAGACACCCCATTCGCGCAGGAACAGGATTGGGCCAACTGGGATGCCGTGCCGATCGAAGAACTCCTCCAGCACCTCGTAGATGCCCCATGGGGCTCGTGAGACATAGAGCATGGGGTTCTGCTGATCGCCGGAAGCGCCGGCGTGCAGGGCCCGGTACAAGGCCCCAACCCCAGGAAAAGCCACCCGGGTCTGCGCGTCTTCAACGAACAGGCGCCAGAGCATCCTGAGCTTGTTGGCGACACCAGTGTGCATGACCGTGTCATCGATGTCGCTGATCACCACATATCGGCAACTCTCCGGTGGGATAAAGATCTCGGCCTGCGCCCGAACCGCATGGGGCTGCGGCAGTGTCAGTTCCATGGTGTGCCACGAACGGTCGAGCCGTAGCGGCAGGGCAGGGGAGAGATGGACCCGAAAGTAGCCGTCTTGGTCGGTGGTGACGGTCTCCTCCGCTCCATAGAAGCGGGCCGTCACGACAGCATTCGGTACCGCGCGGCGGGTAATGCGCCGACCGATGTCGCGTAAGTTTGTCAGGAGGACTCCTCGTCCGAGTTCGGGGTCAGGCTTCGACTGCCGGAATACCCGGCCGATAAGGAAGACCTCGGAATGGGATCCGTACCCTCGGTAGGGCTGGATGACCACGCCTCTTTCGCCCTGCGCCTCCTGCACGGGCCGGGCAGCGATGCCCAGCATCCGAATGAGTGCACCCAGCCGTTTACTTACTGTGTCGGTGAGGCTTATCGCGTTGACCCTCTATCTTTGCCTGGTCCCACAATGAGGTGGGTCGTGGAAAAGATCCTGGTAATCCTCCTTTGTTGAGCCATAATAATCTTGCACCAGCTGCGGCATGTGAGGCTCGGTTCACTGCGATAGCGAAGAGCATCTGACTTTTAATCAGAGGGTCCTGGGTTCGAGTCCCAGCGCGCTCACCATCTCAAACCCTTTGCCGGCAAGGGTTTTATAACCTTCTAGTACCTACGGCCCTGCGGGACATCTTCATTCGGGTAACGCTACGGGTAACAGCAGACAAAGGTTCGCCTTATTCAGCGACAACCGAAGCGCAGAGTTCAACTGGCATGAGAGGGGGCTCTCTCATCGCGTATGCAGGGGTTCGAGTCCTGCCGGGCCCACCACTTACTTGCGAAAGCCATTCTTTCCGGTAAGTTGCTCCAATGACAAAGCTTTCTCAATCCCGCTGTAACACAAACCTGTCTCACAGCGGTGATGAGGATATCGCACGCCATCCTAACCTTATGCTGCGAAAGGGCGTCTGGTACTTCCGCCGCCGCGTCCCCTCGGAACTTGTCGAGTTATGGGGAGGGGAGTTCATTACACGAAGCTTGAGGACCGGCGACTACAAGGAGGCTGTCAAACGCCTTCGGATCGAGCAGGGCGAGGCCCAGAAGAAGCTGGACGATGTACAGGCCAAGGCCGCCCTTGGGTTGGCGCAAGAGCCACAGGCCAGGGTAGGTCATCTGGTCGAACTGCCATATGCTAAGCTGGAGGAGATGGTCGGAACTTGGATCAGGCAGGAGCAGGGTCATAGAATTTCTGCGGACAAGCTTCTCAGGTCAAAAGATCGTATTAAGGACTTGCTGGAGGAGCTTTCTGTCGAAGAGGCGCGACTGCGGTCTCCTTTCCCGGAGGATCATGAGCATCTTGTAGGAATTGCGGTCAATCGAGTTCTAGCATCGGCAGGGTTCCCGATGCAGGCCGCAATTGGTTCTGTTCGGCTCTCAGCCAAGAACAGCGGCATTCCCTCGTTCCAGCTCAGTTCAGCAACCTATGAGGCACTGTACCAACTCGTTCGTCGCTCACTCATCTCGATGAACTCAGCTCGACAGCGACGGGTCTGGGAAGAAGACACAGTCTCCCAAGCTGAAGCCACATACACTCCTGGCTCAACTTCAAAGCATACCAAGGGTTATACTCTCAGCCAGCTTATAGAGGAGTTCCGCTCAGACCCAGGGCGTGGTGCGCGGACCGAAAAGACCGATCTGGACTACGGCATGGTCTTCCAAGTGCTGAAGGACGGAATTGGGGGGAATTCAAGTTGACGCAATCACCCGAGAACATTTCAAACAAGTCCGCACACTATTATTGAAGCTCCCACGTAATGCTACCTTACGGTACAAAGGTATGAGCCTCGTCGAAATTGCTGAGTTTGCCGCAGACGATGATCGCAAACTGAAGATCAAAACGATCAATTCTCACCTCACAAAAATCAGCACGATCTTCAACTGGGCGAAGAGAGAGGGAAGATGGCACCACTCATATCATAGTGGGCTCGTGATCAAGGACACAAAGGATCAGGAGGATGGGCGACGCTCCTTCACAATAGAGGAATTACAAGCGATGTTCTCCGCGCCCCTTTATACAGGATGTGTGGACGATGAGCGCAACTTTGCGAAGGCCGGTACAAACAAACCTAGACGTTCACGCTTTTGGATCCCTTTGATTGCCCTATATAGTGGCCTCCGTCAGAATGAGATTTGCCAACTTGCGACATCGGATATTGAAGAGATTGACGGAATTACCGTACTTCAAGTCCGTAAGGCCCATGCTTGGCAAAAGCTCAAAAGTAAATCTGCCCGGCGCTTCGTGCCCGTACATCCTGAGCTTATTAAAATCGGCTTCCTTGACTATGCCAGGGAAGTTCGAAATCAGGGTCACATACAGCTTTTCCCTGAACTGAGGCCGGACGTACGGGGCTATATGTCTGGCGTTTTTCAGAAGCGTTTCAACACATTCCGACATAGCGTTGGTGTAAGCGACCCTGATGGCGTCTTCCATTCGTTCCGACACACCTGGCGCGATGCACTACGTGAGGCGCGCGTTGGAGAAGGGGTTGCGCAACAACTTGGAGGGTGGAAAGGCTTCGGCGAGGACAAGAGATACGGGAACGGCCTAACCCCTAACGCCTGCTATGAAGATCTTAGGCGAGTGCAATATGCTGGTCTCAACCTATCACACCTCTATCGCTGAGAACGCAGCAAGCTCTGCGAAGTCGATCAGGATCACTAGTCGCCAGCAACATCCAGCACGACAACAGCTAGTTTAGATTGCTTAGCCTTCGGAATGCGCGCCTGCAGCTGCTGTTCCAGTTCCTGGTGTGTTGCGGGCCTAAGAGGACTATCCGGACTTCTCGGAATAGTCCTCGGCCGTTTTGCTCCAAACCAGAATACCACATAAATACCGAAACCAGCAGCTTCAGGATCTCGTGCATAAAGACGATCAAGCTGGGTCACTGCTGCTTCCCATAGATCCTTGTGGTAGTCGCGTTTCAGTTCCATGACGAGCCGCTGACCCGGTCGTAAAACAACAATATCAGCTCGCTTATCGCGGGCCATATGCCCTTCTGGTTCGACATTAACTGCCATTGGATGAAGCTTTGATCTTAGTAGCTCAACTAGAGCATCGCGGCAGCTCTCTTCGGACTTCGGAGTTGTTGGCCTCCCGTAAGCATCTTCGTTCCAAAATAGATTATAGCTGTCACTGTTTCCTGCTCTGAATAGCTCTTTCAGATCAGATAGGTGCGCCACAACCAAAGCATGTAAATCGTTGACGTTTGCTGGTTGGCCGTTTGAAAGTGTTGCGAGAGTTTCTCCCCAGTTGGGTTGCCGATACTCCGCATCGCGGCGACGTGCTCGTTGGCCTGCGAGCGCATGACGAATGTGGTCCTGATACGACAGCGACCTTTCATTCTGGCTGAGCCGCAATAGTGCTAAGGTTGCATGCTCGGAAACTTCTGCTGCAATACGATTGATGATACTGCGCGCAAACTCTGCCCCATCCCACGAATTTTTGTCACCAGCCCATCCGCTAGCGGGAGGATATGCATTGACGAAATGCTCTGTGGTGACCCGAACGATACGTTCCATTTGAGGAACAGTTAGCGGTAAAGCTCCTGCTTCATCGTTATCAGAGTTAACAATTAGATCTCTGAAGCCCCAAACGAGGGTGGGGCTGTCATCTGTCGCGGCCTCTACATCACTCTCGAATTCGTCTGGGGAGGTAAGGTACCCTGCGGCAAGCCACAGGCTTCTGGTCCCAAGGCTTGGTGATAGCAACGTCCGAATTCGATCACGAGCGAGACTTCGAAGCTGTTCCTGCCCATGTTGGTCTCTCAGTACGAGCCGTAAAAGCCGCTCCAAGTTGTGGTAAGATATGTCTGGATACTCACGGAGGAGCTGCATGGCTTCAAGCGCGCGGTATGGGGACAGGGCTTCGAGGTTAAGCAACTCATAAAGACCTGTGATACTGCTATTTCCTTCCTTTAGGTTTGCCCGAACGAGAGCCGAGTATGCATCTCGCCCCAAATCTGGACGTTCTGCAAATATTGCGTCCTTCCATGGTCGGGGAATGTGATCGTCCTCATCCTCCTTGAAACTGCGGGTCGGGTGAACGAGGTCTATCGCGAGCGCAACTTTGACAAGCTCGTCGGGGAACCGAGCCAATTGAGGCGCTCTTTGCCACGCCTCGTCAAAACCAGCTAGAATAGCCAGCCACCACTCGTGGTACCGGTTTTGAGCAGAGAGGTTGGCGACTGTATCCAGTGACGGAACTTCCGCAATGTCCAAACTGGCTATTAGGGCATCAATCGCAGTCTCAACATTATCAGATCCGACCGTCTCGATTAACCTATTGTAAGGGCTCTTTTTGCGATCTAAGTCAGAGAAGTTCGCAAAGTATACCATTGCGAGCCATCTAAGCCATCCTAGGTGCTCCCCACGGCGAATTGCGTCGGCATTCTTCTTGAATTCGTCTTGATTGCGAGCCCTGTCCTTACGAGTTTTTTCCTCCTCTTGAAGACGCCGTCCGGCCTCTCTTCTGGCCCAGTGATCGATCTCTAGCGAGATAGCTTCTTGTCTAACTCGTTGAAATTGAGAGTGGGTCTCAGCAAAATTGTAGAGGTCCTCAAATGCGGTTCGGCAGCGCTGTGTTTCTCTGAACGATAAACGCATAGCAAGTTCATAAAGAAACTCTTGCCTCGGTAGATCATCAAAGACGTCAAAGAACTCCCGCATGACAATCTCCAAGAGACTGTCGTCGTCTATCAAGCCAAATGTAACTTGTCGAATTCTGTGAAGGCATCCCCATCTTTCGTCACCTACACATAGCAGTCTCAGACCGACAGTTGCTATCTCCGACACCAATTTAGGATGTTTAGAGAGCTCTGCTTTGATCTCATCGGAAGCGCCACCACTGTAACTGTCCCGGATAGACCAGCGTGTACTTAGCCATTGCCACAGCTGAACACCAGTCAGAGAGTTGACCTGCTTGGAGAGCAGTCGCACAAGCAACTGGTCTATAAAGTAAGCGATCTCAAATGCGTTCTTCCAATTGAGCCGATCTACCTCCTGCCGTTCAAGCACGCCGAGCCCGTCAAGGACTGGAGGTGCGTCGGACAAGGGCAGCCTATCAGCAAGGGACCAAAGAGACAGGCCGGATACCTCCTCCTGGCTATCGCGTAGGTTTGAAATAAACGATGTAATATCTTGCGGTGAAAAGCATTCTGAATAGAGGTGGAAGAGGATCTCCGCTTTAAGTCTTAGGTCTGGCGCCTTTGATCCAAGACGATCATGGAAGGCAATCTGGAGACTACTTCTTTGTGTCTCGCCTAAGTTTTTTAGAGCATTGAGAGCACGGCTTCGAAGGCCATAGGGTGCATCTACATCGAGCATAATCGATGATAAGTCCGTCTCAAGGTCTGGAATTGGCGCACCCGCCAACGCATCGAGGACAAGCGATTTTAGTCCGAAGTTGGCAGTCTCAGATTGTAGAATTGATCTGAACGTTTCAGTCATGTCAGCTCCGGAGAGGGCCAACAGCGAATGTGTGGAGCGCTCATTCGTCCGGAACCATGGATCTTCCTCTGAAAGTGAAGTCAGGGCTTCCAGCAAGAAGGTACGAGCGGACGGAGACAGGGAAGCTGCATCCCCATAGGACAGTATCCCGTAAGGATCTGCAGAGATCAAAACCTTAGCATACTCGGGCAGGAATACAGCAAGCCATGCATGCAGCCCTCTGAGTTCTGATGCCGGGCACCCATCGGTGCCAAGAAGCGCACGAACCCGGCCAACCGGCAGACCATTTCGGATCCTTTTAGCCAACCAGAGGGCGCCGAGAAACTCTGCCACTGTCCTGTGTGTATATTCGACAGTGTCAGAAACTCGCCCAGCCATGAAGGCACGACGGCCGAGTGCTGCCCTGAGCCTGCCAGGATCCTCGATATTGATTGTGCGGTAGCTAGGTAAATCCGGCCCGTTTCCTTGCTCCCTTAGGCTTATGCCTTCTACGTCGCTAATGAGACGCATTGCGCATATAACGCCCGCCGCATCTAAGAGCTCGTGCGGCGTATAAACTCCATCACCGGCGCGAGAGCGCTCCTGGTTCTCTTCCTGAAGTAATAGTTCTGTCGACACTTGAAAAAGCGCGTGTCGTGTCTCGGGCCAATTCCCACTTTTGACTGCCCTGTAAAGCATGATTAGATTTTGTGGGTTCGTGAGAAATTCCTTCAACCCGCGTCTATTCGCTTCTAGGAGAAAATCTTCGGGAAAAGGCACGTCCTGGGTTTTCAGAATATCGATTTGCTCAGCTTCCGACAGCTGTTCAAGAAGTAGGACAACGGCGCCACCTCTCGTTTCGAAGTACGGATCAAAGGCAGCCAAGTCGGATCCCCCGTGCCAATCTCTTTCGCGGCACGAAATTCTGACCTGAGTTGGCGAGACTTGGAAAAGTTTGCGGACAATAGCATCAATAGTGTCCTGGTCGTTTCGTCCGGAGCGCTTCTCATCTAACGCATCTATGAACAGTGAGGTCTGATCGAAATTTGGGACGTTTAGAAAATTGCGTGCAGTGACGAAAGTGCCTGCTGCCACCCTTGCGAAATGCCTAAACAAGTGACTTTTCCCGGCCCCAGGGTCCCCCAGCAGGATGATGTTGGGGTGGTTCAGGTACGTCGAAAACGGACGAGGAGCGTCGTCTGTATGGGCGGTCAAATCGGGCGAAATTTTTCTAACCAGGCGATCAATCATTTATCTTCACCAGGCAGATACCGGACAGAGCGTTAGCATTGGTCGAAGGTCGTTCTGTCTTGTCCGCTCTTTGATCGGTTGTGAATGCTGCTGTTGACATGATGAGAAAGCGGCAATCGCCACTATCGTTTGCACTGCCAAAACGCAGTTTATACTGGTGAGGTCATCGATAGAATGATGAGGTGTCGACATTAGCTGACAATATTTCCAAGCCTTCCGGACCGGCTTCCGCCGAGAAGGTACCATCATACGTGTCGCTAATATGGGTTCGATCATCACGTCCCCCATACTCCAGATCAACGCCAACCTGCAGAGTGCCCTCTATGCGTAAACGGCGGCCGGGAAGCCGGACAACTGAGGCGATTTCCGACTGCGTATGGCTAAGCTGTGTGTTGGCCGACAGTTCAGAGAGTTTACTATAGAGCTCATATCGTTCTGGTGAGGATGTCAGCTCAAGCCTAATGGCTTGATCAACGATGTCATTCATCGCTTCCCCTAAACGCTGCTTTGGGTGCGCATATCGAGCGAGGTAGTTGGCTGTCCAACGCACATCATATTCGGGACGAATAAAGTAAAGATCATTAAGGGTCAGCGGTAGATGACGTTTCCAACTGTCATCCTTGAGGCGCGCCCGTTGAGCATTACGATCATTGGCGAGTCGGATAAACGGTTGATCATCCCAGGTCAGGAACGGAAGTGTCGCCTCTTCGTCTGCAATGTACACACTTCCTCCGCGACTATCGAATGCATGAAGATAGCCAACTTGAGAGTATGCTGTACTTCGCTCCAGGCGATTGCCAAAGGAGCGAAGAACGAGTTCAGCAGCCTGCAATAGTTGTCCCGGTGGACGGGTGCTCAGCGGGGTGATTTGGCTCGCAAGCACAGAGATTGTTGTTGGTGTAGGTGCGTTCGGCCTAAAGGCTCTCCTGTGCCATAGGATCTCGATTATGCTACGGTTCTCGTCCGATGGAGATACAATCTGCCTGAAGCTGCGTTGTAGGTTATCTTGATCCGGTCGTCCGACAGAAGCCACAACAATTTGGTTTGTCTGTGCCCGTGAGATAGGAACCCATGGGTTAGCACCTGACGCGACTGCTCGAGCGAGTGCCTGTTCAGTATCACGCACGCCAAAGCGCGTCCAACCACGGGAGAAGACCGAAATTCCAGCAAGCGATGGGGGCGTGCCTTCGTCTGATAACCTATCTATCAGCCGCAGCAATGATCCTGCGATCATGCCAATCGAGCTAACCCCGCCTCCGTCGCCAGTCGGGACAGCGCTATAAGGGACTATGACGACACCCTTGATCCCAGAGCTAGACAATAGCTCGTTCTCGGAAATGTTAGGTATGCCCTCTTGTACCGGATATATGACAACGCCGAGAGCCTCGATCTCGGGCTGTAGAAGGTCGCCACATTCTTGCGCCGCGGCGGTATCCCCTGTTGTAGCATCAAAGATGATAATGACGCGATTGCTTGTCGCTGCGACTGCGCCCTCTTTTAAGGTGTCTCTCAACAACTTTGCGCCGAGTAGTGGGTTTCCGTCGCTGTTAATAATTCGAGAACCAGTCAATCGGTTGATTTCTCTAGCCGCCGACTGAGCTCGTCGTCCAAAGGCGCATACAACGAACGGAGCCGTTGAAGGGCGCTTTTCGTCGATCGGAGGTGGGGACTGTCGTTTGCGGAGTGGCGGGGTGGGTTGCTCCAGATCGCTCGTGGTATCAATTGAAAGTCGATTTGGGAGACGGAAGCTCAATATATATGGCTGAAGCTCCCGAAGCACTTCGATTTGCCACCCTGCTCGGCGGTTCAGTATGTCTACGAGGACAGTATCAATCTTTAAGACCAGTTGTTGTGGCGTGGTTCGGATAGACGCAAGTGACCAATCAAACGACATCGCCAAATCTGAACCAACGAGATCGGCACATACTTTTAAGAGAGTTCGACGAGTGATCGGTGTGAGCAGAAGTTGATCGCGCCAGAACTTCGCCGAGTAGTCTGAAACAGCAGATACATGAGTGTATGCGGATGTGGCTGCTTGTGGAATGAGATCCCTTAACTCACAGAATTGGAGTACTTGTAAGCGCAGTAGCGGGAGCGATAGTAGCTCGGGAGAATGGATTAGGCCCAGCAGGTCCGGTGCAAGCGCATCCCTATTGCCAATAAGCACTTGCTCCTTCGACCATTGGAACGCATGGATTGCGGGCTGCCCTACAGCAATTGTCAGGTTCTTGTCTATGTGCTGGACTGAAAGCGGCTCGCCTAGACGCTGAAAGCCTGCGACTTCGGCATCTGGCCCAAGAAGTTGCACATGTAGGTCGTTGTCGCCACCTGGCCATGTGAAAACGGGCAACACAAACGCTGGCTCGGTCGATGTAGGATTGTGTATCGCATACAACGCTCTAGAGGTTTGATTGTCCGTGGTCATAGCAGGTTTTGATCCTCGAGATAGCTTCGGACCACGGTTCTTACTGAGACATAGAAGTCATTAGACTTATAAGGCATCTCAAATTCGTATGGCAGCCAATCAGCACCCAAATCACGTGCGATTTGAGTAACGTGATCATCGGATACGGCTGCAGGAACAACTATCGCCATCACATTGCCCTTAAGAGACAAGGGCGCCGATAGTTGGACCTCAATCGTTGTACTGCGCTCATCCGTGTTGATGGCAAGTTTATTCGAAATTAGGTTATAGTAATGCAGGAGGGCCTCTGCCGCTGGGTCGACTGCAAGGTTGGGCTTGAACTGCCGCTTGTAGTAGTCTCGGTTCGAATTCCAGAAACTGCCTACTACTCGCATAGGGCTTGCTGTATCGAGACGTAATTCAAAGTCTTCTTTTGTAAGAGCTGGATGCATTGCAGCATTGTAGCGCTCCTGAAATGCTCCGGTGTCGAAGGGAACCATCCGTTGAGCCTGCGTCATTAATTCAGGCTTGAGTAGGAAGCACACAGGTGAGTAGCTCGGGAGATGATACGATAGGTCCGTCTCTTTGAAGCGGTATGCCGGCCGACCATAAAAGGCATATACTAGGTACTCATTGTAAACTGAGCATGGCTTTTGTGGGTTGAAGTTGCCCTGCCTTGTGATCCCCAGAAATCTTACCCAATCCGTCACATGAGTTAACGGCATTGCGGGGCCAGCAGAGATGGGCGGAAGGTCGTCGAGCTGGGTTTCGAACAAACTCAAATTCTTTATTGGGGACGGGGCTGACATAATTCCGATGGTTTTCGTTAGGCCGGGACATACTCTGAGCTGGCGCGACATTAATACAAGGTGAGCAGCCAGTAGTGTCAATCATTGAACTTCATGCCGTTTCCATGCAGTTGCCTCGCGCTCATTTCCATAAGCATCAGAGACCCCCTTGAGCACTGTTTACTGATGTCTGGTCAATGATGTAGAGGCCGCCGGTTGTTGGCTTACAAGATTGCGGATGGGATGGTGCAGACCACTATGAATTTGGCTCCTGTAAGCGTGTAGTAGGAGGCGCACGTTCCAAGAGGGCTATTTCTAAGGAAATCCCACACTGTGTTACGATATGTCATACCGTTCAACCCTTATGGATAGGCTGGGCTGACATCATCACCTGCATGGGCCATCTTGGATCACTAGAGACAGGCCATGCAGTTAATGCGGGAACTGAACGGACAGCAGACCCAGGGCGGCACTTCTGTCACCGGGAACATGGATGCCCCGGCCACTGACTTGCGTGAGGAGCCGCCCGCTAGATCCCGCGAGGCCCGTGCTGACCAGTATTTCGAGCGCGACCTTCAGGACCAGCGCCGCTGGTACAGCAAGCACGCAAGCCAGTTCAAGGCTCGCGCGCAGGTGCTCGGCATCGCTGTGGTCGCCGCCGGCGCCACGACCTCAGTCCTGCAGGTCTTCCGGGATGTCTTCTGGGTGCCGCTGCTGACGGCGCTGCTCGGGGCCATAGTGGCGTTAATTGAGGGCTGGCGTCAGATCGCCCGCTATGATGAGACTTGGGCCGCCTACCGAGTGGCCAGCGAGCGGATGAAGCGTGAGCGGCGGCTTTATGTGAATGGGGCCGGTGAGTACCGCGGCGCCAAGGACGAGGAGGAGGTGTTTCTGCGCTTTGTCGAGGCGATCGAGACAATCATTGCCGAGGAACAGCGCATCTACTGGCAAAACCGCAGGGACAACGACTCGCGAGCGGCACGGCCACTGGCGGAAGCGGACCTCGGCCGCCCCGAGAGTAGCGGGAAGCAGGTCCATGGCCACCCCTGATGCCAATGACGGGCCTGTCCTGTTCCTATCCCATGCCGGGGCTGACACCGAGGCAGCCCGGCGACTGAAGGCGCGGCTCGAGGCGGCACCGGATGCACGCGCGGCGGGGCTGCAGGTCTGGTTCGACAAAGATAACTTGCGAGCAGGTGCCCCCTGGCAGGACCAACTTGAGGAGGCAATCAAGCGGCACGCTACCGCTTTTGCAGTATACATCGGCTCGAAAGCGGTGGTGAACTGGGTCGAGGCCGAGGTGCGCCTAGCGCTTTCCCGCGCCATAATCAGTGGCGGCTCCTTCGCCTTCGTGCCGATTATTGCAGCCGCCGCCGACAGTGCAGCACTGCCTGGCTTCGCGCAGCAGTTCCAGGCCGTGCGCGATGTTGAGACTAATCCGGAGGAGTTCCAGAAGCTGCTCGCGGCTGTGCTTGGCCAGGGCGAGGCAGTTGGCCAGCTGAAGGCAGAGACGGAACCCTTCTTCGGCCTTCGCGCCATCGACGAAGAGCGCAGCCACCTGTTCTTCGGTCGCGAAACAGAGACTTGCGAGCTGATCGAACGCCTCCAACTGCTCGGGCTGCTGATTGTGATCGGGGATAGCGGCAGCGGCAAGTCGTCGTTGGTGAAGGCTGGTCTCGTGCCACGCTGGCGTGGTGGCGCCCTCGCTGAGCTGGAGGGCCGCCGCCCGGACGAGGAGATCTGGCACGTCATCGAACTGCGGCCTGGGCGTGACCCACGCCGCGCATTAGGTGACGCGGTATTCAAGGCCGCAGGCACCTTGGGAAGACCCGCGGAGGACCAGGGAACCTACCTCAAGTGGGCTACAGGCGACGATCCCGAGCTGCGCCGCCAAGGCTTGCGGTGCGGCTTGTCTCCCGACAAAACGCGCACGCTCATCGTGGTGGACCAGTTTGAGGAGTTGGTCACGCTAGCACCAAAAGAGCAGCGACAGCCGTTTGTCGAGCTGCTGCTCGGACTAGCCGAGGCAGGGGATCCAGCCTTCTCGATTGTGCTAACAATGCGGCGGGATTACTACAACCTGCTTGCTGCTCCCGAGTGCCGGTCGCTTTATCATCTGCTGGAAGCCCAGGACCGGACAGCGCTCTATCGACTCGGCCGCATGAGCGATGCCGGCCTACGCAGGATTGTCATTGAGCCGCTCCAGCTAGCGGGAGTTAATCGAGGTGAACGGGAGACACTGGCAGAGAGCGTGCTCCGAGATGTTGGCGAGCGGCCCGGTGACCTAGCGCTCGTTCAGTTTGCGCTTACTCGGGCCTGGGAGCGACAGAGCGAGTTCGGCGGCAGCATTGTACAAGCCTACGCCAGCATTGGCCGAGTAGATGGCGCTCTAGCGCGCGAAGCCGAACGGATCTTTAAGGATGTACTTGGGGGTGAGAAGAATGAAGCAGAGGTAGGATCCACTCTGATCCGCCTTGCACGGCTAGAGGGGACTGCTGGGCCGACCCGGCGGGTGGCGCGCAGGAAGGAATTCACGGACAGCCGTTGGTCGCTGCTGCAGACATTAGCTGATGCAAAAGGCAACCGGCTTGTCCTAATCCGAAACCCGCGCTCCGCAGATGGGGCAGATCCGGATGTGGGCGAGGAGATAGCTGAGATTGCGCATGAGGCGCTGCTGAACCGTTGGCCTCGTTTGCATGCCTGGCTCAACGATGCGCCAGAGGATAAGCGGATCCTTGATCGATTAGCTGACCGCACAGCCGAGTGGGCTGATGCCGCCACACCACAAGCCAAGGATCGCCTTCTCGCGCGAACTGATGCGGAGCGTGACGCCTTCGATGCTCTGGCACGGGCGCGACCACTTTGGCTCTCGACCGAGGAGCAAGATTTTGTCGCGGCCAGTGTTCATGATCATCAAACTCGTATGCGCCGAGACCGGTGGGTGCGGAACGCCGCTCTAGTCGCTGCGGGGGTCTTCTTGATTGCCTCCGGCTTGGCCACTTGGTTCTGGTACGAAGCGGGTTTCGAACGCGATAAAACACGTATGCAATTCTTGGCTGCGCAAGCGCGCCGCGTGAACGCCGAGGCAGATACGCCCAACGAGATTGGACTTGCTGCCGCTCTGGCTTTGGAGAGCATACAGATCGCCCAAAAAATCCACCGCTCCAGCGAGGCTGATGCAGTCGAGGTCAGCAGAAGCACTGTGAGGCGCCTGCCACTCCATGTCCAATCGCATGGTACATGGGTCTCGTCATTGGTGCTGCTGCCGGACGGACGTCTGGCGACCATTGGGGGTGAGGACGGCGTCATCAAGCTTTGGCCCAGAGATGGAAGTGAGCCCGAGGTGCTCACCCATGGCAAGCACATCACAACGCTCAAGATGTTGCGAGATGGCCGCTTAGCCAGCGCGAGCGTCGATGGCATGATCAAGCTGTGGCATAAGGACGGTGGCGAGCCTACGGTGCTCTCCCATAGCGCTCCGGTCTCGTCAATGGTGCTTCTGCCAGATGGACGTCTGGCGAGTAGCGGAGGCCCCAATGGGGTTAAGCTGTGGCCCAAGGGCGGCGGCGAACCCTTGGTGCTCTCCCATCCCTCTCCAGTCTCGTCGCTGGTGGTGCTGCCAGACGGGCGCCTAGCCAGCAGTGGCGGTCCCAAGGGTGTTATCCAGCTTTGGCCGAATGAAGGTGGTGAGCCAGAGGTGCTTACCCATGGCAGCTTTATTCATACCCTAGTGGCACTGCCAGACGGGCGTTTGGCTAGTTGCGGTGACAACGGCATCGTCAAGCTATGGCCTAGCAATGGTGGTGAACCGAAGTTGCTCAGCTATGGCAGCATAGTCTCGTGGTTGGTTGTACTGCCGGATGGGCGTCTGGCTGGCGGAAATAATGATGGCGTCACGAAGATCTGGCCCAGTGAGGATGGCGAACCTGAGGTGTTCCCCCATGGTGCGCACGTCTCCTCGGTAGTAGCGCTGCCAGATGGGCGTATAGCCACCGGAGGCGCGGACGGCCTGATCAAGCTTTGGCCGAATGATGGTGGTGAGCCAGAGGTGCTTACCCATGGCAGCGCTATTCATACTCTGGTGGTACTGCCGGACGGACGCCTCAGCAGCGGAGATCGCGACGGCACCATCAAGTTCTGGCCTAGCATTAGCGAACCGGAGGTGCTCAGGCATGGCGCTTGGGTCACGTCACTCGCTGTGCTACCGGATGGGCGCTTAGTCAGTGGGGGTGACGACGGGGTGATTAAACTCTGGTCCAAAGAGGGTGACGAGTTCGAAGTGCTCACCCATGCCAATTCGGTTCAATCGCTAGTAGTACTTCGGGACGGGCGTCTGGCCAGCGGTGGCTTTGATGATGGCGTTATTAAGCTTTGGTCCAACGGCGGCACCGAGCCTGAGGTGATTACCGACGCCGGCTCTGTTTGGTCACTCGTGGTTCTATCGGACGGACGTCTGGCGAGTGGCGGGGGTGTAAACGGGACCATCAGGATCTGGCCCAGAAACGGCGGCACGCCCAAAGTTATCACCCATGGCAGGCAGTTTAGCGCGCCACTCGCGGTGTTGCCGGATGGGCGCCTCGCCAGCGGCGATGATGGTGGTGTGATCAAGGTCTGGCCCAGAGACGGTCGCGAGCCCGAGGTGCTCACCCGTGGCAATTCCATCCGTAGCTTGGCGGTGCTGCCAGACGGCCGTTTCGCTACCAGCGGAGCTGGGAATGAAGACGATGTAATCAAGATCTGGCCCAAAGACGGCAGCGAACCCGAAGTTCTCACCCACGGCAGCTCCATCCTTACTCTCTTGGTTCTGCCGGACGGGCGTCTGGCGAGCAGCGGAAGTGAGGACGGGGTCATCAAGCTCTGGCCTAGAGACGGCGGCGAGCCCGAAGTGCTCACCCATGGTAGCCGAGTCCGAGCGTTGGCTGCGCTACCAGATGGACGCCTCGCCAGTGGCAGCATCAATGGTGAAATCAAGCTCTGGCTAGTTGATGAAGAGAAACTGATCACTTCTCTCTGTCTTCGTGCCGGACGCAATCTGACTAGAAGCGAGTGGGCCCGCTACATCGGCTCCGATACGCCTTGGCAGCCGAGCTGCCGTAACCGGCCCTCCAACTGGCGCACGCCAGATCCTTGATGGTAACAGAACGCAGATGGCCGACATCTTCATCAGCCATAGCAGCCATGACAACGAAGCCGCCGCAGCCATTGGCGAGCGCATCAGACGTGAGCGGCCGACTTGGTCTCTGTTCTACGACAAGGACAACATCCGCGCTGGTCAACGCTGGCAGGAGCGCCTACGCGAGGAGCTGCAGAGTTGCCGGGTGGTGCTGGCCGTGCTCAGCCGTAACTGGCTAAGCTCGCCCTGGTGCTTCACCGAAGCGGTAACCGCCAGCTTCCGCGGCAAGGATGTGGTTGGCATCGCGATCGAGGACCTGACCAGCGCTGACCTGCAGCGTGCACCGCCCATCTTGCGCGAGCGCCAGCGTGTTCGCCTGCGGGATGGCGACGAGCGGCCATGGCAGGAAATACTGGAGGCGCTGGACCGTTCAGGGCTCGATCCCAACGACTGGTTCCCAATTCCACCAAATGTTGGGCCGTATCCTGGTCTTGTCGCCTTCGATGAGAAGGATGCGGGCGTATTCTTTGGCCGCAAGCAGGAGATCACAGACTACCTCGGTATTCTCGATACATTGCGCAGCCCAGATCGCTCGCAGGTGCTGGTGATTTCAGGGGCCTCGGGCAGCGGCAAGTCCTCGCTGCTTCGCGCTGGCTTAATCCCTCGTTTGCGCCGCAAGCCCGAGTGGATTCTGATCAGCCCATTTGAGGTCGCCCGCGAGCCCGTGCGCAACTTGCTGGACCAGCTCGGCAAGGCGCTTGCTGCTGTTGGCGCACCAGCGGAAGGGCTTGATTTCGCAAAGCCCCCGGGCACCTCAGAGGCGCTCTCCCACGTGCTGGACGAGGTGCTCCGGCGGCTGGAACAACAGACGAAGGCATGGATACTTCTGCCGCTGGATCAGGCGGAAGTGCTGCTCGCAGGTGATCGACCAGTAGGTGACCCAGCGAGCCAGCTGCTCAATGCTCTCGCGGAGGTTCTTGGAAAGCAAACACGGCATGTTGTCGTGGTCGCCACCATCCGCACCGAGTTCGTGCCACGCCTGGAGGCGGCTTTTCCCAGATCCGAGGTGCGCCTGCGGCAAATCCCGTTGAGCACGATTGGCTCGCTGCCCGAGGTCATTGAGAAGCCAGCTGAGAGGTTTGGGCTCGAACTTGAGCCAGGGCTTTCGGGTACGATCGTCAATGACGTCCAGACAGCTGATGCTCTGCCTCTGTTGGCTTACACGCTGAAGGCACTGTACGAGCAGGGCCGGGCAGATCAGCGATTTACCTTGGGCGACTACCAGGCGCTGGGGGGAGTGCAAGGAGCTATCGCAGCGAAGCTGCAAGAGGTGCTGACCGACCCGGAACCCACCGCCGAAGAGATACAAAGTCTGCGGCGCGCGTTCACGCGTTATCTCATCCGCGTTGATGAGACGGCAGTGGAAGGTGAGCGCCTGCTCCGGCGTGTTGTCCCACGCACTTCACTACCGCAAGCCGCGGATCGGATCACTGGCCGCTTGGTCGATGCCGGCCTGCTGGTAACTAAGGACGGAACCATAGAGCTTGCCCATGAGCGCCTGATCGATGACTGGCCGCAGCTGCCGCTCAAAACCTGGCTTGCTCAGGACGCCAGCAGCCGCCGTCTGATCGACCAGCTCCGCCAGCGCGCCAATGATGACATCCTGCCGGATGGGCTGCTGGCTCAAGCGGAAGATCTGCTGCAGCGAGACCCCGAGCTACAACAAGATGAGGAAACAATCGCCGATTTGGTCCAGCGTTCGAAGGACCAGAAACTCGCGGGTGAGCGGCGACGGCGCGTGCTTCTCGGCGGTGCAGTGATAGCTGCGGTTATGTTTGCGGCGGTTGCCGGTTTCGCATGGATCCAATGGAGCAACGCGAATGCCGCAACCGAAGAGGCCAAAAAGCAGACGCAACTTGCGATTAGTGCAAAAGAGCAAGCGGATAACAATGCACGTCTAGCCGATAAGAATGCCGCTGATGCCGATGCAGCCGCCAAGCAGGCCCAAGTCGAACGGGATAGGGCGCGTATGCAACTCCTGGCCGTGCAAGCGCGCCGTTTGGATGCAGAGGCTGACACGCCAGACGAGATCGAACTTGCGGGCGCATTGGCCTTGGAAAGCATAGAGATTGCACGTAAAGGAAATTACCCAATCGAGGCTAACGCAGTCGAGGCCAGCAGGAGCGCCTTAAGCCAGCTCCCACTTCAGCTTCTCCAATACAGTGAATCGATACAGGCATTAGCTGTTCTGCCGGACGGGCGCTTAGTCAGCGCCGGAGGTGACTTCGTTGGTAGTTACGGCGGTGAGATCAGGATCTGGCCTAAGGACGGCATTGGCGAGCCCATGATCCTCCAACATGGCAGCGCAGTCTTGTCACTGACGGTGCTGCCGGATGGACGCCTCGCCAGCGGTGGTAGAGATGAAGAAATTAAACTCTGGAGATTGGACGATAGCGAGCCCGAGGTACTTGATCATGGTAGCGACGTTAGAGCACTGACAGTGTTGCCAGATGGACGCTTGGCTAGCGCTGGTATTGAAGGGATAATTAGGCTCTGGCCTAAGGACGGCAGCGGTGTGCCAATGGTCCTTCAACACGGCAGCGCAGTCTTGTCGCTGGCCGTTCTGCCGGATGGACGCCTCGCTAGCGGTGGCGAAGACGGCAGAATCAGACTTTGGCCCAAGGTTGGTAAAAGGATGCCCATTGTTCTCTCGCATGGTGACCAAGTCAAAGCACTCGCGGTTCTGCCGGATGGACGCCTCGCCAGCGGCGGCGAAGGAGGCAAGATCAGGTTGTGGCGCATTGGCGGCAACAGTGAACCGATTGTTCTGCAGCACAGCAGCCAAGGTATAGTCCAAGCACTGGCTGTGCTGTCTGACGGGCGCTTGGCCAGTGGCGGTACTGATGGAAAAATTAAGCTCTGGCCCAGGAGCGGTGAAGGTGGGGCTGTTGTTCTGTCACATGGCGGTAACCAAGTCACGGCACTGGCACTGTTGCCGGACGGGCGCCTTGCCAGCGGTGGCGGCGATTTCGTAAGGGAGCGCCTTGGAGATGAGCTCGTTGGTGAGATTAGGCTCTGGCCCAAGGATGGTAACGACGAGCCCATTATCCTCCCGCATGATGATGCGATCGCGGCACTGGCCGTACTGCCGGATGGACGCCTGGCTACGGGCCATAGTGTTTTCCGAGACAACCGCGTGAAGATCAAGCTCTGGCCGAAGGAAGACGGCGGTAAGCCTTTAGTGTTCGAGCACGGTAGAGGCGGGTTTGTCCATGCATTAGCAGTACTGCCAGATGGGCGCTTGGCCAGCGCTGGCGGAGATTATTCGGACAACCGCGGCGAGATCAAGCTCTGGCCTAAAGATGGGAAAGGGGAGCCCGTCGTTCTCACGCAAAATGGCCCTGTCACAGCACTGGCGGTGCTACCAGATGGACGCCTCGCCAGCGGCGGCGAAGGAGGCAAGATCAGGTTGTGGCGCATTGGCGGCAACAGTGAACCGATTGTTCTGCAGCACAGCAGCCAAGGTATAGTCCAAGCACTGGCTGTGCTGTCTGACGGGCGCTTGGCCAGTGGCGGCAGTGAAGGAATAGTCAAGCTCTGGCCGAAGGACGATGGCGGTAGCCCTATTGAGTTCGAGCATGGCAGCCCAGTCTTGTCGCTAGCAGTGCTGCCGGATGAACGCCTAGCTAGCGGTGGCGAAGACGGCAAAATTAGGCTGTGGCTGGATCAAGGTGACCCACTGATCCTTCAGCATGGCAGACCCGTCCAATTATTAACAGTACTGCCAGATGGGCGCTTGGCCAGCGCTGGCAGCGATTACTCGGACAACCTCGGTGAGATCAAGCTCTGGCCTAAAGATGGGAAAGGGGAGCCCGTCGTTCTCACGCAAAATGGCCCTGTCACAGCACTGGCGGTGCTACCAGATGGACGCCTCGCCAGCGGTGAAAGTAACCTCAAGCTTTGGCTGGTTGAACAGGAGAAACTGATCGCCGCTCTCTGCCTTCGCGCCGGTCGCAATCTTAGCAGAGACGAATGGGCCCGCTACATCGGCCTTGATATCCCCTGGCAGCCGAGTTGTCGTGACCGGCCCTCCAACTGGCGTACACCAGATCCGTAGTCTGAGCAGAGAGGCGCGGCGTTCCGGCTGGTCCAGCCCTGGGTGTCAAGATGGAGATAGTTTATGCTGCTCTCCGAGAGGATAGGCCGAGACAGCCCGAAGAAACTGCTCGCAATAGACGGCGGCGGAATTCGAGGGGTGCTCGCGCTCGAGATCCTGAAAACGATCGAGGAAGAGTTGAAGGCTCAAAGTGGCCGCGACGACTTCCGTCTGTGCGACTACTTCGACTACATCTCTGGCACGAGCACGGGCGGCATCATCGCCGCAGGACTCGCAATCGGTCTTTCGGTCGACGAGATCATGCGCTTCTACGTAGAGGCAGGCGCGCAGATGTTCGTCAAAGCCAACCTGCTGCAGCGGTTGCGCACGAAGTTCGAGGATGAACCGCTCGCGAACATGCTCAAGCAGGTGTTCGGTCCGACGACGACGCTCGGCTCGGAGCGGCTCAAAACACTCCTATTGCTCGTCATGCGCAATGCCACCACTGACTCGCCGTGGCTGATATCAAACAATCCCTATGCCAAGTACAATCGGCGGACGCGTCCAGACTGCAACCTGCATCTGCCTCTCTGGCAACTGGTCCGCGCCAGTACTGCCGCTCCGACCTATTTTCCCCCGGAGGTAGTGGTGGTTGGCGGACGCGAGTTCGTCTTCGTGGACGGCGGGGTCACCATGTACAACAATCCCGCATTCCAGATGTTTTTGATGGCCACCCTCGACCGCTACTGGCCGTTCGCTCCGCAAGGGAGGCGAGGGTGGCCGACGGGCGCTGACAAGATGCTGATTGTCTCAGTGGGAACTGGAACAAGCCCGGATCCGCGTGAGGGTCTCGAGCCTCGAGAAATGAACCTGCTGTTCAACGCCGCTACGATCCCATCGGCTCTCATGTTCGCAGCTCTGAACGAGCAAGACTTCCTCTGCCGCACGTTCGGTGACTGCCTGTCCGGTGACCCACTCGACCGTGAGGTTGGGGATATGGTCGGTGCCGGCGGGCCCGCTCTGCCGAAACTCTTCACCTATGTCCGATACAATGCGGAACTGAGCGAGAATAGCCTGGCGAACATCGGCTGCGGACACATCCCACCGGACGCGGTGCGCAGGCTAGATGCCATCGATGCGGTTCCGGCGTTGCGCCAAGTCGGGCGGGCGGTTGCTGCACGAAAGGTGAAGGTAGACCATTTCAGCCGGTTCCGACCAACCTAACCTGTGCAGCATAGTGCGAGTTCGTCCTTGAGCGATCAGTCAGGCTTCGGTTCTAAAAGCTAGAGAGACCGAGGTGCAGAAACAGGCGCAAGCAAAGACCGCCGTGGTTGCCGTTGCCGGGCGGCGTGTGGATGCCCCGGGCGCAGATCCGGCGCGGTTTCCGCTGGAGAACGTGCCTGGCGTGCGCCACCGTATCGCGGAGTGCCTAGAGGCCGAGGCGGCGGCGGCGCTCGTCAGTTCGGCGGCCTGCGGGGTCGACTTGCTGGCGCTCGACGAGGCTGAGCGCCTTAGCCTCCGGCGCCGCATCATTCTCCCGTTCTCGCCGGAGCGTTTTCGCGAGAGTTCGGTTGTCGACAGGCCTGGGAACTGGGGGGCGATGTTCGACCGTCATACCGCGGCAGCCATGGCTGGAGGCGACCTCGTCGTGCTCGATTTCGCTGACGGTGGCGATCCGGCCTATGCGGGCGCAAACGAGGCCATCGTCCGCGAGGCGCAGGCGCTCGCCCAGGATGGCGCTCTGCACCGACTGGTCGCATTGACGGTTTGGGACGGCACGGCAAGGAGGGGAACTGATGCCACAGCCGATTTTCGACGCTTGGCCTCAAAGGCCAGCTTCAAGCAAATGAATGTGTCGACGCTTTGACGCTCACCACGATGCCAAGACCCGCGTGGCCCGTTCCATAGTCCGAATGCGCCGGTGAAGAGCAAGGCGCATCGTAGTACCATCAGGGCCGGTAGCTCGGTGGCAAGCAGATGGCGAAGGACGAGGTATTTCGACTCAAAGCTCCCTGGATCATAGTTGGGCTTCGGAAGGAGTTTGGCCTTACTCTGGAGCAGGCAGCAGCCGTCTTGGGCAACATCGGTCACGAGTGCGCTGGCTTCACCCTGATGCAGGAGGTCAATCCTGTGAACGGGGGCGAGGGTGGTTATGGCTGGTGTCAATGGACAGGCGATCGGAGAACCAAGTTCCAAGCATTCGCAGTTGCGCGTAGCCTGTCGATGGATGATGATGCTGCGAATTACGGGTACCTGATCTCGGAACTGCGCAACTCCGAAAAGGGCGCGATCAATGCGCTCAGGTCGACGGAAACCCTAGAGGATGGAGTGCGTGAGTTCGAGCGGCACTTCGAGCGCGCCGATCCGCGGTATAAGGCCTACTCGAAACGCGAGGCCTGGGCGAAGAAGGCCCTTGAGGCTTTTAGCTTTCACCCCTTCAGCCTAGTGGATGTTATCCTCGGCACGCCAGAGAAGGGTGAGGATGAAGCCGAGGTGGACGACGACGGAGCCATTGACGGTGGCGCGGAGGACAGACGCGGCCCGTTACCGACTGCGGACGGTTCGCCGACAAGCAGTTTCGCCAAGGCGCTCGTCGACCGTGCACTCGCCGAGTTAGCCTCTTACAACACCCTCCTCGAGCGACAATCTCCCTTGCGGGAACGCATCGGTGAATACTGGACCTTTCTCGGACGCCCCGACCTCGACGGCAGCGATCACGATGTCCCCTGGTCCGCGGCCTTCATATCCTACATGGTGCATCTTGCCGGCGCCGGGACGGCTTTCCCGTACAGCGCACAGCACTCGACCTATCTCTACAGAACAATCAATGACCGACTTCTGAAGAAGAAGGTCTCGTTCCTAGGCTATAGGCCGAATGAGATCGAGATCCGCCCCGGCGACATCCTTGGCATGAATAGGAGCGGCGCAGCGGAGATTGACTATGACTGGGCGGCTCATCACAACGATTACAAAAGCCACTCCGATATTGTCGTTGCCGTGGACGGTGCAGAAATTCACGCGGTGGGCGGCAACGTCGGCAAGAGACCCGGACAGATCGGGCGGAAGCGCTTCGGCCTTAAGAACGGAAAGCTCGTTAATCTTGCTCCGAGAGCACAGCAGACCGTGTTTGTCGTCACGCGCAGCTATCTTTCGTAGTTAATACTCAATCGCCACGACCGGACAGCCTGTCCGGCATGATCTACATAATGTCTTCGGTCGCCTGCGCTGGTAGAGTTTTACACGCTCCTACGAACCAAGAGCGGAGGATTGAGAATTGGATACGGTGGCCACCACCGCGAACCCAGAGCGCGTCCTACAGGAGCTGCCCGCTAACTCCCGCGAAGCTCGGGCTGATCAGTTTTTCCAGCGCGATCTCCAGGACCAGCGCCGCTGGTACAGCAAGCACGCGAGCCACTTTAAATCTCGCGCGCAGGTGCTCGGCATTGCTATGGTCGCCGCCGGCGCGGCCACCTCATCTCTGCAGGTCCTCCGGGACGCCTTCTGGGTCCCGGTGCTGACCGCACTTCTTGGGGCTGTGGTGGCGTTGATGGAGGGCTGGCGTCAGATCGCCCGCTATGACGAGACCTGGGCGGCCTACCGGGTGGCCAGTGAGCGGATGAAACGCGAGCGGCGGCTTTATGTCAACGGGGCCGGCGCGTACCGCGGCGTCACGGACGAGGAGGAGGCGTTTCTGCGCTTTGTCGAGGCGATCGAGACGATCATTGCCGAGGAACAGCGCATCTACTGGCAGAACCGTAGCGACAGCCGTTCATCACCCTCCAGCACACCAACAATTGGCCACGCCAGTCCCGAACGCAAGCAGGAGTAGGGCTTTGAGCGTTCCTGTTCCTGATGCAGACGTTGTCCCGCTCCTGTTCCTCTCCCACGCTGGGACTGACACCGAGGCAGCCCGGCGGCTGAAGGCGCGGCTCGAGGCGGCGGGCTTGCGGGTCTGGTTCGACAAGGATGATCTCCAACCAGGCGAGAAGTGGAGGTCACAACTCGAGGAGGTGATCAGTCGCCGAGCCACAGCCTTTGCAGTCTATGTTGGTTCCAAAGGAATAGTGAACTGGGTTGAAGCTGAAGTGGACCTTGCGCTCTCAAGGGCGATTAGTGGTCAGGGTCAGTTCCCGTTCATCCCCATTCTGGCATCTGGAGCAGAAGGCTCAAGCGCGCTGCCCGGCTTTGCTCGCCAGTTCCAAGGCGTGCGCGATGTGGAAGGCAGCCCTGGCGAGTTCCAGAAACTGGTCGCAGCTGTGCTTGGCAAAACTGAGGCTGGCACACTTGAGCTGGAGAAGGAGCCCTTCTTTGGTCTGAAGGCCATCGACGAGACGCGCAGCCATCTCTTCTTTGGTCGGGAACGCGAGACGCAGGAATTGGTGGAACGCTTAGCTGCCACGCGCCTGCTGATGGTCACTGGGGATAGTGGATCCGGCAAGTCGTCGCTAGTGAGGGCTGGCCTAGTGCCGCGTTGGCGCGGCGGAGCGTTGGCCGAGCTGAAGGGGCAGCGAGCCGATGACGAGATCTGGCATGTTATCGAAACACGGCCGCGAGCCAACCCACGCCGGTCCCTAGGAGATGCAGTATTTGATGTTTCAAGACGGCTAGGAGAGAGTGCCAAAGATTGTGGTACATATAAGAAGTGGATAATGAAAGGAGATGTAGAGGATATTATAAATGGTTTAAGGTGTGGATTGCCCTCTAACAAGACCAAAATTCTTCTGGTAGTTGATCAATTCGAAGAATTGTGGACTTTAACACCGTCTGATGCGCGATCAGAATTCATAAAGCTCATAATAAGCTTGATCGAAAGTTACACAAAAATTTTCAATTGTGTTTTAACTATGAGGCGAGATTACTACAATTTGTGCTCTGAATTTGACGGCCTGACCGCATATTTGGAGTCCGATGACAGGAAGTCGCGATATCTACTAGGGAGAATGCGGGATGATGACCTTCGCAGAGTGGTAACTGAGCCATTAAAACTAACCCGATCTGTGAAGTCCGATGATGGAGACTTCTTAGCAGGAAGTGTTCTACGAGATGTCGGCGAACGACCCGGCGATTTAGCGCTAGTTCAGTTTTCCCTGACAGAGTCTTGGCGAAGACGGCGAGAGCACGGTGGCGATCTACTGCGAGCTTATGTGGCAGTTGGGCGTGTCGAAGGAGCTTTAGCTTGCGCTGCAGAGAACGTTTTCAAAAATCTACTTGGTGGTGAAGAACATGAAGCCGAGGTCGAAGCCGTATTTATCCGTCTAGTACGGTTGGGCGACACTGGCGGTGCTACGCGTCGGCTCGCGCGACGTCGTGAGTTCGACGAGAGCCGATGGGTATTAGTCCAACAACTTGCGAGTGAGGAAGGGAACAGGCTTGTACTAATTAGTGGGGCAGAAGGAGACGAGAGAGCCGAGATTGCGCATGAAGCACTTGTAACACAATGGCCGAGATTTCAGCGTTGGTTGCAGTCGTCTGCCACAGACAAACGTGCATTTGATAATCTTATCGAGAGAGCAGCGATTTGGGCAGCGGCAACAGATGAAGCTGCTAAGAAAGACCGTCTTGCTACGGGTGCCGACAGAGAACTTTTCGATCAATTAGCTGGCGCGCGCCAGGCATGGCTATCGGCGGCCGAACGCGACTTCGTGGCGCAGAGTACATCCGAGCATAAGCGCCAAGTAGAAGCTGCTCATAAGCGAGCTTATTGGACAAGGTTCGCTGCTATAATCTTTGGGATACTCTTTATTGCAGCCGCCTCTGCAGGGTTCTACGGGTATAGTCAGAGTTTAGTCGCAGAAGCTAGTGCCCGCGAGGCCGTTATGGCCGCTCAGAAGGCGGACCTGGCGGCTAACGAGTCAAAGCAAGCTGCATATCAAGCGGACTTAGAGCGTGGAAAGGCTTTGAAGAGCCAATCTCGGTATTTGGCTGCTCAATCGATCCAACAAACAGCAAGAGGGAACGCACGGATAGGAATTCTACTAGCCATGGAGGGGATGCCCGCGCCAGGAAAGGGTAAGCGACCTGAAGTTCCTGAGGTTTCGGATGCGTTGAAAATAGCTCTCAATTCATACCGCGCAAGAGTGGCCTTTCCACACAGTGAAGCAGTGAAAAAGGCGACGTTCAGTTCCGATGGTCGACGAGTGCTCACCACTACTTCAGATGGCACAACTCGAGTTTGGAATAGCGAAGGAAAAGAACTTAGTGTTTTTCGTCCCCCTCATCCAGTAAATAACATAATATTTAGCGAGGATGGTAATCTAGTCGTGGGCTCATCAGAAAGTAGTTCTAATATATGGAGCCTGAACGGAAAAAATCTGGCGGCTTTGACTGATGACGCAGGAACAGTGCCGATACTTGGGAACTCAAGGAAAGTTACCGAATTAATTTTATCTCCGAACGCTCGAAATATAATTACAATAACTGCAGATGAGAAGCTAAGAGTTTTTGATTTAGAAGGTCGGCTACTGACGAAAATACATCACTTCATGCCTTTTGAAGAGGCTGCTTTTAACTCAGACGGAACTCTAATAATTACAACATCATTTGACGGAACGGCTCAGATTTGGGACATATCAGGGCGACAACTCGCCACTTTAACCTATAAGAAGCGTATCAACTCGGCCATATTCAGCCCTGATGGGTCTCGGATCCTCACAGCCTCAGACGACAACACGGCCCAGATCTGGAACTTGGAAGGTCGGCAACTTGCTACGTTGACCCATGACAGACGCATCAACTCGGCCATATTCAGCCCTGATGGGTCTCGGATCCTCACAGCCTCAGACGACAACACGGCCCAGATCTGGAACTTGGAAGGTCAAAAAGCAGGCACGCTGCGCCATGAAGTACGGGTCAAGGCAGCTATGTTCAGCCCAAGCGGACGAAAAATTGCTACAGTCTCCGATGACGGCACGGTACGGATCTGGGAACTATCAGGCTTGCAAACTCAGGTTCTGCAGCATGAGACAGGGGTCAACTCCGCCGTGTTCAACCCTGATGGCAATCAAGTTCTTACGGTTTCTTCAGATAAAATCGTACGAGCTTGGGATCTCACAGACAAGCCATTTGAGATCATCCAGCATGAGACACGTGTCGATGCGGCAATGTACAGTCCTGATGCCAAGAAAATCCTTACAACATCAGGAAAAACGGCATCGGTGTGGGGCCTGACCGGACAGTTGTTGGGGAGATTAACTCATGAGGGACGTATCAGCTCAGCTATGTTCTCTCCTGATAGTAACTACGTTCTGACCCTCGCTGGGGATAATACTGCAAGGGTGTGGAACTTAGAGGGTCAGCAACTTGCTACTTTACCTCATGACGGGCGCATCAACTCGGCTGTATTCAGCCCTGACGGGTCTCGGATCCTCACAGCCTCAGATGACAACACGGCCCAGATCTGGAACTTGGAAGGTCAAAAAGCAGGCACGCTGCGCCATGTGGTACGGGTCAAGGCAGCTATGTTCAGCCCCAACAGCAAAAACATACTAACGCTTACTGAGGACAACTCAGCGAGAATGTGGGACCTCACCGGCAAGCAATTATCTAATTTTCTTCATGAGAAGCGCATAATTTCCGCAATATTCAACTCTGATAGCAAGCATGTACTTACTATTGTCGAGGATAATACCGCGCACATGTGGGATTTATTTGGCCAACAGCTAATCGTTATTTCTCACCAAAGGCGCATTAAGTCAGCTTCGTTTAGTCCTGATAACAGAACCATCCTAACATTGGCAGAAGACAATGCCGTGAGGCTTTGGAATCTGGAAGGTCAGCAACTTGCTACTTTACCTCATGACAGACGCATCAACTCGGCTGTATTCAGCCCTGACGGGTCTCGGATCCTCACAGCCTCAGACGACAACACGGCCCAGATCTGGAACTTGGAAGGTCAGCCAATTGCTGTACTGGCTCACGAGGGACGGGTAAAATCAGCGTTGTATAGTCCTGATGGGAGCTGGATTGCGACCACATCCGATGACAATACTGTCCGAGGCTGGAATTCGATGGGTAAGCCTATAGACATGTTTGCTCACACCGAACGCATAAACTCGGCTGTATTTCGTCCTGACGGCAAACAAGTCCTAACCGCCTCAAGCGACTATGCAGCCCATATTATGTGGCTCGATATATTCGATAGAGCATCTGAGTACTTGGAAAGAACAAAGACAGCCCCCTTAACGGCAGCCGAAAGAGGCAAGTACTTTTTGGACTGAACAATAAAGCATACCTGGAAATTCAACTTGATGAATGGTATCCGCAGCTATCTTTCGTAGTTAATACTCAGTCGCCACGACCGGACGCACTATCTGGAATGATCTTCATACTGCCTTCGGTCGCCTGCGCTGGTAGAGTTTTAGACCCTCCTACGAACTAAGAGTGGAGGATTGAGACGTGGACACGGCGGCCAGCACCACCACGAGCCCGGAGTCTGGCCTACGAGAGCTGCCGGCCGGTTCACGAGAAGCCCGTGCGGATCAGTACTTCGAGCGCGATCTTCAGGACCAGCGCCGCTGGTACAGCAAGCACGCAAGCCAGTTCAAGTCCCGTGCGCAGGTGTTCGGCATCGCCGTGGTCGCCGCCGGCGCGGCCACCTCGTTCCTGCAGGTCTTCCGGGACGCTTTATGGGTGCCGGTATTGACCGCGCTGCTCGGAGCCCTGGTGGCGCTGATGGAGGGCTGGCGCCAGATCGCCCGCTATGACGAGACCTGGGCGGCCTACCGGGTGGCCAGCGAGAGGATGAAGCGCGAGCGGCGCCTCTATGTGAACGGGGCCGGCGAATACCGCGGCGCCAGGGACGAGGAAGAGGCGTTTCTGCGCTTTGTCGAGGCGATCGAGACAATCATTGCCGAGGAACAGCGCATCTACTGGCAGAACCGTAGCGACAGCCGTTCATCGCCCTCCGGCACGCCGGCGGCTGCCGAAGGCAGCTCCGAGCCTAAGCGGGAATAGAACCATGAGCGTTCCTGATGCAACCGGTGCTCCACTCCTCTTTCTATCCCATGCCGGAGCTGACACGGAGGCGGCCCGGCGGCTGAAAGCGCGGCTCGAGGAGGCGGGACTTCGGGTCTGGTTCGACAAGGATGACCTGCGCGCAGGCGAGAAGTGGCGGCCCCAACTCGAAGAGGTGATCAGCCGCCGGGCGACAGCTTTCGCAGTCTATATTGGCTCCAAAGGTGTGGTGAACTGGGTTGAGGCCGAAGTGGACCTCGCCCTCTCGCGGGCGATCAGAGGTGAGGGGCATTTCCCCTTCATCCCTATTCTGACCGCTGGAGCAGAGGGCTCGAGCGCGCTGCCCGGCTTTGCCAAGCAGTTCCAGAGCGTGCGTGACGTCGAGAGCAATCCTGAAGAGTTCCAGAGGCTGGTCGCAGCTGTGCTTGGGAAGACTGAGGCAGGCACACTTGAACTGGAGAAGGAGCCATTCTTTGGCCTGAAGGCCATCGACGAGACCCGAAGCCATCTCTTCTTCGGCCGTGAGCGCGAGACGCAGGAGCTGGTCGAGCGGCTTGCAACTGCGCGCCTACTGATGGTCACCGGTGACAGTGGGTCCGGCAAGTCGTCCCTGGTGCGGGCGGGTCTGGTACCGCGCTGGCGTGGCGGCGCACTGGCCGAATTGAAGGGGCAGCGGGCCGACGAGGAGATCTGGCATGTGATCGAGACGCGGCCGCGAGCCAACCCGCGCCGGGCGCTTGGCGAAGCCGTGAATGATGCTGCCCAACGCCTCGGCCTGAGTCTATCTGATCGCGGGACCTTGAAGGAATGGGCGATCACTGGAGACATCGAGAAGGTTCGTGATGCTCTTCGCTGCGATCTGCCGGCAGACCATACCCGGACATTGCTCGTTGTCGATCAATTCGAGGAACTATGGACGCTCACGCCTCCAGAGCAGCGCCAACCGTTCGTGGATCTGCTGCTCGGTCTTTCTGATCCGAGTGATGAGGCCTTTGCGATCGTGCTCACGATGCGACGCGACTACTACAATCTAATCTCGGAATTCCCAGCCCTCCACAGCAGGCTGGAAGCTCAGGACCGGCAGGCGCGCTATCTGCTCGGCCGGATGCAAGACGAGGATCTGCGCCGGATCGTGACTGAACCCCTCAAGTTGGCTCGTGTCGATGAGATGGAGCGGGAGGCGCTAGCCCAAGCTGTGCGCCAGGACGTGGGCACGCGGCCGGGCGACCTCGCTCTTGTGCAATTCGCGCTAACCGAGACATGGAGACTGAGAGGCAAGTATCGGGGCGATCTGCTCCAGGCCTATGTCTCACCAGAGGTGGGCCGAGTAGAAGGGGCGCTCGCTCGGGCAGCGGAACGCGTCTACGAGCAAGTGCTCCGCCCAGAATACAGCGAGAGCGAGATTGAGGCGGTGTTCATTCGGCTGGTCCGGCTGGGTGACACGGGAGGTGCCTCGCGGCGATTGGCCCGGCGGCGTGAGTTCGATGATCGGCGCTGGGCGATGTTGCAGACTTTGGCTGATGAGAAAGGCAATCGGCTCGTTCTAATCAGCGGGTCAGCGGGGGATGAACGAGCCGAGATCGCGCATGAGGCGCTGGTTACACAATGGCCGCGCTTTCAGCGCTGGCTGCAGGCAGGAGCTGGAGACAAGCGCACGTTGGACCTCCTGATTGAGCGGGTAGGGAGTTGGGCCGGCGTATCCACAGAGTCTTCTAAGATCGATCGCTTGGCTACAGGCGCAGAGCTTACCCTTTTTCTCTCCTTTTTGGAGACTCGTAATGGGTGGATTTCATCGATTGAAAGAGAGTACGTTCAGTCTAGTCACAAGCTAGCTTCCGACCGAATAGAGCAGGATAAGCAGCGGGACAAGCGCGAGAGAAATCGAATTCGCATCGGACTTGCGATAGTATCATTGCTGCTCATGATCTCACTTGTCGCGGGGGTTGCCGCGACTGTTTTCTGGCGGACTACGAGCAGTACGCTCTCTTCATTGCGTCTGGAATCTGCACAGAGGCTATCGGTCCAAGGCCAACAGTTTCTAGACGCAGGTGACATTGATCAAAGCGCCTCTTCATTACTTGAAGCCGCGAAGTTACTATCAGAAGCTGATGCTGGCGCCCAAACGAACCAGACTCTCTCCGCTTCACTCGTACGCGCCGTTAGTACAATTGCGCGAAAGCCTCTTCCTATCCCGGCAAGGCAGAATGGGATTTTCTTAACCTCGTTGCACGACGATACACTTGTGATAAATTCTCCCAAGTCTCCTGGTTTAATCGAGATTTGGAAAGCGCCAAGCCCAGACCAAGCCCATCGTGTGGCTGCGATCGATCTAAAGACTAAGACTTATTATTATGCAATCGACCTTGGAAGACGCGAGATTTATACGTTCGTAGTGGGGGATGAAGCAATAACGAGATGGAGTCTGTCCGACGGATCTTCGGTAGGTAAAGTTCGATCTCCAGTTTTGCCAAAAGACTATAGTGGGGCCATAGACTTTCGAGTTCACCTAGGGGGGCTGATCATATCCGATGGGGAACAGGGAGCGATTTTTGATCCAACTCAGGGCACAGTCATACCGGCGACTCCGGAAATACTCGCGGAATTCGACAGTGAAAGACTTACAGACCAAGATATTGACCGCTTACAAGACGTCGTGAGCGCTCAACCTAGTCACGATATTGTAGGCGAGGTTCAGTTTTTTTTGCGGGAGTTTGGTGGGCCCCAACGTTTAGCATACGAGGGATCCTGCCGCTTCGCAGTTTCAGGTGCGAACGATGGCGTTCTGAAAATCTGGGATGCGAAATCAGGCACTCTCGCGAAGTCCATCGAAATTGGTGATCGCATTGCAGCAGTCAGTATTAGCCCAACCTGCGACATGGTTGCATCGTTCGGCTTCAGGACTGGGATCATCGTTATGAGCCTGATGGACTCATCTAAACGATACCACATCTTTTCTAAAGAGGAACACTATGACCACTTTGAGTTTGACGAGTCCGGCTCATCCCTGCTCCTAATAAATGACGCGGAGTCTTCTATAATACCGGTGCCCTTGCCATCGTCGATCGCGCGAAACGCTAATGTCCTATCGGATGTAATCGACTTTGTTCCAAGCAAGGATTACTATCTCGTGCGGACGATTAAGCCAACTCGCGCCTTCCAGCCTTGGACAAACCAATATTATAAAGAGGACGATCCGGACGGGAGACTCTATTTTAGTGTACGCGATGCTAAAACACTGCAGCCACATTGCACTGCCCATGTTGCTTATCCTGAAGATGCATTGAATGCTCTAGACCCAGACGACCAGAACACGTTCACTGGAGAGAAACCTGTCGATGAAAAGGAACGTGATCGTGTAAATAACGTCATTGACGGAAAGATCGTTCTCATAACTGGGATACCATGCTCATACTTTCTCGTTGGTGTCGCACATCACGTATACGCACTGGAGTTGGTTCGCGATACCGAGACAGCACGGTGGGAATGGAGAAAGGTGGCATCGTTGCACTCGGGATATAGAGATCAGTTCCCGAATTACTGGACATTGCATGACGTCTCGCTCGATCCTGAAACAATCCTTCTTTATACAGACGATGGCTGGCAATTGTTTAGACGCGATCCTGGTACTAGATCTTGGTTGAGTGTCCCGTTAGATGACCGCCACTTTGGAATGCAAGCTTCTCCTCCACCTAACAATGGCAATCTTGAGGTGGACGCTAGTAGCGGCCTTCCGAGTCTCAATTACCTCGGCTTTCTTGCAGGCTCGACCGATCTTCTCGTTTTGTCTACTTCAACCGAGACGTTGATCGTAGATCGTCAGGGCCACACAAGATCACGGTTCAGTCCAGCGTCGGGCTGTCGGCAGATCGTCGCTCGAACAAGACGAGGAGATCTACTCATTCAGGAATATGAAGGTGATGAAGGCAATGGATGCAAGCCACAGTCATTCTTAATCGGCCCTGAAAAACTGTCTCTTCATCCGATATCAGAGGGTTATCTTGCAACTCCGGAGCAATCCGCGGATTTGTTCATGCGCGTCCATAACGAGAATTTCGCGATCATAGGCAGAGATGGACGCGTGCGATGCGAACTTCCCAATGGGGCGCTAGCAAAAGTGGAAATATACTATCCAACAGTATCCCAAATAGATGTCCGGGCTAGAATGCGTATTCTTGCTGGAGGTTTTTACTTCGGACCCGCATGGCATGGTCGGCAACAGAAAACAAAAATCCTAATCATGGAAGAGGCTGGCTACTTTGTTGCGTCTACCAATACGGCAGTAATTATTTATCAACTCACCGATTGCAAGGAAGTTGGGCGAGTTGCCATTGATGATCCGATCTGGAGTGTGGTCGCTGCTCCAATTTCGGGCATATTCGTTACAGTGAATGGCGACCGGTCGTACTCTATATGGGACGCCACGAAGGTCAGCGAGGTATACAAAGCACTGGGCGTGGCGGAGATCCGAAATGTCATTGGAGATGACACGAACATTTTTTCTATTGAAGGAATACGCAACGATTTGAATTTTCTTCGTGTAGACCCAACGATGCTGGTGCTTGCTAAGCAGGCCAATTCGATGCTGGTGCAAAAGTTGCAAGATTGGAAAGACGCAGGCAAACAGGATGCGAATAATGGAGATGCTGTCGCTCCAGACGCTGACAACTCCAAAAGATAATTCCTTGGATTGGCAACCCGCGGGGCCGGCACGGTTTCTGCGGGAGAACGTGCCTGCCGTGCGCCACCGGATAGCAGAACGCCTTGAGGCTGAGAGTGCGGAGGTGCTCGTCAGTTCGGCGGCATGCGGAGTGGATCAGCTGGTGCTCGATGAGGCCGAGCGCCTCGGCCTCCGGCGGCGCATCATTATCCCGTTCGCACCGGGCCGCTTTCGGGAGAGTTCGGTCATCGACCGGCCCGGGAACTGGGGACCGATGTTCGACCGCTTCATTGTAATGGCGCAGGAGCCGGCGACCACGTCGTGCTGGATGTCGATGAGGGTGGCGAGACGGCCTATGCTGCGGCAAACGAGGCCATCATACGCGAGGCACAGGCGCTCGCTCGAGATGGCACTCTGCACCGGCTAGTCGCATTCCGTTACATCGGCTCCGATATCTCCTGGCAGCCGAGCTGCCGTAATCGCCCCTCGAACTGGCGCACGCCAGATCCATAAAGGGGACAAATCGCAGATGGCCGACATCATCATCAGCCATAGCATCCAGGACAAAGACGCCGCCGCAGCCATCGGCGAGCGCATCAGGCGTGAGCGGCCGACCTGGTCGCTGTTCTACGCCAAGGGCAACATCCGCGCTGGACAACGCTGGCTTATTCGGGGGGAGGACAGGGCCTGCTCCGCTGCTTTCTCGTTAATTGAATGCGTACCGGTCGGGTGCTTGCTGCCGGGCCGATCCGTCTCTCGATGATTTGGGCATACCGCCGGGCAGCGGGGACGGTCTGGGCGTGGCGGTAGTACCGGTCGGTTGTGCCAATACTCCGATGCCCCAACAGATCTCGTGTGCCCAGAATAGCCTCTGGGCTTTCCATGCTCCAAAAGGTCGCTGCCGCATCCCGAAACAGGTGCAGATACACGCGCTGCCCGAAGGCGGCTTCCGTGCGGCGGCAGACTGCGTCGTAGATTGCCCCGCCCTTCATTGGGCAGCCCTTGTCGGATGCCCATAACGCTGGATGGGTATGGCTGCCGTAGATGATTGGGCGGTAGTGGGCAAGATACCGATCGAGTCGCTCGCCGACCCGGGGCGGCACAGGATACTCCAGCGCGCGCCCACCTTTCGTCTCGGCCGCTGTGAGCACGATGGTCCAGGCCGATCCGGTCTTCATGAGACTACACTGGACTGTTAGTCCAGCGAAGTTGCTCCGCCGGATCGGGTCAGCCGCAAGCAGAGCAATCATCAGCCCATCCCGATACGCGAGAGCCTCCCTCTCTCTGATCCTCGTGCCCTTCGCTACGGCTGCGTCCGCTTGGTCCATCAGATCGAAACCAAGCTGGTAAAGCTCGTCGCTCATCCGCAGATTTGCCATTTTAGAGCGCGGCGTGGACGAGTTCTTGAGGCGTTTGGCGATCGCGTGCAGCCAGTCCCAGTCCGCGCCGGGGGCAAGATGCAGAAGTACGTGCCGCATCTTATGCAGGACGGCGGCTCCCCCTCGGGCGGAGTTGGTCTCCGCCAGAACCCGGCAGAAATCCTCGAGCCGTGCAGGCGTGACACGTTCCGCCACTGGAAGCTCCAAGAGGTGCGGGTCGATGCTTCTCAAGAACCCGAGCCACCGTCCATAGCAATCGATGAGCCCCTTGAGGGTGCGCGACCCCAGGTGGCTGGCTGATCCAGGATGATCGAACAGGTCCGCGGCTTGGGTGGCGTCCTGCCACTTCGCCCGGTCTTCAATCGGCCATTCCTCCAGACGGAGCGTGACCCGCACACGCGTGTTGGACCGGCGCACCTTGTGCACTGGCCAGGACCAAGACTGCCGCGTCATCGCGCTCTCCCGCAGTTCTTATGTCCGCTATCGGTTGGAACTCGCTGACGAAGCTTCATCGGTGACGCTGTCGCGGCCCTGTGCCGCGCGATCGTGCGCTCGAGCAGCATCGCGTGATGACGTGCAGCCCGCTTCGTGTCGAGCCCAGCGTAGAAGCGCACAGCAGTCTTGAGATTTGAGTGTCCGAGTAGTTGCGACAGCAGAGGATAAGCCCCAGGCTCCTCGTCCAGGATGATCTTCGCCGCCAGATGCCGGAACTGATGTTGGGTCATCTTGAACCCCATGTGGCGCCGGATCGTCCGCTCGATCAGCCATGACACCGTTACCTCACGCTTGGGCTGCCCCTTGCCGTTGTCAAAGATCAATTTGCTTCCGAGCGGACGTAAAAAGGCCTCCTCAAAGGCAAGGATCATTTCGGTCACAGGGGTCGGAAGGACCACCTTATACGGTGCACGGTTCTTGGTCTTGTGAGCCGGGATCTCAATGGTCGCCTGGCCATCCCGGTGGTTCGGCAAAATGAGGGTGGCGCCAATCTCGAGAGAAGCAAGGTTTGCGACGCGCAGCGGAGCATAGAGCAGGATTGCGATCGCCACCGCCGCCTGCGCTCGCGCCAGCGACCTCTCCGAGCGCGACGCTCCTTGCAGACTCTGCCACAGGTCCAACGGGAGGTTGAACAAGCGCGGAAGCGCCTCAGGATCATCAAAGTGGCGCAGCAGAGCCGTGTTCTTCTCCGTCATTTCAGGTCGGACGGCGGGAAGTTTCGCGCAGATCTGTTTGATGTCCACCAGGCCCTGCCGATCGACCTTGACCCACTCGCGGGCGATGCTCACCAGGATCTTTCCAATCCCGTCATTGTAGGCGTTTGCGGTCCGTCCGACGTGCTCGTATCGTCGCCGCAGGATGCTGCGAACCGCATCACGGGTTACAAGATCGCCAAGTGAGAGAAGAGAGCCGACAGGGATGCCCGATTGAACCAGGGCGGTGACGGCCGACTGGATCTGCTGCCGCCTGAGCTGCACGGTTTTCGGTGCAAGGGGGCTCGTGCGGGCATTCGGGTCGAACAGATCCTGTCCGAGCGCCCATGCAAGATAGGCCTCAAGATCGTCGACAAAACTGGTGGGTAGGGCGCCCAGATCCACTCTTGTCGGAGCCCGTCGGCGGCTCGCAACCATGACATCGTTGAGGTCGAGATCGGGTCTAAGGTGCACCAAGCGGTTCCACAGAGTTGCTGTATCCCGAACGATCGCGTCTGTGTTGCGGGCGAAGGTACTGGTCCGCAGCGCCTCCGCGAAGGCGAAAAGTACCTCGGTATCTACCTGCCGTGGCGCGAGGTTGTTGCCGCTGCAAAAGCGCTTGAAACGCGAGAGACCCTCCCGAAACCGCCGATCAGGGAGGTTCTGCGCCAAGGCTTGCCACTCTGGCGTCAACGGGATTTTTGCTGTTCTGAGAACCTGGTTGAGACCAGCAACCTCCAGCGCCGTCAAAAGGTTTGAGCGCAAGTTGGCCCAGGTCTTCGGGCTGAGGTGAGTGAAGGTTGGACTAGCTTTCTCAAGCCGTGCCCGGAGGACCTCCGGATCCGCCGGTAGGCTCGAGAGCGGCTCGTGGAGCAACTCACTCACACGGCGCAGAGCCGACAGGCAATCACGCTTGCGAGTCTGTTTGAGACTGCTGGCGGCGATCTGCTGGGACACGTCCAACAGGGTCGGCATTGTTGGGTGAATGAACGGGCTGTTGAACGTTCGGGAGGTAAGGGCAGCATTCATGGCCAGTCCTCATTGGGACGCTTCGGGAGAGCCCGCGCCGGTCTCGGGAGGACAGGAGCGGACAGGAGGTGACATTCGGGAAGACTAGCATGGAAAAACTGGAACGTTTTCAGCTAGAGAGTATTCCCGAATGATTGTAAGTTGTTGTCAAATCGAGACAAATTTGGACGGAGATGCTACGTTCAAAAGAACCGATTTCTGCGTTCGAAGCGTTCGACTTCGGTGCGACTGATCCTGAGACGAGAACCGACGTAAAAGGCATTGATCTCGTGAGATTTGATGCGCCGGCTGATCGTTCGCTTGGAGACGCCCCACCGTTCGGCCAGTCTCTGCATTGTAAAGCTCTCGACCGACGGACCCGCGACATTTGAGGACGTTTTAATCGGGATTTCAGGGGGGTGGCGCTTTAGCATTTGGCAACCCCGCTTCGACCGCCAACCGCGCGCGATCGCTCCCATTCTTGGAGTTTGCCTTCGTCTTGGTATTTTCGGCCGTTGATGATGACGGGTTGCGGAAAGTTGAGCGCTGGGTCGCGCTCCCAACGGTATAGGGTCATGTTGCTGATCCCATACCGATCTCTGACTTTCTGACTGCTGAGATAGACTTTGTTGTTTGCTGTCACTTGATCGCTCCTGTGATGCGAAGCGATCAAATTAATAATCACGATCGGACTAGGTGTCGTTGGACAACTTCTTCCCAGTTTCACGTCTACGGCGTGCCATTATGCCGAGGCGGATACCTATGATAGTTGCCCGCCGACGCAATTTTTCGTCCGATACTGGGATAGGATCCGGGCGCTCTGGTCGACCGGAAAGCCGATCAAGATCCCGCCGTATTGCATTTGCAAGCCGACGACGCTCCAGCAATGTTTCAGGGAGGCAATCTAGTCGATCCTCAATATCCTGAAGTGTTAGCCCCGACTCTCTATAGAAGCGGCACACTCGCTCGACGTACTTGACCGCCGCGTCGAAGCTATGGGCGTTGAGTTCGAGTGCAACAACCGCCTCCGCGCAGGCAGTTTGAAAACTGCAGCCTGCCTGCTGTAACCGTTCGACATGCTGAAATAGCATGTCATCCCATTCCTGATACAGGGGTTCGAGCTCGTAGTAATACATATCTCGCTTCCACCCGCCGCCAGGTGTGAGCATTTTCCCCTGCGCGATAGCCTCTAGCGCCGAGATAAAGCGATAATCGCAGGTTGCTTCGGCAAGGAGCATAAGTTGCTTTATAAAGTCAGGAGCAGTGACGATGTGAGTTACGTTCAATCGAGAGCCACGTCTGTAATCAGGGCCTCCTTTGCCGTGCTCAAATTCCTCTTCCAGTTCTTTGAGACGAGACATAGAAGCATTCCTTATCGGTGTGTTCATGATTGAGCCGCGGAGGCTATTTGCAAAGCTGACTAAGGTGGTCTGACCAAACTTGCATTGCCTGTTGTCTCTCCTCAATAAAGTCGTGACGTTGGTAGACGGCGACGATGCCACCGAATGTGCCGGAGGTGTGGTTGAGGCTCTTTTCCACCACATGCAGTGGCACTCCGAGGCGCGCACAGCCGGTGGCGAATGTCCGCCGCAGATCATGCAGTCGCCACGGCAGCGACTTACCAGCGGAATTCATATTCTTCGATGCACGCGCGGACAGCCGCTCCATAGCTTTCGAGACACCGGAGAAGGGCGCGGTGCCGTTGGTCGTGAACAGCAGCTTGGGATGTGTCCCAATCCTTGGCAGGCTTCGGATCAGCGCAACAGCGGCAGCGGATAGAGGGACCACATGGCCGGAGCTATTCTTGGTCCGCTCACGAGGTATGCTCCACAATCCGCGCTCGAGATTAAACTCGTGCCACTCCGCCTCCAGCACCTCGGAGCGACGCTGGCCCGTGAGGATCATTAACTGCACCGCTCGGCCGAATGGATAGCCGATCTCGCCTGCTGCCAACCAGACTGCCCGCAGTTCTTCGTCCGAAAGAACCCGATCCCGGTGGACTTCGGCCGAAGGCGGCTTCAGCGAGGCCATGGGCGAGGCCTCAAGCAGGCCTCGCTCTATCGCCCAGCCGAAGAAGCGCCGCAGGGCGGCAACAAGCCGGTTGGCCTGAATAGGCGCACCACGCTCCACCATACGGTCAAGTAGAATGAGGATTTCTTGCCGGCTGATACTGCGTAGGTCTCGATCCTGCCAAGGAGCAAGATCTGCCTTGGTCAGGAGGCGCTCGGTCTCAGGCCAGGTGCGGTTGCGCGGCTTGGCGTACCTTTCGATAAACTCAGCGACGACTGCTCCAAACCGCAGCTTGTTGGCCGTGTCCGCCTCGCGCTCGGCAGCGATGCGTAGAGCTGCCGGGTCCAAGCCTTCCGAGGCAAACCGCAGGGCATTGCGAGCCTGCTCACGGGCCTCCCCGAGCTTCAGACGAGGATAGGGACCGAGGGTGAACTTCTTCGGCTTTCCATCGACGCGGTAGCGGACCGCCCAAGACTTCGCTCCAGAGGGCTGAACCACAAGGTAGAAGCCGGGGAGGGCGCCGTCCGGCAATTCAAGGCGTCGAGCCGAGTTTGGTTTGACATTCTCGACAGAGCGGGTGGTGAGAGACACAGGCATATGAGTTCCGGGTAACGCTAGGGTAACGCTTAAAGGCTGGTAGCGGCTGTTATAGACTGATGCTATCAACACCTCACAATGGCTCTCAACCCCTTGAAATGATTGATCCACAGCCCTTATGAATGTGATGAATTGTGAAGTACTGAAAGTGGGTGAGCACTGACTTTTAATCAGAGGGTCCTGGGTTCGAGTCCGAGCGCGCTCACCAACAAGATCAAAGGGTTGCCGGCATTTGCCCTTTGAGACCTTTTCTCCCAGGTAGCCAATAGGTAGCCAGACGATCTCTCCGGCTACTCATGAACCCTCGATAGAGGCGTGCTGCCTGGAGGCTGATCCGCCGCTCTAGGCTGGCCTCACTCCCATCACCCGTTTAGCATGGCCGCGACTCATCCAAGCAGGCGAGGGCGCGACGCATGGGGCACGACCATCACCACGATCATGACGACCACAGCCATCTGTCCGAGATCGAGCTGCGGGTGCGCGCACTCGAGTCTATCCTGGTCGAGAAAGGCTATGTCGATCCAGCGGCCATCGATACGCTGGTCGAGACCTACGAGGTCAAGGTAGGTCCCCGCAACGGCGCCAAGGTAGTCGCCAAGGCTTGGGCGGATCCCGCCTATCGCGAGTGGCTACGCAAGGATGCGACAGCTGCTATTGCGTCCCTTGGCTTCATTGGGCGCCAGGGCGAGCACATGGTCGCAGTTGAGAACACGCCGGACGAGCACAACATGGTCGTGTGCACCCTGTGCTCCTGCTACCCGTGGCCGGTGCTAGGCCTGCCTCCGGTCTGGTATAAGTCTGCCCCCTACCGCTCCCGAGCGGTGCTCGATCCTCGTGGGGTTCTGGCCGAGTTCGGGGTAAACCTGCCGGAGACCACCCGCATCCGTGTCTGGGACTCGACTGCAGAGGTCAGGTACCTCGTGATCCCAATGCGTCCCGAGGGAACAGAGGGCATGAGCGAGGAGGCACTGGCCGACCTCGTCACCCGCGATTCCATGATCGGCACCGGCCTGACCCTGTCTCCGGAGGCGGTGCGATGAATGGCGCTCAGGACCTCGGCGGCATGATGGGCTTTGGTCCGATCGCCATCGAGCAGGACGAGCCCTGGTTTCATGCCGAGTGGGAGCGGCGGGCCTTCGGCCTCACGCTAGCGATGGGTGCCACGGGCAGCTGGAACATCGACATGAGCCGGCACGCCCGCGAGTCCCTGCCGCCTGCTGAGTACCTCACCTCGAGCTACTACGAGATCTGGACCAAGGGTGTCGAAAGGCTGGTCGTTGCGGCAGGGCTCGTCTCCAGGGAGGAACTGACGTGCGGCCAGTCTCTTGCGGAGCCAGCGCCGATCAAGCGCGTACTGAAGGCTGAGGATGTGCCAGTAGTACTGGCCCGCGGTGGTCCGGCCGCGCGTTCGATTGAGCAGCCGGCGCGCTTTGCCGTTGGTGACCGGGTCCGCACCCGCACCATGCACCCTCAGGGCCACACCCGCCTGCCGCGCTACGCTCGTGGTAAGACGGGCGTTGTTGAGCTGGTCCATGGCGCCCACGTGTTACCGGACGCGAACGCTCATGGACAAGGCGAGCAGCCGCAATGGCTCTACACGATCTGCTTCTCGGGCCGGGAGCTCTGGGGAGAGGAGGCGGATCTAACCATCAGCGTCTCGATCGACGCCTGGGAGAGCTACCTTGAGCCGGCATGAGGATATGCTGCGTGTGGCCGGGGAGGTTGCGCCGATCCCGCGCGGGGATGATGGTGCGCCTGTCTTTCGCGAGCCGTGGGAGGCTCAAGCCTTCGCAATGACGCTGGCTCTCCACGACCAGGGCCTGTTTACCTGGACGGAGTGGGCTGCAGCACTCTCGGCTGCGATCAAACAGGCGCAGGCGTCCGGTGACTGCGACGATGGCTCGACTTACTACTACCACTGGCTGGCTGCGATTGAGCAACTGGTCCGCGACAAGGGAGTCACAACCGAGCAGGCGCTGGCGGAGCGCCGTGACGCCTGGGACCGCGCGGCGCATGCAACCCCGCACGGGCAGCCGATCCTGCTCGAGAATGATCCCCTCTGTTGATCCGCGAGACCTACCTGCGTGCATGGCAATGAGGCTGGTAAGCCGATGGGTGGAGCTTTAGGGCGACACACCCACGTGTGCAAGGAAAGCGCGATTTTCAATGCACGTCATAAATTGGCTTGAAGCGGCGGCTCAGGCTGGCTGTTTTTTGAAGTTACAGCGGCGCGTGATGAAGGCATAAAGGTATGGTCTCCCGTGGTGAGCGGACCTTTAGTGGGCAGGCCGGAACTTCAAAAATTGACCCAATGTATGGACCGGCCGTGCGTCGCAAGGGAATTCAGGATGGCGAGGTTGGTCTTGCGCTAATGTATCCGGCCCTCACGGAGCTATTGCTCCTGGCCATCATGGATATCCGCGCGCATCCGTTC
>Ga0209902_100406_pt1 | contig 49719 bp, 39 predicted proteins | sample FECB27metaG_FD_188304 | JGI IMG/M metagenome (GOLD analysis project Ga0209902, IMG submission 188304) | Cyanobacterial communities from the Joint Genome Institute, California, USA - FECB-27 (SPAdes) (version 2) | ecosystem: Environmental > Aquatic > Thermal springs > Hot (42-90C) > Microbial mats...
GTGAGGATAAGATTGCCAAATGCTTGAGGATTTGTAATTCTACATCCATTGCCCTACTTACCTTCCAGAGTTTTTTCTTTTAATTCTTTTATTCAGAATACCCGGAGAGTGACAGAAGAGGGATAAGACTGTCACTATCAGCAAGACTCCTACAGATAAGTACTTTGCTTCAATATTACTTGAGGTGGAAGGCGATTCCAGTCAATCATCTGATGGCAAGACATTGGGTATTGACTTAGGATTAAAAGATTTCGCCATTGTTCATGATGGAGAAGAAGTTACCAAACACTCAAATCCAAAACACCTGAAACGTCATGAGAAGAACCTGGCGTAAGGATTCAGAAGAAATTTGCTCGTAAGGTAAAAGGAAGTCATTCAAAAAACAAATACAAAAAACTAGTCGATTCGGTTTACGAACGAGTATCAAATTCCCGTCAGGACTTCCTACACAAATTAAGTAGGAAACTGGTAGATGAAAGCCAAATCATTGTTGTGGAGAATCTCCACTTTCTAGGAATGGTACGGAACCGGAAGCTATCAAAATCAATATCCGATGTGGGTTGGGGGATGTTTATTAATTTTCTAGACTACAAGTTGAAACTCAAAGACGGACAACTTGTAGAAATAGGAAGATTTTTCCCTAGTTCAAAAACGTGTTCATGCTGCAGTCATGTTCTTGATGAGTTAACACTTGACATCCGTGAATGGGATTGTCCCAAGTGTAATACTCATCATGACCGTGATGGTAATGCAGCACTGAACATCAGAAATGAAGGAATTCGGATATTATCTACGGGCGGAGGGAATCCCGTTCTTGCTGATGGAGGCTGTGTAAGACCACCTGCACGGTCTGAGTAAGGGGCAACGGTCTACGAAGTCAGAAGCCTACACCGTACCGCAAGGTCGGTGTAGGTAGTTCACGTTAGTCCACGCAGGCGGTGAGACCAGTGCTGTACCGTGTGCCTGCCCGCAGGGCGAATGAGGGTCTCCCAACAAGCGGCAACTGGCGTAAGCGCAAAGCGCACGCAATCATGCGTTCGCCGTAAGGCGTGCCGCAGGCATACGCGCAGCGTCTCCGTGCCTCCTCCGGAGGTCGCACGGTACAGGCGCAGCCGTGCCGCACCGCGAGGGAGATACCCGAAGGGACGAGCGTTTGTGTGCCCGTCAACTCCGCGACTGGAAGTCGCCTCAATTATTTTCTCTCCATCGTAGAAGAGCGGTAATATCAAGTTTGCTTAATCGCTTATAAATACCGAAGAACCCCACCCCGGTTTTGTCTTGCGCCAAACCTCCCCTCCCCGCTTGCGGGGAGGGGATTAAGGGGTGGGGTTAAATATCACGGAAATCATAACTAATTAACCGAACTTAATATCAGGAAGAGAAAAAGTTTTTTGGCTTTTGACTTTTGACTTTTGACTTTTGACTTTTGACTTTTAACTTTTTAAAAGGCATTAAAAATGATGGAAAAGTACAAACCGTTTTCCTGCCATGTGTCTTTATCCCCAGGGATGGAAATTATCGGAATACCCCAGTCCAAGCGGGCAGTCAGGCGGTTTTCTAATTGTAGGCGCAATCCTAAGCCTACAGAAACAAGTGTATTATTATCTAGCTCCGAACTCGGGCTGGTTTCTCTACCAGAACGGTTCCAGCCTGTGCCAACATCGAAAAAGGGGGTGACTTGTAAAACATTGTTGCCTTCAGAGAAGCGGACAATCGGAATTCGCACTTCGGCAGAAGCAAAGATGCCGTTATCTGTGAGTAAGGCATCTTGGCGGTAGCCTCGGACACTTTCTAAACCACCTAAACCAAATTGTTCAAATGGCACAAGTGCTCGATCTGCGAACTGCACATCTGCTCTTAGTAAGAGTAGGGTATCACGAGCCAACAGGCGCACCCACTGTGCTTGTCCTCTCCAAGCAAAGAAACTGTTGGAATCAAAAGCGTCAAGTCCGAAACTGAACTGAGAACGCAAGGCAAAAACTTGCTGACTATTGCGTTGCGTCCAGTCTTGAAAAAAACGCAAAGCGGTGACTTGCGTTTTTCCTTCTTCATCTGCGCCGAAAGCCGGAAAGGGAATTTCGCCATTGAGTAAACTGGCTTCGCTTTCCCGGCGAGTTGCACTCAAACCTAATGCCAATTCCTGAGTTGGAGATTGTATGATGGGCTGGCGTAGTGTGAGTTCATAGTAGCGAGAGTTAGACTGGATATCAAGCTCACTAAAGGGTCTTTCAATGACATCGCTGTCAGAAATTCCAAAGCTAAAGCTAACTGTGCCATTGCGGGGATTAAAGGGAACAGAGTAGCTAAAATCGAAGGTATTGCTGCCATCAGTATTGGTGTAAGCAGCGATGACGCTATCTCCCCATCCCAAGAGATTGGCTTCGCTGAGTTGGATTTGGCGGCGAAAACTCCCCACAGCAGGAGAACGTCCATTATCTAGGGCTATCTGTAGGTCAAAAGTGTCTGCTTCTGTGACTCGTATTTCTAGCAAACTCACCCCTGGACGCGAACCTGCGGAGAGTTCGGCTGACAGGTTTTCAATCAGGGGATTGAGTTGTAAAAGTTGCAATGCTTCCAGCAGGCGATCGCGATTTAAGGGTTTGCCTGTGGCTAGGGCAAGGCGGCTGCGCACATAGCCAGGATTCAGTCTGCGTGTGCCTGATACTTTGATGTCTTCCAGTTTACCCTCAACCACCTGGATTTGTACGACACCTCCCTGAAGCTTCTGCGGTGGGATAAAGGCTCCGGATGTGATGTATCCTTTGCTAACATACAAGTTAGAAATTTCTGTACGTACTTGGTAAAGTTCTGCAAGTGTTATCGGTCGTTTCGTGTAAGGTGCGGTGATTTTGGCAAAATCTTCACGACTAAAGACACTGCTGCCTGTGATTTCAAATTTTTCAACAGTGATGGTTTGGGGAGTTTCCTCAAATGGGGCTTGTTCGGGACTGGGGGGTGTTGTGGTGGGTGGAGGAAGTAACTCCTCTGGTGGCGGTAGGGGGGAGGGAGGTGCCTGTTCTGGCAGTTGCTGGTTAGAAGGCGGCTGGTTCTCCCGCCGTGGAGTGGTTTGAACAGGGATTTGGGCGTGCTGCTTAGATGCTTGCGTTGTATTAATGACTTGCGCTTGCAGTGGTTTTACTGCTATAGTACTCATGAGTGCAACCAAGCTCAAGCAATGCCAGTATTGGTAAATACTTAATTTTTCGCGAACTTTACTGGACATGACAAAACAACACAGGTATGAAATTTACCGTCGGTGCTTGAGCAACAAGGATGACATCACCGTTAACATCGACAATTTATCCTTGCCCTTCGACAATTTTAGGGGAATCTGGGTTTTTGGGCAAAAATTAGAACGATAATCGTTCTTTTGCGAGGAATTTCTAGAATTTGCGCGATTTTTCATCTGATTCTGATTTCCATTGCCAAAATTTCCTACTTCTGCTTGTTTCCTTGTCCTCGTAAAGGGGACTGGGGATTGGGGATTAGGGATTGGGGTAATGGTTCTCAAACGAAAAATTATAGACTGTAGGGTGGGCAGTGCCGAGTAAAACCTGATGAGCTGGACATAAGTTTAGGGCACTGCCCACCTTACAACTGGTAGAGGCTAGCTCGTAGTAAGCGCTTTAGCGCTAAAGCGCTTACTACCTAAATTATTTACACCGATCTACTTACCTTACAAGAGTTACAAACCGGTAGTGTAGAGACGAGAGGTGGCGCGTCTTTACTGCTGTCATTTTGCTGGGTTGTAAAACTTTCGGATCCGAGCGTTCGTACAGGGTTTACTGATAAGGTTTGAAAAATTCGCTCAAATTAAACAATGTTGGCTCACCTCTACCAAAAATTAACGGTAGCTTCCCATCCCATTTATCTAATGCTCGATTTTGCAAAATTTCTGGAGTTAAAGTTTCATGCAGCACCCTATGTGCTTCCGCCTCTCCTTTTGCCTGATTAACCTTTGCCTCTGCCTCTTTTGATGCTTTGAGTGCGACAAACCCTGCCCGTTTTGCTTCCTGTTCGGCAATTTGTTTAGCCTCTACTGCCTCATCAAATCTCTGAGAAAAGTGAACATGCACAAGGGAAACATCATCAATTGCTACATGATAATTTGCCAGTCGTGCAGTTAATACGTTATCTACTTCAGCTTTCACTTCTCCCCGTTTAGTAATTAATTCTTCAGCAGTATAATTTGCCATAACCGCCTTGAGAACTTCTTCAATTGCTGGATTGATAATTCGGTCTACAACGTTTTGTTCATCTCCTATTTGTTGAAAAATCGCATTTGCCTCATCTGGAATGATATGCCAGTTGAGCGCTACATCTGTGAAAATATCCTGTAAATCTTTGGAAGAAGCTTCAGCAGAAATATCCTGTTTTTGAACTCGAATGCTCAATTTCTTAACTGTATTAACGACAGGAATAATAACATGAATTCCTTCTCCTAATATCGTGTTTTGGACTTTTCCAAATTCCATCAACACTCCCCGTTCTCCAGCATTAACAACCACAAAAGGTGTAAGAAAAATAGTTATCAGGCATAAAAGTGCAGTGAGTTTACTAGCACCGTTAAAAGCTTTACTTTTTTTCATAACTGACTTGAAAAGGCAATGTTTTAATAGTGTTCAGTAAACAAGAGTTTAAGAAGACCGCAGAGTAGGAACGCAGAACTCAGCTTGATCACATAAACTTTTATGGGCAAGGAACACCTTACGATTTGTGGTCTAATCATAGAATAAGCGCTGGAAATGCCTGACAGTTTCATGGCAACATGGTGTCTGCTTTCTCAGAGTAGCAAAATATGACTTCTAAGTAAAATTACTCGATTAAGCAGAGATTTAAGGTAAATTTTTTGCACAATTAACATTCACTCAGATAAAATTTTAACTTGATTGTATGAAAGAGGAAAAAACTACAGTAAATTGGGGAAGATACCGTATTTCATAGTACATCAATAGGAGTATGTTATTGCCGCACTTGCAAACAAGTTTATCCAAGGCAAATCACAGACGAGTGCAAAGTCAGCCGACAACCGATACTTTGCTACCCAAACTTACAGCGCTTTTCATATGATTAGACCACAAATTGTAGGGTGGGCATTGCCCGTAAAAGCTCATGTGGTACACATTTGAGATATTGGTGAGCAATGCCCACCACCAAAGAAAACCGCTATAAGCAGCAAGCAAGGTCACAATGGCTTCAATACTATGTCGTAGGGGTCAGATCCCCGACTTCTTAAAGAAGTCGGGGATCTTGTAACCCAGAAGATCGCGGAAATTAGCCCCTCTTCTTAAGGAGGGTTGGGGGGATTAAGCCTTATCCGAACCGTATTGAGAGTGGCTTTCTGCTTATTTAAAGTTATACAAATCTGTTACGAAATCGTAATATTTGAAAAGCTGACGTTCTTCCCCAAATGATAGAAATTTCCTCTAAAATCAAATATTCTTTATTGGCGCTGCTACAGTTGGTTAAATGTTATGAGCAAGAAGAATTCTTGCAAATAGAGCAAATAGCATCTTCTCAGCAAATACCAGACCGCTATCTCGGACAACTTTTGATGCAACTGCGGCGATGTGGAATTGTCCGCAGTCAACGCGGAGTCAAAGGAGGTTATCAATTGGGCAAAGCACCTGACCAAATCACTATGTTGGAGATTTTGACTTGTCTGGAGGGTTCTGGTATCCAAGAACACAGGGATCAGAGGGAATCACCAACTATGGAAAATATGATGATCCAAGAAGTTTGGCAGGAAGCAGCAAAAGCAGCAATGGCAGTTTTTGGAGGTTATACCCTCAAGGATTTGTACGAGAAACAACAGGAGAGGAAACGGTTGAATCCCATGTATTATATTTAACTTAAAATGCTCAGATTCCCGACTTCTTCAAGAAGTCGGGAATCTTGTTGTTCACGTTCGTCGATTGCTGTCAACAATCACGTTCAAACGTTTATTGCACGTTGATTTACCCCACCCCTTGATCCCCTCCCCTTAACAAGGGGAGGGGCGGTTTTGGCGCAAGACAAAATCGGGGTGGGGTAAGGCGAGAATTGCGGGCAAGTATAAGGGCATGATGTAAGGTAATTACAAGGTTTTCAGCTTAAGTTGATACCCATGGGCATTGTTGATTGGTGTCAACAATCACGTTCAAACGTTTATTGCACGTTGATTTACCCCACCCCTTAATCCCCTCCCCTTGCTAAGGGGAGGGGCGGTTTTGGCGCAAGACAAAACCGGGGTGGGGTCTTACTTTTCACTCTTATCTGGAAAACCTCTCTCCTGCTTTTTGAGAGGCTTTAAATTCTCCCCCTTCCCTAAAAGGGAAGGGGGCTGGGGGGTTAGGTTTAGCGTTGGTTTTTCCACATGACGTGAAAAGTCAGGGTGGGGTAAGGCGCGGCTAACAAAATGCTCTACTAATAGTCATTTTTGATACTAAATGGTCTAACTTAATTACTACAACACATAACCTAAAACCGCGTGATTTTATTGGCATAGACTTCAACTTCTGTACCAGCCTCCAAGTGCCAAATATTACTTTTCATCATCTCTTGGGTGGCTTGGTTGTTGCGATTGTTAAGCTGAGGTACCATCGCCTTACTAGCGCCTTCTAAAACTGCAGCAGGGATGTTTCTTTGTTGATCGGTTTCTGAATAAGAGTAACAATCATTACTACTAGTAGTAGTAGTAGTACCATTAATAGTAGTAGTAGTATTATTAGGTTCACATTGCCTTCTAAGTTTTGTCTCAGGACGGTTAAGTATATCTCCTACTTGACCGAGACCCCCCAACAAACCTGAAAATGCATCATTGGCTGCTATCTTTCCGGATTTGTCAGGATATTTTCTAGCAAGTAACGGTCTTCCCCCAGGTCTGCGAATTTTTATTGCATCCGGAGGTAGGCGAATTTCTGTGATATTGCCGTTATTTTGGAAATTCACTGAAACTACAGAGAGTTGTACCCATCCGCCTTCGGAAATTTGCTTAATTTGAGCTACTAATTCAGTATTTTTAGGAAGTGCGATCGCCCCATCTACAGATTTCAATGGTTCCCTCAAACGCACCACAAATTGACTGTCATCTTTATTATTATTGTTATTACTACTACTATTATTAGTCCCTGGTCTATTTGCTTCTCCAGCGATATCAGCCGCTAGAACAGCTTTAGCCTTGGTTCCTATTGCGATCGCTTTACCACCATACTGTTTTGTCTGGTTTGAGGCTAGTGATTGTTCCTGAGGATTGGTTGTTGTGTTTGTTCTATTTGGAAGAGGTTGTCTAGCCCTGGTATTGAGTTCAGAAGCTAAAGGAGCTGGAGGAGAACTGGCTACCTGTGGTACGGTTGGTGTTGGAGTTGGTGTTGGAGTTATTGATCTATTTGTTGATAGAGCTTCTCCTACATCCGATGGCATTGGGATTGGGGTGAGTTCTGGTACAGAGGTGAGCTCAAATGTTGCGTTTGGAGTAGCAGTGACTGTTGGTTGAGGAGTAGGAGTCGGAGTAGCCCGAGGAGGCTGAGGAGGCGGAGTAGGAGTAGGTCGCGCCTGCGCGACACGTTGAGGAACTCTGACGATTCGTTCGACAACGCGAGGTACGTAAACAGTTCGTGCTGGAGTAGGTACCCTTTGTACCACCACGCGTGTGACTGGTTGTGGCTGAGATCTTGTTCGTGTTGGAGTTGGCGTCGCGCGAGTTGGAGGACGTACAGTTCTCAACTGTAGTTGCGCTGCTTTCACAGCCTTTGCTTGTTCAGCTAATGCAAGTTTTGTTTTTAAGATCTCAATTTCTTGTTCCGGTTTTAATTGTTCTGTTTTGTTCAATTCATTGGTATTCTGGGTTATCGTTGGCGCAATTTTTCGCGGCTGTTTGTTATTTCCACTCATTAATTGAGAGAGAAAAATACCAGCTATCACAACCCCAGACAGGGTAGCAGCACCCACCACAGCTACCTTGGCAAAAGGATTAGATGAGAATCGTTGTTGTGTGCGAAGTGAGGATGGATGAGACGGCGGTACTTCGTCATTACTAGTAGCATTACTATTACTAGCAGTCTCGGAAGCACTGCTTTCTTCTTTGGATGGGGGAATTTCTTCTTCTAAACCAACCAAATTTGCCATCCGCTGATGCCAATCTGATGATTGTCCTTCTTGCTGTTGACGAAATTTTAATTCAGCGTCTGAATTTTCATAATTGGAGGAATTGTTAGACGGTTTTTTAGGGCTTGGGAGTTGAGTCATTTCTGTACCTCCATCATTTTGTTGGAACAGCTTTTATCATTGATATCACAAATATTAGAAATTTCTAGCCTCGCTTCGTTGAGGCGGTATATTGCTGAGTCTAGAGGATTTTGTGGATTGGGTATGCTAAGTGCTTGTGTATCTAATGCTCGAATAAATATTTTTTTATTAAAAGGAATTGTTTCCCCATTTTTGTTATTATAACCTGCAAAAATCAATCGATTAGCAGCTATGTCTACTTGCCATTGACCATCAGCTATTTTCTCTGGCTGAGAAATACTGCGAACTAATAATACACTTTCTGCTCCCACGGGATTCACCAAAACATTTTTAGGAATTCCTTGAGCAATTTCAGCTTGAACTTTTCGCCTAATATCACCCGTTAAAAGTTCTGAAGTTGTTTGCCAAACTGTTTGTGGTGGTTGTTTGTCTGACCAAGTAAACATCATGGTCATTGTTTCACCAACGAAACGCCGAATTGTTTCTGGATTGCGTTCTAAATTTTCTTGGGAATCTACTGTTATGGCACGACCATCAACAAGTTGCACTAAACTTTGTGGTAAATTACCACTCAGCCTTTTCAACAGAGAACTATGAAACATCAGCAACAATATGGTAAACACATGCAACCCAAATGTTGCAACAACGAATATGGAAAGAATATTAGTTTTGTTGTTTTTTGGAGTAAATAACATTATTATGTCCTACCTATCTTGTAAAGCTGCCAGAATTGGGAAGGTCGCTACAGCGTTGTAACCGAGTTTGCGGCGAAGAATCATAGGGATTGGTTAAACATAAATCGCTGACTTCATAAATTTCTAGCTTTTGGTCACGGACACTATAAATAGCTTTTTGTACTGGAGTAATACTGTTTGCTAGGGGATGATCAAAAGAATCTACTGCGCGTACTAAAAAATCTTTATTAAAAGGAGTTAGTAACTTTTTATTATCACTACGTCTCACCTGTACTATATTAGCAACCATACCAACTCGCCACCGACCAGGCGCGATTTTTTCAGGAGGATAAACCCGCTGGATAGCTAACTGCGCTGTTAACGCTTGGTTCTTGTTTTTAGAAAAAACTTCTGGCGGCGTCATATCCGCAATAAGTGCCAAGAAACCTTGGCGAAAATCTTCTGAAAGTCCAAAACTCGCTACCCAACTACTTGTAGAAACTCTTTTCGTGAGATTTTGTGACGTACTAATAAGTATTCCTGCATCAGCTTTGGGGTTAGTCACGTCTTCAACCGTTGCTGCTGGAAGTCTTCCAGACCAGTCGAACATAGCAGCCATTGTCTTACTAACAAATTGGCGAATAGCTTCAGGTTCTCGTTCAAGAGTGTTGGTTTGAGGTACTGCTTTACCATCAACGAGTTGCACGAACGTAAGGGGCTTTCTTTGACTAACTTCGTAAATACGCAAGCCTTGAAATAATAAAAAAATCACGGTCACAAAATGCAAACCAAAAGTAAAAATAGTAAATATCGTTAAAAGATTGACTGCTGATTTTCTTTCTTGTATAAGCCTTGTCATACTTCCAGTCACCTCCGGGTTATTTTATTCTTCCTCTATTCGTCAACAACTCAAGTTCCACAGTATCTGTAGGGTGGGCAATGCCTACCACATCTGGGTTATATCTGGGTTTTGGTAAGCATTGCCCACCTTACGTGTATTTCTTTGTTGTAATAGCTTGGTCATAGTTTCAGTCACCTCCGGGTTATTTTATTCTTTCTTTATCTGCCAAGAACTCAAGTTCCACAGTTAATAGCTTAAATCGGTTTTCAATTGAATGGATTACAATTTAATTTTCTTGTGGGATGGGCGTCTCGCCCGTCTTAGATTTAGGGCGGGCAAGATGCCATTGGTGTCAATTTAAGCCAAAACCCTTCTAAAATCTCGTTTCCAGGTAGAACCTGGAAATGCGCTTTAAGCGGCTAGTAACGCAAGTAAGGGAGGCAGCAGCCCCCCAGTAGGCATTCCCAGCCTCAGGCTGGGAACGAGGCATATTCCCAGTCAGAGATTGGGAACAAGGGATCGGTTTTAAGTGACTATAATTCTGAGTCTCACTCCGTTTTAAGTAGGAAGCTGTAAATACACGAAAGTTCGTAGTAAGGGCTTCAGCCCTTAAAATTATTGCTTTGAGCGCTAAAGCGCTTACTACCAAGCAAAAGTGCATTTTATGTTTAATTTCACCCACAGACTTAACAGACTTCCACTATGAGACTCCTAGCAAAAGTATGATTGAAAGATAGACATAACCACAGATGCACACAGATTAACATAGATAACTTATCTGTGTGCATCTGTGTCCATCTGTGGTTTTATTTTCATAAATTTGACTTTTCTAAGAGGTTTATTAGCCCTACAATTTCTTCCAAAGTGTTGTCCATAAAATGAAATCGCCCTACAATTCACCTCCTGATATTTTAAACTTTTGTAGAGACGCGCCATGGCGCGTCTCTACAGCCATGGCGCATCTCTACAGCCATGGCGCGTCTCTACAGCCATGGCGCGTCTCTACAGCCATGGCGCGTCTCTACAGTTATGTACACAGGTGTCATGCTGCATCTCTACAGACATCTAAACTCTTTCCTGCACCCACACAGCAGTATTACTTATAGCATTAAAAACTGCAAATCCTCCAGCAGCAGCCAAACCTAAAGACATAATCGGTGCTAAAATTCCTAACAGAATCATAAACCACATTAAGTCTGGATCAGCATCGAGATTTTGCGCTGGACCATTCATAATTACAGCCGCTGATACCGCAGCAACAATATTGAAAGAAATCTTGGCAATACCAATAGCCAACAATCCAGTCAGCCAGGCAAAAATCGGTTTACCAGCGACAGGGAGCAAAGACCCTCCCACAGCTAAAGGTCCTAAAGCTGCTATCAGTAGCATTGTCACTTCTATTAAATTTTGAAAAGCAGATTGTGAAGAAACTAAAATATTTTTGATAATAGTTTGGGTTGTGGAACCCAGTAAAGAGTTAAAAGCTAATTCCGCTGGATTACCACTAATAGTTATCTGATCGACTTTGACAGCAAGTCTATCTATCCAAAGTTGTCCACCGTAAGAATCTCTGTATTGCCCCAAGAGAACATTAATTTTTTGCTGTGCTTGCTCGAAACACTGATATTGTTGTTGACCAGTGAGGGACTGACAAGGACGCAGTAAACCACCAACAACATCTTCAGCAATACTCATATTCAGTGCTTGCTGATAAGTTTGATTGACATCGGCTGCTTCTACAACTTGCTGATTGATTGTGTTGACAAAATCTCGTAATCCCAAAGTTAAATTAGAGAGTACAGTGCCGTTGCCAGGATTGGCTAACAACAACACCACTACGAAGGGCCAAATCAAAGCAGATATGGGACGAGAATATTCATTATCAAGCACATCTTTTAGCCACTGCGCCATGAAAAAAAGCAAAGTTCCTACGGCAAAGAAAATACCCAGGTTTGTAAGCGCACCGTATAAATTAGTGTTAGTGTTAGTTTGCAATAAATCAATCCACTGTTGATCCCAACCATCAGCAATGCTTTGTGCAGTTTGGACACCATTCGTTAAAACATCATTGGTGCCATTGGTGCCAATTTGAGCAAAAATATTGAAACCAGAAAACCACATTTTTCTACCATTAATTTATCTTGATTACTGTCCTGGCTCAAGCACAGGAGGAGGACTATTTTCTGAGTCAGGAGGATTATTTTCCGAGTCAGGAGGGGGACTTTCCAAAGAAGGAGCGGCACTGCTTCTTCTAAACAAATCTGTTTGAGAAGTGACTCGTAAAAGTCGCGCGACTTCTGCCGCTGTCTCTACTCTTCTGGCACGGTTGGTATCTTCATTCTGCTGTGAAATATTTGCCAAATTCAAGTTAGTATACTGCAAATCATTTTGTGATTGGATGCTTCTCCCTAGCATTTCTGCCATTAACTTGGATTGGTCTTTTTGAATTTGTATGCTTTCAAGTTGTAATTGTGCTAATGCTAGCATTCCTCTAGCTTGGGCACCCGTAAGATCGTTACTACTAGGTACAGGTGGTGGTATTTGTTGAATTTTCGCTTGCGCTTCTTGGTAAGATTTCTCGGCATTCCTGACAATATTCTGAGTCGCTTCTAACTTATCTTTTAAACGAACTTGTCCATCCGCCCCTAAAAGAGTCTCGGCAGATCCACGGATTATATAACGGTTAATTTCATTACTAACAATCGAGCCATATATTGCCGGATTCGTTTCAAATTTATCTGAAATCGAATTGTCAACTATCTGATTGCGGATAGATTCAGGTGCAGCAACAGGGTTGGGAAGATCAAGGCTCCCTGAATAATCTGTGATACCTAATTGTATCTGCACCTCAAGAGGCTGAAAAGTTTTAACACTATTGTTATAATTTGTAAGATAATCTCTTAAATTAGCCGCATAAGAGTCAAAATCATTCTTAATTTGTCCCAGATCTCCTGTTCCCAACACTTCTTCCAATTGTTGTGCTATGGCTGGCAAGGTTCCTAAAAATGCCACAGCAAAAAGAGAAGTCATGATGATTTGAGATTTGCCAAATTTACGCATAATATCACCTTCGTTTGATGACTTGTTATTTCCTCGGAACCCCACCCCGCCTACGGCACCCCTCCCCGCTTGCAGGGAGGGGACGTTGCCTCGTTCCCAGCCTCAGGCTGGGAATGCCTAGTGGAAGGCTCTGCCTGCCTTAACAGCGGCAGAGCCGCTTCAAGGGCATTTCCAGGTAGAACCTGGAAACGAGATTTTAGAAGGGTTTTGGCTTTTGCCTCGTTCCCAGCCTCAGGCTGGGAATACCTACTGGAGGCTCTGCCTGCCTTAACAGCGGCAGAGCCGCCCCCACCGCATTTCCAGGTTCTACCTGGAAACGAGATTATTAATTTACGAGGCTTGCCTCGTTCCCAGCCTCAGGCTGGGAATGCCTAGTGGAAGGCTCTGCCTCCCTTAACAGCGGCAGAGCCGCCCCCACCGCATTTCCAGGTAGAACCTGGAAACGAGATTATTAATTTACGAGGCTTGAAAATCCTATTTTTACATGGCTCCTCCCTCTCCTTATAGGAGAGGGAGGCTGGGAGGGAGAGGTTAGACGTGGGGTCTTGGTATATTATTATCAATTTCTCTAAAATGATTGTGATAATTTTTTTGGAATTTTACCTCCTTAGTTTAATGTCCGCGAATTGAGCCTATCAATTGACGCGCAAAATGAGAAACAGCCTCAAATTTATCGCCATATTGCTGCATTGCTTGATTACGTGAAGCTTGTTCATCAGGGTTGTTCGCAACGACGGCTAACTGTTCATAACCAGGATAGTAACGGCAATAAGTAAAAACGCCGTTGTCATCAAGCAGCCACTGGCTGTAAATGTCTTCTTTACGGGGGAAAAAGCTTTCTGATGCGTTGCGAGCGATAATTTCGCGGGGATATTTCAAGATTTGCACGAAACTATCAACCGCAACCGGTTGAATGCGCCCAATTAATCTTGTTGATAGGTTTTGCAGAATCTTGGATGAGGCTCTGGATTTGGCAATGGTATCCGGGTCTTGTGCTGATAAGATAACTCTTACACCTGCTTTCGCTCCGTTCGCGCAAAGTCTACCCACCAAATCAGAAATTTGGTCGAATTCAAACAGAATTGGTGCTTCATCGATAAAGAATATCGAAGCGGGACTACTCAAGGCACGTCGCAGTGCTGCTGAATAAGCACTCAAGGAGAGCAGCGCCGCATCTTCGCTATCTGATAAGTTTCTCAGTGCAAAAACCAAAAGTTGAGCGTCAGTCGGAAAGCTGGAAGGTGCAGAAACAGCTTGTCCTACACGGCTTTCCAGCCAGAAGCGCAAACGCAGATTTATAATTTCGAGTGCATCATCAATTCTGTCACCTGCGCTATACAAGTTAAGCTGCTCGCGCGAACAGAAGTGAAGAAAATCTCTTAAAGTCGGGGTTTTTTGCCACGCTTGGGTACCAAACCCTCCTTCTATAGCTGCTTTGTATCGCTTTTGAATCCCCTCGTCAGCAAAGAAGGCATTCAAAGCCAAGTTGACAACGGAACGCACGGTTTGCGTCAGCAGTTGATTGCCGCTTGAGGAACCGAGTACCATTGTCATCAAGGCAGACTCAAGAAATGCGACGTAATCTTGCAAGCGTTCGCGCTGTTCTTCTACACTTAAAGAACGCAAGTCTGGCTGTTCAAATAAATTATTTGATTGTTTGGAGATATCAAAATAAGCTCCTTTCTCCCCAACAAATGCTGTATAGTCGGTGAAAGTAGAAGTACCATCCGGTTTGGGGAAATCCAGCGCGACTACTGGCATATTATGTGCCAAAGCCTGGGTCAAAATCCCTGATACCAACACTGATTTACCAGCTCGAGTTGTGGCAAACAACGCGAGATTCTTGTGCTGGTTAAATAAATCTAAATGTATTGGTGTTCCCCCTTCGTCAGCAATGAGTTCAAAACCTCTTTTGTCGCCTGCTCTAGTTGTCACCAAAGGTATCAATCCCCACACTTCATTTGTGAGATACAATTGACGACGGTTAAAGGGTTTCGCTAACAAAACGTCCCAAACAATTGGCAGAGTTTGCAACCAAATTTTCCAAGCATATTCCGTTTCTCTAATAACTTGTGCCGGACGTTGAAAACAGTTTTCTATATACCTGCATGCTTCGTCTAATTTTTCCAAACTTTGACGATGCACCAAAATAGCCGTTCCTGTATTGATCGGCAACGCACCTTCATAAATTTGTTCTTGCGCTGCTACAGATTTCCTCAATTTTAATTGCGCGGCAACATCAATCGTATTCCCTTTTTCTTGTGCTACCTTTGTTGTCACATTCGACTGCTTGAGTACCCGCTGTAAGGTCGTTTTCACTATGGCAGGATTCGCCGCCGTCAACTGACAAAATATTTCCGTATCCACAATCGCATCTCTGGCAATAAGTTCCCACAGATAACGCAATTGTGAAGTTTTATTCTGCCACCCTCCCGGTTTTTCTAGAAATGTCATCACGCCAACATAGCGATTTTTCAAATTCACCCATTGACGGTCAGCAACAGGTACGTTTGACTCCATCAACAATGTGGTGCTGTGGATATTTTCTAGCAGTAACTTACAACTCGATAAGTCTGAATAAATTTTTTCTTGCAGTCCATTTTCATCTAAAACAAGTAACTGGGGTATCTCTATTGCTTCAGTCTGGTTAAATCGTCCCCAAACTTCTTGCCACAATTCTGTAGCTGTTAATGCTCTAATATCTAAACCCCATTTGTTAGATAAAATTTGTTCCCAGCGCCGAAATCCCTCAGTATAAGCATTAGAAATAATAGTTTCTAGTCGGTGATTTTCCCTTTCTGCTGTTTCTCCCTTAAATTCATGCCACCAAGATTCTGCTTTTGCCAACAATTTTTCAATCCAATCATCAGCCCCTTTCGCATCCGGTTCTACTGTATAAGTCACGTACACGCGCAGAAATTTCGGTTTACGGACACCAGCGCGAGTCAACTGTTGGGTTCTGGCTCTCTCAGACGTGAGCAAATATTGTATGCTGGGCGATGAGGTTTTTTGTACAAGCGATGCAAGTTCTTGTTGGCGTTTTGTATCTGAAGAAAAAGACCCCAAATGAAAAGTCACTCTCTCCTCGCCTGGAAGGTCTTTTAAACCAGCTTCTATATTGTTACAAATTGTATCTATTTGCTCGCTTCTTAAAGTCGTATGAATGCCTTTGCAGTCAAATCCAAAAACAAAGCAAAACCTATCTCTTTGACTCCCTTTTGCCAAAATGTATGCACCAACATCCCTACCATCAACTGCAACACGCAGCATTGTGGCAAGATTGAGAGCATCTTCAAAAGGTGTTAACCTATTTACTTGACCTGCGATGCCTACGCTTTGTTTTCCTATTTTGTCTTTCATACCGAAACTCTAGAAAGCTTTTATAACGAGCAGTGCCTCTTGTCCAGGTCGGAACACCCATAAACTTGCTCAAAAATCGCCAACTTCTGCCCCCACTTAATATCCACCAAGTTGCCATTCCCCAGCCAGCAATTAAAATAGTCCACAACCATTTCTGCCATTCATCGGGAAAGAAACTCCCAAAAAAACCATTCACAATGAAGTAGGACAGTAGAGCAATAATCGCCCAAGGAAAGATTTGGTCAGCAGGAATTGGTCCTAGGGAAGGTTTGGCTCCTAGTATTTGGTTGACGGGTCGAAATTCTTTGTCTCGGTCTTCAGCCATATGAATTCTCTGACTTAGCCAATGATAAAAGATGTCAACACATCAGCAATGGTAACAGCAATAACTACTAACAGGGGTGTTCTGGCAACAACTTGCCAATCTTCATCTTTACGAACCGCGTTAATAACGCCGATCAGGGCAACAGCGATATAGAGTAAGTAAAGCGCTCGTAAAACGTTAAACACCAAACTTATTGCGGCAGTAGAGGCAGCCCCTTGTTGCGAACCCTGAGTCAATGTGTTTTTGAAAAAGTTTTCTGCTTTGGCGAAAAATTGAGCTGCTGCTGGATCGCTAAAGTAGTCTAGCCAAAATAAACTGAGAATTGCTGATAATGCCAGAGTTTGCAATAATATCAGCCACTGTTTAGGTAAACCTATCTGTTGTCCTATTCGCCCAATGATTGCTACACTTATGCTTCCCACAACCAAGCAAAATAGCAGAGCGGGACTTTTCCAACAAATCACTGTTAAGAAAACAGCACAAGTCAGCAAAAATGACACAGATGCCAACAAATCAGTGAACAGGTCTTTTACTCGATACAGTGCTTCCCTAGATGTAGATTTCACAGGCATGGACTAACTTTCCTAACTTTCCTAAGTTCTTTTAAGAGAAACAACTTGACTTTCTATCACTGCTATAACTCTTTAGATAATGTATCATTTAATTCCAGAAATACTTTTGCCTTACCACGATTGACTATCGCACCCTTTATACTGTATAATTTTATACATGCATAAAATATAGAACGAACCAATGGATAATATAACACACCTAAGAATAATTGTGTGTTGATAAATACGATTATTGTTTTTCAATCTGACATGAAATAATAAACAAAATATAGATATGTCGCATAAACTAGGGAACGATTTTCATTAATTCACTTTTTATTTTATCAAAAATTACTCTTTTTGTTAAAATAAATACAAAAAGACTGTTATTAATTCTTATATTACCTTGTCTTAACTTAAACGTTATAAGTTGCCATCATCAACTGCGTACACCAGAACAGATGGCTACTTACATTTTCATCTTTCTCTGTATTATACGAATTTTGCTTTAAGAGTTTTTGAGGCAGAACTCGTATTTACAGCAATTATTTTTTAATTTTATAGGTGGGAAAAATTTAATCATTGCCTAGAGTTTCGTGGAAAAAGTTTAGGGCTTTTTTGTACTTTCTTTGTCTGATATAGGAATCCGGTTTTATTTTGGAAAAAATTTAAGTATTTGTAGTGTATTTGAACGCACCCCACCCAAATCAGAGATTATGGGTGGGGATTCTTTCGCTACGAAGCTAAGCCCCATAACGTCCCCAGCGTTATCGGCGTTCTCGATTTGTTCGTTGAGCTTCCGTCTACGAACACTAAGCGAGAAGGTTGTGTCGCCCATAATCACGCAGTACCAATACCTTGAAGCGATATTGTAGGAGGCACTAAGATCGGCGTTGTATTGTTTACCTGAAGCGAACCGAGCAACAGAGTAATTCGTCTTACTACGCCGTACCTTTCCACTCCCGTCATAGGCATACTTACTGGTGTATTTGGGGTTGACAGTTTTAACAATCCCTCCCAATTCTGCCCATCTCTGAGTTAGTGTCTGTACTATTTTACGGTGACACCAGAGATGGAATTTCTGTTTAGTCAAGGATTTTTTACGACCTGCCTTAGCTTTCCAACCCTGAAGGTTTTCTAATACAATAACCTTGACGTCGTGTTCTTTGGCAAAGTCGAAAATACCTTTACTAACTTTTCTTGCAATCTCCAAATTAATGTTTGAAGATTTGCGATACATCCCCTTACAAAAACCTTTGGTAAGTTTCGAGTCCTTTCCTATCCTTGCTTGGGTTGTATGAGCCTTGTGAGCTATCATCATGCGTCGTTGGTTCCTTCGGTCTATGTCTCCAGCGGGATTGATAAATGCACGAGCCTTTACAGTACCGTCACGACCAACGATGGCGCAGGTGGCAGCATTGTTAATACCTAAATCAACGCCGCAAACGTAGTTTGACTCCTCCTTTTGCACTTTTAAAACTTTGACAGGCATAGATAGCTGACAAGTATTTTTGTTGACCACTAATGCTGGAGACTGTATCTCGTTTCCAACAACAAGGTGTCTGTTATTTCCATGTCCTTTGACCGGGATTTTATTAATCCACACCCAGTCCGTGCCATTCCAAACTTTGATATCTACCGAACTATAGTTTAAGCCATAACGAACTTGATTACCTACATACAAAGCAGGGTAAGTGTTGCACATAGCGGTCAGCTTAGGAGGTCTAGCTTGTCGCTTTGATCTGATACCCAATTGCCATTCCCTGTAACGGGTTTGGAAGCTAGATACTATTCCAATAGCGCGACTCTATTGCAGCTCGTCTCAAATAGCTTGGAAATTTGCGGAACGATGGATGCTTGTCAATTACTTTTTGATAATAATCATGCTTAGGAGTTAGGTTGTCCGCTGTTTTGTGGATCATTTTCTCCACAGCGTTAACCTTGTCCTTTGCACTCAAGTCAGCAAGGTTCACCCATTGAGCATTAACAATTAAGACAAGAGGTTTGAGAAACTTACGGTATTCCTCAACGGTTATAACTAATTGACATTTCTCCTCTGGTCGCGCAATCAAGTCCCACACATCAGTCCGAATCATTTCCGACTTTGAAGACTTCTTTTTATTTGATTTACGCTTCTTTGATTTATTGCTCACGGGTTCGACCTTCCCTTGACTCATTGCTCTTTATCTTATACCTTAGAGCTAAGGTAGTCAACGAAATGGATAAAATTTTTATGCCTATTACGGAATCGGGTAAGGACTGGCAGAAAAGAAATCGTGGAAAAGCCGCACAGTACGTTGCTAAATATGCACAGTCTAGAACTAAAGTCAGTTTTTATCTAGAAGACTGGATAACTAAAGAAATAGCTCAGGTGAAAGCCCCTGAGCAGACTTATGGTAATTGGATTAGGTTGCATATAGAAGAGTGGGCACGAACAAGGCAGTCTACTGATGTCGCACCTGAAAATAAATAACGTTGCTTCGCCTTTTATACTGGCTTTCGCTAACCCCACCTAAAATGTAGACATCTTTTTTGTATTTTTAGGTGGGAACTGCGCGAAAGCATTTTTGTTCAAAAATCAAATAGGAATCCTATAAGATAACTTCCAATACGGTTCGGTTCGCTTGTTTATCGCGCTGGTTCTCCCTAACCCCCCATGAATTGGCAGGGCTGTTTCATTCCCTAAGGCATCTATGCACAACCTGGATAGGCATTAATTTAATTTATTTATGCCTCATTATCTACTCATGGTCGATAAACTAACCGTATTTTTGCTACTGAATTACAATTTTGCATAAATGGGCGTGAAAAGCAAGAGAAAGTGAAACGATTTACAAAATTTTCCCGTAAGTCTGAAAGCCCTTGAGCATCACTCGGTTTTTGCACCCTAATCTATAAGACAGCAGAGGACATCTGTCGCACAAGAAAATTAGAATTAAGTAGTCGTCAACACTAGATGTGATTCATCACGTCTACATAACAGGGGGCTATGGTATGGAACAGGTTACCCAACGCAGGCTTTTATCAGCGTTATGTCACGGAGCAATCTTTTTTAGCTCGACAATTGTGTCTATTGGCATACCCATTGCAATTATGTTGACTACCAACGACTCAGTTGTCAAACAAAATGCCAAAGAATCGCTTAATTTCCACATAAATCTTTACATCTATGCAATTGTATTTGCATTGCTGATTCTTGTGGCGATTGGTATTCCACTGCTGGCTATATTGGCAATTGTGAGTTTTTTAATGCCAGTTCTTGCCATTCTTCACGTTCTTGATGATCCTGACTCGCCCTACCGCTACCCGTTTATTTTCCGCGTCGTGTAGTGGAGAAGCAAAAAAACGTAATTTTTCTTTTGATTATCGTAAATTAAAGGGTTTAAAACTCCTTCGTCTATACCTAGTCTCAGTTTCAGTCGGGGTTGAAATCCAAGGAGTGAAACTGTTTTCAATTTTGAATTTTGAATTTTGAATTTTGAATTGTTAATGTGGTAATTCCCCAAATTGCTCTCGATAACGAGCTAGCATCGATTCGAGTTGGGTAGCACGTTGGCGTTCTTGTTCTGCTTGTTTCTCTGCTTCTCTTAGCGCCTCAACTAACTCATCAGGAACTAACAATTTCTGTCCATTATCTAAGCGGTAAAAGCCAATCAATTTTTCTTCCACTGCTAAACGTAGTTGCAAGGGTTCGCTTTGATTATCGGTGATGGCTACATAACTATCTCCCCGCAATCGATACCCCTGTAACTTCTGTTCAATCCACTCTCCCTTGGGGTCAAATAACCAATCTTCCTGTACTTCTAATGCTTCGTACAGGTTTTTCTTAGTGTTTTTGTCCTCGTCCTGAGTACTTTTTGATGTCATTTCAAAAATGACCTTTGGGACTTGTTTCTCTTCCCAAATTTTGTAATTGTCTCGTCCCCCTGGTTCTACGTCATAAATAATCATTACATCAGGAGCAACGCGCAATTTTGGAAAACCTTCGGCATAATACAAAAATTGGTTTGCTAAAACTGTAGCTCGACTAGCAAGTAGGTATTGTCTGAGGACTTCTAGGGTAGTTAATATGGCGTAGAGATGGTCGTATGTTTCTGTTACAGGCTTTCCATCACTGTTTGGGTAAACAATTCCAGATTTGGAGGGGGTAGGGACAACAGCGGTCATCGTTGCACTTCCTCAGTGTTATTTTCCTATTTTATTAAGAAGAACTCAGAACTCAGAACCCAGAAATCAGAAATCAGAACAAGTAGAAGAATTTTAAAGATTGCTCAAGGGTTTGATTTAGTTTTTTTCATGGCTTTTTTAGCACATAAATGCGATCAGATGGTGTGATGAATGCGCCTGTTGCAGCTGAGTTTTTAAGTTTTATGGAAAATTTGATTAAGCCTATATTAACTATACCTTTGCTAAAAATTAATGTTTGAATGGTAAGTTAAACTCGGCAAAGTAACAGTTGACGCTTTGGAGTGGCAAACAAATCTCACAGTTTCCGTACTGCGGATAACAGGATAAATATTACCTCTACAACTCTAACAAAATAGCTTGGCTCTAGCATTGAATCCAGGTTTGGGTTATTGACATAAATAACACTATATGATTTATGTCAAAGTTGGGCTATGGGGGTATTAATTGTGGAGTTTGCCAAATATCACCCTGCCTTTTTTGTGTCGCCTGTTCCTCTGCCTTGATTTGTTAGTTAGTCAGGGAGTAAGGATGTTAGACTACCGGAATTTTGAGCGGTTTTTGTACAGTCGAATCAAGCGACGCAATTTAATTATTGGGGCAGGAGCATTGACTGGTTTGGCTATTGCCAGCCAATTCCAGCAACGAGCGATCGCCCAAGTCCCATTTTCTAGTTATCCTTTTACACTCGGTGTGGCATCGGGTGAACCTTATCCAACCAGCGTGGTGCTTTGGACTCGTCTGGCTCCTGAACCCTTGAATGGGGGCGGAATGCCAAATGTCAATGTGCCAATTCGCTGGGAAGTGGCAACTGATCCCAACCTGAACAATATAGTAGCAAAAGGCACCGAGATTGCCATTCCAGAATTAGCTCACTCGGTTCGAGTTGTTGTGAATGGGCTGAAGCCTGACACATGGTACTGGTATCGTTTCACATCAGGCACGGAAGAAAGCCCGATTGGTCGGACTCGTACGGCTCCTCAACCAAATAGCGACTTGAGTAAATTTGCCTTTGCATTTGTCTCCTGCCAGCATTATGAGCAAGGGTACTACACGGCATACAAATACTTGGCGCAGGAAGATATCAGCCTGGTGGTGCATACAGGTGACTATATCTATGAGGGAGGAATCACAGCAGGTCGTGTCAGACAGCACAATGGTCCTGAAATTGTGACTCTAGAGGATTATCGTAACCGTCACGCCCTCTACAAGACTGATCCCAATCTGCAAGCAACTCATGCGGCGTTCCCTTGGATTGTCACTTGGGACGACCACGAGGTGGAAAACAACTACGCCGGTGCTATCTCAGAAGTTGATAATGAACCGGATCAAGACCCCCAAGTCTTTCTACAGCGGCGGGCAGTTGCTTATCAGGCTTACTACGAGCATATGCCGCTACGACCCTTCTCGAAGCCCGAAGGACCGGATATGCAACTTTTCCGTCGGCTTTCCTTTGGGAACTTGGCAACCTTTCATGTGCTAGATACGCGCCAGTATCGCACGGATCAGCCTTGTGGAGATGGCACTAAAGAACGCTGCCCAGAGAACTTTGATCCAGAAGCAACGATTCTTGGCAAGCGTCAAGAAGAATGGCTATACCAAGGTCTAGATCGTTCAAAAGGTCGCTGGAATATACTCGCTCAGCAGGTTCCTGTTGCTCAAAGAGACTTTACTCCTGGAGAAGGTGCAACTTTCAGCATGGATAAGTGGGATGCATATTTGGCTTCGCGCGATCGCCTGCTGGGTTTCTTAGAACAGCGCAAACCGTCTAATCCAGTTGTCTTGACAGGCGATGTGCATTCCAACTGGGCAATGGATTTGAAGGCTGACTTTAATAAACCAGAATCCGCTACAGTTGGCAGTGAATTCGTTTGTACCTCGATTACCTCCGGTGGAGATGGGGCAGATACGAGTCCCACAGTTGAAGCCTACTTGCCGGACAACCCGCACATTAAGTTTTATAACGGTCAACGCGGATATGTCCGTTGTGTGCTTACTCCCGCAAGTTGGCAAACAGACTATTTAGTCTTGTCAGACGTGACAACCCAATCTGGCACGATTAGTAACCGTGCTTCATTTGTGGTTGAAAACGGTCGTCCAGGAATACAGAAAGTCTAATCGATTGAGAATCGCTCTATCCTTCTGTAGGGGGAAGATATGCTTTCATCCCTCCCCCTCCTCGCATGCGGTGAGACCAGTGCTGCAGGAGGGTTTCCCGACAGCAGGCAACTGGCGTTCGCGTAGCGTGCCGAAGGCATACCCGAAGGGGGAGGGGGTTAGGGGGTGGGGTTCATTTGTGGTTGAAAACGGTCGTCCAGGAATACAGAAAGCCTAGAAGAATTGCTGCGTTTCGTTGTAAGAAAGCCGCTATCACATCTCGAAGGGATATGATACCGGCTTTTTTTGGCATAATTTTGGCAAATTGGCAACCTACTTATTGCAACTGGCTGGTCTAAAAGCCCGCAAGCTTGACATTGCGGTTGATTGGGACATCGTGCGTCAGGAAATCGCTGGTCAGAAGACTCAACCGCTTGATTTTAGTGCCACAGCTCACCCGCTTGGCGGTGCAACAATTGGGGAAGTATGCAACACTTACGGGCAGGTTTACGGCTATCGTAACTTGTTTGTTGTTGATGGTTCGTTCATCCCAGGCTCGACAGCCTGCACTAACCCCTCGTTCACTATTGCTGCTTTAGCGGAACGGAGCATGGAGCGCTTTCTCAACCGGAGTGCTTAACATCAAAAAATATAAGTTTCAAAAGCTCGTAGCGGCGAAGTTTCGAGTTTTGAGTTATTTTGTAGTTTATGAATACTGCCACTCGCCTACAAATACTCTTAGCCGATTCCCCTATTGGCAATGTATTACCTGCGATCGCTCAAATTAACCTTCCTAACTGGTGGTTAGCAGGTGGTGCTTTACGAAATACTGTTTGGAGACAGATCTTTGGCGATTGCGCGGAGCGCAGCGCCCTAAAGGGCGATCGCTGTCAATTAATCATCAAAGATTTTGACATTGCATTTTTTGATGCCGAGGGAGACCGTTCCCAAGAATTAGCAGCCAAGTCCACCCTCACAGAACAGTTTCCTGATTACCTATTTGATGTCAAAAATCAAGCGAGTTTTGCTCGTTGGCGTTCTGGTCGCAGAACATACACTAGCACAGAGGATGGCATCACAAACTGGTTGCACACCGCTACTGCTGTGGGTGTGAGGCTAGATGCACAAGGGCAATGGCAATTTTTCACCCCCTATGGCTTGGATGATTTATTTGCTGGCATTATTCGACCCACACCAGCACATACCAATAACCCAGATGCAGAACGCAAGGCGGCTGAGTTTTTGCAAAAATGTCCTTGCTTACAGCGCTTATTCTTATGATTAGACCACAAATCGTAGGGTGGGCATTGCCCGTAAAAACCGGGTGTACATTTGAGATATTGGTGAGCAATGCCCACCTTACAGAAAACCGGTGTAAGGCTGGCATAAGTCAATACGCTTGGTGATAAGGCAAGATCCCCCCTAACCCCCCTTACTTATAAACGGGGGGAATGTAGCCCCCTTTTTAAGGGGGTTGGGGGATCTTTAAGGATTAAGACCACTAACACCAACCGTATTGTGGCATAAGTGGTTTTTGTTGATGCAAGCGTTAGCAACTTAGGAAAAAACTATCTATCCCGCAAGCGGCGTCACCCAAGAAGAACGCTAACGCATTTTATACTCCAATACGATGCAGCAATGTAAAGAGGCGTCATGGCGCGTCTCTACACCAAATCAGAGTAAAAATCCTTAACTCAACTGTATTACCTTATACTTACAGAAAGCAGCTTAATTCGCTGCAGGTTGCGCTTCTTGATAAATGATTTCCTGAAACTGAATCACATCTTTATGTGGATCAGCGTGAAAGACTTTAACTAACAGCTGTTCGCCCAACTTCACAGAACGTTTAAATAACATTGGCAACTGCAAGCCCAAATCTTCTAGCAAAATCAGAGCTAAGCCACTGTCTTCTCTCAACCACATCAGCACTGTTGCTTCCCAAATTTCCTCAGGATGACGGCGTAGATACTCTAAAGCCCAATATCTATTCGTTTGCCGTTCTACCATTGTCACTTCTTGGGTGATTGAAGAGACGGTCATCATGACTTCTTTCAATTGTTCTGCGGAAAAGGGCAGAATTTCACCGCGTAGATGAGCTTTAAGTTGAAAGTGAGTGAGCAAATCACTATAGCGACGGATGGGGGAAGTGGCTTGGGTGTAAGTCTCTAAACCTAAACCAGCATGACGCACGGGGGTAATGCTCATTTCGCTCTTGGGCATACAACGCCGCATAGCACAGGCGCGGACGAACCCTGCTGGCAGCTGTAATAATTCCTGCTCAGGAGGTAATTCCGGCTGTGGCTGACCGCGAAAGGGTAACGGAATGTTATGCTTTTGACCGTAACGAGCCGCAACTTCACCAGCAACAATCATCATCTCAGCTACCAATTGCCGTGCTGTGGAGTCTTCTAAGACTTCAATACTAATATCATCGCCTTTGACTTTGATCATTGCCTCCGGCATATTGATACTGATTGCTCCTTGGGCATACCGCCAAGTTTTCCGTCTTTGTGCCCAATTGGCGATCGCCGCAATTTCTGATTCCGCCTGCACGCCCAAATCCAACATTTCATCGACATCTTCGTAGGTTAGGCGATAAGTCGGTTTAATAAAACTTGGATGAATGCTATAATCTTTTACTGCCCCAGTGTCATCTAAAACAATCCCAAAACTCAGGGCACAACATACCTTTCCCTGCACCAGACTCATTGGTCCTGTTGCTAGAACCTCAGGGAACATAGGAACCATGCCTGTGGGCAAATAAACTGTACTGCCTCGCTTTCTCGCGTCTAAATCTAACTCATCTTCTGGTATCAACCAACGCGTAGGATCAGCAATATGCACCCACAACCGCTCTGTGCCATCGGGAAGTAATTCCCAACTTAGACCATCATCTATCTCGGTAGTACTTTCATCATCGATTGTATACACCTTCAGATGGGTCAGATCCAGGCGGTTGACATCTTGATCCGGCGGATGTGATTCCAATCGCTGTTGCGCCACTTCTAATACCTTGCTAGCAAATTGTACGGGAATTGACGAACGACGCAGAAATAAGTTCTCGTGCGGACTCCAGCAACCCAAGTCTACTAACAATTGAAAGGCTCCTTGCGGGGTTGCGGGGCGTCCCAGCATATTCATCGTTTCCAAGACTAACGCTGGGGGAGGATAGGCGCGAGCGAGAGAGTCATAGTTTAACCCCACACGTATAATATCGGCAAGTAGCGCCGCATATTTTTCCAGGGCTTCCAAGCGGTGGCGGTCGTGGCGTTGCCACTCTACTGGTTCACCCCTGAGCGCTTGTTCTACTCTAGCGAGAAATTCTTGCTGTCCCTTAGCTTTTAGCGCCTCTATCTCAAGCTGGTGTTTGCGTTCGGCTACTTGAGATGCGCTCCGTGGCTCGTAAGCGTCTCCCTTCTGCTTAAAGTAAATTTTATCATCTGATAACAAATAATACGCAGCGTAGCGATGAGGTGGTTCTGATTCTGAAAACAGCAGATTTGCCATCTCGGCTGGCGTCACTGTTTCCCCACCTTCTACCAGTAATTCCCAAGCTACCTCTAAACTGGAGGGGTCTAAATAAGGCTTTACCTGCTCCAGAAACTCCGGGATCTGCGAAGGCTTGTAGGGTTCCCCAGTCACGGTATAAGTGATTTGCCGAGGTGCGAGACTCTGGGATTGACCCCGTTCATCTACCACAAACATACGAGCTTTGCCGTCTGGACGGTCTACTACACCCAAACGGCGATCGCTACCAACTCGAAATTCAACTAGCGTCCCCTTCTCCACAAGCCTTGCAATCTTTGATATGCGTGAATTTTGATTTTTTATTTCGCTGTTGAGTTACGAGTTAGGAGTAAATAACTCATCACTCTTAACTCATCACTCTTAACTATTATTAGCCTTCGGCATTGATAAACGGCAACAAAGCCACAAGGCGAGCGCGTTTAATTGCTAATGTCAAATCTCGCTGTTGCTGAGATGTCAGCCCAGTAATGCGCCGAGGTAGTATCTTACCCCGCTCGGTGACAAACTTACGCAACAAATCTACATCTTTGTAATCAATTGGTTCTCCCGGCTTAATTGGGGATAGACGACGACGGTAATAGCTCATTTTTACTTAATTTCCTTGTGAACGGTATGTCTGTTGCAGTGAGGGCAGAACTTTTTCAGTTCTAGTCTGTTGGTTGTGTTCCGACGATTTTTCGTACTTGTATAACGCGAAACACCAGGAGAGCGCTTGTCTACGTTAGTCCGACACTCAGTACACTCCAGTGTCACTATTATGCGGACACCTTTACTCTTAGCCATAATCTTACAAAAAGTTTCGGATGAAGAGAATTAACACAAATACCTATTATCTCATATTCTGGCGTGCTTTTTCAACTAATTTTTTAATTTTAATGTCTAGCGAATAGCCACGACGCGACGAAACGACCATAGTCTTGACGTAGCGGTCATGCAAAGCTTGCCGCAGTTGGGTATCAGAGAAAGCTGCACCACAGTCAATTGCTAAGGGAATCAATAGCAGTATAGCAGTGGGATTACGTATGATGTTACTTAGGGCGATAGAAACGAGAAGCGCACCAAGCCCAACTATCCCTTCTCGCTTCAAAAGAGATTGTAAATCAGGAAGTTTGCCCGCCTCGACTTCCAGCACCTTGATATCAACAGCATAACGCCCTAAACTCTGCCCTTGATTGTTATAAGGCACAATCACCCGCAAAATCACCCAAAAAATTGCGAAGACCAATATCTGAACAACTTGGACACCGACTTGGGAACTTCCCAATAGGGAACTTACTATCCACACACAAAGGAAATCAATCCCTAATGCGATACCTCTGCGCCCAAAATCAACTTTAGGATAGTGTTTCGGGGTAACTCGTTCAATCGACATAATAAAATACGTATTTATATTGAATTTGGAAGCTATAGGATTCCTCCGCAGATTTTTGAAATAGACGTAGGGTGGGCAATGCTCATCAAAACCCGGATATAACCTAGAGATAGTGGGCATTGCCCACCCGAAAGATACTTAATTTTTTCAAAAATCAAACCGGATTGCTATAGTTTTGTTTTTCCCTCTACCTTAATTTAACGGTATCGCGGAAGTCCCCACCCGTAAAAGTTGTAGGGTGGGGAGAAACGTCACATATTGACACTCCCCACGGCTATCAAGGGGAGTCATTAAAAACAAAGCAGTTGATTTATGTAAATTTTAGTAACTTTCAACAAGTTCCAAAGACTGTGCATGGTGATGATTCAAGGGGAGTTTCACTGTAAATGTTGTCCCTACTCCCACTTGGCTTTGTAAGTAGATCTGACCTTGATGCAAATCTACACACTTTTTGACTATCGACAGCCCTAGTCCCGTTCCTGGAATACTACCCACATTGCTCGCGCGATGGAAAGTTTCAAACAAACGTTGTTGGTCTGTCAATGGAATACCAATCCCAGAATCTTGGATTTGGAAAGTGGCGGTATCATCTTGACAGACGACGTTAAATGCAATATCGCCGCCTTGAGGAGAATACTTGATGGCATTGGAAAGTAAGTTAGTCAAAATGTAACGCAGCAGGTTTTCATCCACTTCAACTGAGGTCTGTTTCCCTTGAAAGCTAAAGATAATTTGATGTTTACCACTAGCAGCCAGTTGCAAAGTTTGTGTGAGTTCGCTGCAGAAATCTTCTAAATCTAGCGGTGTCGGTTCATATTGTAGTTTGCCTGCATCACTTCTACCTAAAAATAAAATTTCATCTAATAATTGCAGCATCTGACGAATGGCAGTTTGAATTTTGCCAAAGTATTGGCTTTTTTGCTGGTCACTCAGCTGGTGGTTGTATAATTCCAAGAGTTCTACTGCTGTCCGAATCACAGTCATCGGATTGCGGAACTCATGAGAAACCATGGAAACAAAGTTAGATTTCATTTCGTTGAGTTCTCGTTCCTGTACCCAGGCGTTGACAAGTTCTGCTTCAGCGCGTTTGCGATCGCTAATATCCCGACCTTCGACAATCAGCAGTACCGCTTTCCCTGTTTCGTCTTTTAATGCTTTGAGGGAAAAGTCAATCCACACCATCACATTGTTTGCGCTGGGTAAGAGCAATTCATGGCGGACTAATTCACCATCAGCAGCTTTGGCAATAATACTTTTCAACCACTCCTGATTTGCACAAGAGAAATTCCAGCTTTCAAGTTCCCACAACGGTTTGCCAACACAATCTTGTTGTTGACTAGCCCATAAGTTAAGGGCAGGTTGGTTAATTTCTAGAATAATTCCCTCAAGAGTTAACAGCGCCATCGATTGGAACGTCTGTTCAAAAATTGCCCGCAAACGATGCTCACTTTCTCTGAGTTGCTTAAGAATTTGTCCCCGCTCAATAGCATAGTGAATAGTACGCCGTAGTAAGTTGGGCGTGATTTGTCCCTTGACCAGATAATCCTGTGCCTTTTTTGCCACTGCTTCTAAAGCAATGTCTTCATCGTCAAATGTCAATACCACAATCGGGATATTCGGTGCTGCTGCGTAAAATTCTGCTAGGGTGTTCAATCCTTTAGAATCAGGCAGAGAAAGGTCTAATAAAACTATGTCAAACGTACTTTTGCTACAACTATCGATTGCGTCCCTTAGCCGTTCAAAATGTACCACCTGCCATCTTTCCCCGCCCAAGTGCCAAAGTGTTTGCTGTAGCAATTTGGCATCACTGGCACTATCTTCTACTAAAAGAATATTAATTGATGCCGTGTCCATACAAGAAATTTATTTTGGTGGGAACTTAACTGCTGCTAGCCAAAAATCATGAATCAACTGCCTAAATCAGCTATGAAAATCTCTTCCTCCTGTGTGTTCCACTCTCAGTTCTCATCGGAGGTCTCCTCAGATATAACTTTTCTGTCCGAAGGCATACAGTTTATTTACTAAAGGTCTATTTCACAAATTCGAGAAAACTGCTATACGAATAAATTAATAAATATCAATCCGTTTGTTAACGTAGCAGTTAACATTTAGCTGATAAAACCTTAATATATCTCGCTTATCCACACGAGTTGTGACAATGACCACTGGAAGTTGTGTCAACGATCACTGTTGGTAAGAGATCATGGATAATGGAGGCATAACTTTGTTGTCGTATTCATGCACCTACTCGTAACTGATAATGACTCAAGGCGGTTACGAGAGCGATTGCTCAACCTCTACACAGGTTGACCTTGGCGTAGATTTGCAATATTTTTAGCACCATAAAAATAAAACGTTACAAAGTCAGAGGCGATACTATGCTGTCAGCAAGCGATGCAGAAGCGATTATTTTAAATTTGGTGCAACCCCTGAATACAGAACAGGATACAGAATTTGTTGATTTGTTGACAGCTAGCGATCGCATTCTGGCATCTCCCGTCACGAGTCAACTGGATTTTCCTCAGTGGGACAACTCAGCAATGGATGGCTACGCAGTACGGTACGAAGATGTGCAGGACTGTAGCGAGGAAAAGCCAGCAGTTTTAGAAATTGTTGCAGAAATCCCTGCTGGGGTGCAACCAAACTCTACAATTCTATCAGGGCAAGCGGCGCGGATTTTCACAGGTGCGGTAATGCCTGCGGGTGCGGATACAGTTGTGATGCAAGAAAGAACACGCACAGAAGAAAACCGTGTAATCATCCTTGCTGCCCCAAAACCGCAAGAATTTGTTAGGCATCAGGGAACTTACTATAAAGCTGGGACACAATTACTACCAGCAGGGATTCGATTGCAGGCTCCAGAGATTGCTGTCTTAGCTGCAACTCAGTGTACGCAATTGAAAGTTTTTCGCCGCCCTCGTGTCGCTCTTTTGTCTACAGGTAATGAACTAGTCACACCTGACAAACCGTTGCAACCAGGGCAAATTGTGGATTCAAACCGATATGCCCTCTTCACTTTGGTCAAGCAGAGTGCTGCCCAACCCTTAATGTTAGGAATTGTTAAGGATGAACCAGAAGCACTCAAGCAAGCGATCGCCGACGCCATAACTCAAGCTGATGTGGTTCTGTCTTCCGGTGGTGTCTCTGTGGGAGATTATGACTATGTTGAGCAAATTCTAGAGTCGCTAGGAGGCAAAATTCACATTCGTGCTGTTGCGACCAAACCTGGGAAACCCTTAACAGTTGCCACATTTGGCAACGATACACGTCCAGTTTTGTACTTTGGTTTGCCAGGAAACCCTGTTGCTGCTTTGGTGACATTTTGGCGGTTTGTACAAAGCGCCATCAAAAAACTTTCAGGGCTTGCAGAAGGTTGGGAACCAGCGTTTGTCAAAGCAGTGGCGCGTCAGGAGTTGCGATCTGATGGTAAGCGCGAAACTTACGTATGGGGTCAGTTGCGCGTCTTAGATGGAGTTTACAAATTTCAGCCAGCAGGTGGGCTGCAAAATTCTGGGAACTTGATTAATTTGGCTCAAACCAACGGCTTAGCTATTGTACCAGTGGGTCAGACACTTATTTCTGCGGGAGTTGAGGTGCAAGTATTACAGCTAGGGTCTTAAGGAATTCAAAATTCACGCATTCGCTCATTCAAAAATGTAAAGGCGATCGCAGGTTAACTTAGCCGTGTACTTATAGGTTGAACGTCTCTCGCCAAACCAATATGCGCCACGGATAGTGAGATATCTTTATACTTCATCCCGGCTAACGCCCACTGAAGCTCAAGTGTCCCTACCCAGAAACGTGCCCGGTCAATGACATCCGGTAGCATAGGATAGTCGCTTTTCATACGCCAAACAATACCTTCTCCATAATTACCGAGTTGTACGGCAATGTCACAAGCTGGGTCGCCCAAGCCAGCAGTTCCAAAATCGATAAGACCGCTAATGCTCTGTGACATAGGGTCAAACAGGATGTGATACACAGCCTTATCGCCATCGATAAGTACGGGCGTGTAACTTACGTCAAGTTCACCAGATACCACAGGCGCAAAAAGTTCGTGTATCCAAGTTTGCTGATGACGCCACAGGTGAGGAAAGAGAGTTTCCTGAACCTGCTCGTATAACTGTAACCAATGTTGGGGCGATCGCACTGCACCAGAGGAAGACACCCCAGCATTCACTAACACTTCATTTGGAATGCTGTGCAACTGTTGGTGAAATCTCCCTAGTTGGGAAATAACATGGGCTTGTTTGTTTGCACTCAGCTTCAGCAGGGTGTTGCGGGAAAGCGGTTCACCTTTGATAAACCGATAGCTGACAAAGCCTTGTTCTAAGTGTTCAAAGTGTGGAACTCGTAAATCAACATAACGTTGCACTATTTCCAGCACTTTGGCTTCATGAGCAAGAATCTCTTTTCCCCAATCTGTTTTGGCAAAGCGACAGACTAGGTCATGATTAACCACTACCACATCATTGACCATTCCATCTTGATTAAAATCCAGATGGTCAAAAGAAATATTTGGATAAACAGAACGAATCTTTTCCAGATAAGAGGAAGGAATATTCACAGCGACTCCGATAACGATGACAACAAACAGATAATCAGAACGACTCGAACACTTAGTCCGATTGCAGCGGCTTAACTGATTTGCGTGTTTGTTGTACTAACGTACCACTGTGCTTAAATTCCCCAGAACATCGTCAGAAACGAGTATAACATTATATTTCTCACATTAAATTTTATTACATTTTTCCGATTTCTTGAGGAAATTGTTACAATAAATACAGAAATAAAATCGTTCATCTTAAATAAGCAACTGAAAAATTGATTTTTTCAGTGAGAAGGCTTGTAAAGACGGAAGTAAGGATATATCCCCAAGGAACGCGCCTCATTTCATTCAAAACTATAGACAATCAATTTCCCAAAGAGGCGAAGCAAATGAAACTGACATATCGTGGTGTTGATTATGAACCCAATCCCCTGACCCTTGAACCCACCGCTAGCGAAATCAGCGGAAACTACCGGGGTGGGACATGGAAACGCAACTACCCCAGACATATTCCTCAGACTCAACCAACTGCTGAGTTGAAGTATCGTGGTGTGTCTCATTACATCGGCGATCCACTACAGGTGGAGTTCATGATTTTGTCCAAGCAGCACAGCGATGCAACAAGTGCTGCACAGGTTGGTAAACCAGAAAAAATGGGCGGTGAGTTAACTGAAACTCATCTCACCAATATCCGCCGTAATTTAGAACGTCGCCTGCTAGCAGCAAGAGAAAAAGGGGACCAACAACTCATTCGCTTACTAGAGGATGAAGCAAGGCAAATTGCATGATGGTTAGTTGTTAGTTGTTCCTCGTTTGCCAACAACTAACAACTAATTCTGACGATTGATCCAAATCCCTCTGAGTCCGGCTGCCCTAGCTCCGTGATAATCTTCTGTGATACTGTCACCAATGTGCCATGCAGCTTCTGGTGAACAATTATGTTTCTCCAAAGCTGTGGCAAAAATTTTGCCATCAGGTTTAGCGGCACCTGCTTGGGTGGAAATGGTGATAGATTTGAAAAACTCTCTGAGTTCCAAACTTTGCAACACTGAGTAAATACGGGAATCGAAATTGGACAGTATCCCCAGTTCAATTCCCAACCGCCGCCAGTTGACCAAAGCTGGTAGGACATCGGGATAGATAAACCACGCCTCAGCAGTGCCGAAGTGGATGTAGAGTTCACTGAAAAAAGTAGAAAAATCGGAAAATTTATCGAGAACGCCTGCACCTTCAAAGGTGTTTTGAGCAATGTTAAACCACCAATCAAACTCGCGTTGGGGAATATCTTGTTCTTCTGCATCTGGAAATATCGGTGGTGGCGCAGCTTTAAAACTTTGGATAAATGTTTGATTCAAAGTATCGGCTGAAACTTCGACGCCAAATTCCTGGGCTATGTGACTATAAATTTCTCCCACACTGCCTTTGACTCCAAAGAGTGTGTTAACAGCATCTAAAAAGATAACTTTTGGTTTTTCCTTCATAAATTATCAGTTCCTAAGTAGGTCAGTGTAAATAATTTAAGGTATGTAGTAAGCGCTTTAGCGCTAAAGCGCCTACTACGAGTTAGTTTCCAAACTTTACTTTTATTAACATAGTTTGATTTTTTCTCGCCTACTTACTTAGCTATCAGGTATCAACGCTACCAAAACAGCCCTGAATCCTGAGTATGTAATTTTTATATTTTCTATTTTCCGCAATATTTGGCACTCAAGAAAAGGTTTTATATCTCCACATTTATTCATGGAGAAAAACTTTTTCCCCTTGTTCAATTCCTCGTTATTTGCTGATCGTTACCCACATTTTTCCTAGTGACAACTAGTCACTATGAATGAAAAATGTGGGTAATGACAAAGCCTTATTTGTAAGGGATTTACTCACCACTTCAGTACTGATGAACCCTGGCTGCTATTGGGACAGTGCCTCTATAATAGGGCGGGCGAGCCAGTTAAAACCAACTTTAAGTTTGTGGTCTAAGGTTGGCAGCCGATAGAGATAAGCAAGACGACGCGCTACGTATGCCAAAGGACCCTCTAATTTAACGCCTAAACCAGTGAGGGTGGCGCTGTCTATTCCCAGTGCCATCATCTCACCTAAGAACTGATAGTGGAAGGGAAGCAGAGGACGATTGGTCAAACTTGCCCAGATGTTCCAAGCAGCATAATCTGCTTGTTGGAAAGCTGCTTGTGCTGTTGCAGGGACTTGCTGACCTTCAGCATCAAGACAATCTGCTAAATCTCCCAAAGCAAAAATTTCAGGATGGTCATGGACTTGCAAAGTTGATGTGGTGCTGATTTGACCGCGCTGGTTTTGCTTTACAGGAAGGTTTCTCACCACAGGCGATACCCGCGTTCCGACTGTCCAAATTACCAAATCCACAGGAATCGTATCTACTTGATTCTTGTACTCTAATGAGATGCTGTCTTGAGCGATTGATTCGACCTTGGTTTCTAAATCGATAAAGACACCCCGTGCTTCTAAAGCTTTGGTGGCTGCTTCTCTGTTGAACTCTGGGGAGGTTCGCAAAATTTGGTCGGACACTTCAATCAGCCGGAACCGTCCTCTTTCGCCTAGTCTGTCTGCTAGTTTGCAAGCTAACTCTACGCCACTGTAACCAGCACCAACAATTGCTACCCTGATTTTATCTGCATCCGATTCTTCTAAAAGTCGCAGGCGTTCTTCCAAACGATATGCATCTGCGATCGCCCGGAACGGATAAGCATAAGATGTTGCCCCTGGTACTATATCCAGTGGTGTTTCACCACCCAGCCCCAACACCAATCGGTCATAGGAAATTTCTGGTCCATCGTGTAAGTGTACCCGTCGCTGATCTATGTCAATTCCCGATACAGCACCTTGACAAAAACGCACACGTGTGTTTTGCAAAAGTTCTTCATAGGGTGGGGCAATTTCCCAGGTTTGCAATTCCCCAGTCAGGAGTTCGTAGAGGAAGGGGGAGAAGAGAAAGCGATCGCTCTGATCCACCAGAACCATTTCGGGTTTTTGCAAAGGTTCCCAAGGAAGCTGGCTCAAGCGTAGAGCAGTGTAGAGACCACCAAAGCCTCCACCAAGGATACAAATTCTAGCAGGTTGTTCAGTCATCGGTCTATGGGAACGTCAATCCCAGCAGGGTAACTTAATATAAGTCTACTGATTTCTTTGGTTCAATTGCCATCAACCAGCAATCCCAGTACTTTTCCTCTTGCAGTTCATGTTCGCGTAACAGCTTGAATTTAACAAAACCGCATTTTTCGTAGCAGCGGATAGCGCGAGTGTTCCACACTTGTGGATCTATGACAACTTTAACAGCTTCCAATTCTTCAAAAAGATAGTTGACAACTACTGAAATCAGTTTTGTGCCAATTCCCTGGTTCCAATATTGGCTTTCGCCTATAAATAAATCCATTGCATATTTTGATGAAATCAAGTTGTTTTTGACCACAATCACTATGTTTTTTAATAAATATGCGTGACAAATTGCAAATGAGTAAAAGGCGGTTTGTACAAACTACAAATCGCCTTTTATTTAACATTTAGTTAAAAACGAATTAATAACCGCCCATGGTTATAGGTTTATTAGGGTTGGCAGTTTCGTCTGCCTTAATGTGCCATTTGCCATCATCACCTTGCTTGTACTGGTTCTTGACGCTGCTCCAAGCAACTTGACGAGCACCCTCTTCACTCAATCCATCGCTGTGGGCAGCATTGAATGCCGCAACGAAAATTTGCTGGGCTTCTTGAGGTAGTTGTTCTTTTACATCTTGAGCTAATTCATCTATCTTCATAAACCCGCTCCGATTAATTGGACTTGGATTCATATTAAGAAGTTCAAGGCAGATTTTCCTCTTTCTGTAAGCAGATATAAAAAATTACCATACCTTTGGCAGAGACTCAAACAGGTGAGTTAAATAATGGCACGGGTTAGCAAAAATCTTCTTTCAAATCAGCGATGCAATGATATTGATGCTCATAGCTAAAATTGTGGTATTAAAAAAAAAGGATAATACTCCATGTAGCAGAGTCAAGCGCCTCATAAAACGTGATATGGTCTGCACGTCTGAAACTTGGCTCGTCATACCAATGACAAAAGAGTAATATAAAAAATCCCAATAATCTGGTTCTTCGTCATTAGGAAAATCTAAACCACCAGCTATTTGCTCTGTATTGCTATTGCTAACTTGATAATAATTGTGTGCGTATAGCAGGGCGAATATAGTATGTACTAGTAACCAAGAACTGACAATGGTCATGACAGCAAGCATGACGTGTAAGGTGAGCAAAATCGTTGACAGATTTTTTTTATTATCACCGAGCAGGAACCCAATAGCTAATACGCTGGCACAAGCCGCAGCAACAATTGAGGTAAAGATAGCTACACGACCTTGATATTCAAGTCGCGCAAAACGGCGCATTTTTTCTGGAGTCGCCCTGACCATTATCCACCAAGTCAAGCTTAAAAAACAGACAGCGCCTAAGTTCCAAGCACAGAGAATGCGCGAGGGCAAATGTAGCCAAGACGGCAATAGTACTGAGACTAATGCAGCAAAGCCGACAGAAATAATCAGTCGGTGTCGAGAATCAGAGTTTTTGAACAATTTAGGTGCAACCCAGAAATTATCAATCGTCATTAAAGACTACAAAATCACTTTATCATTCAAGTTTGACTACATTGAATTAACCGCCTCAACTCCATTCCATCTTCCATCTCAGTCTTGCAATAGCTTAAGTTTGTTAAAACTAACACCTTGCACCATTTTCAATAGAATTCTTGCAAAAGTCCGTATTTAGAATTTAGAACCACAGATTAACACTCATGGAACACAGATAATTCATCTGTGGTTTAATTTTCATTCCAATTCACTTTTACAAGAAGTTTATTCCTCTGAATGAGATGTATTGAACTTTACTGATTGAGAGTTATGTTCTGCGTTTTTTAAGTAAATCTTAAGTAGGGTGCGTTACGGCTTTAGCCTAACGCACCATGCTAATGGCGGTGCGTTAGGCGCTTTGCTCATGTTTTCCGTTACAAATCATATCGAGCATGGTGCGCCTAACACACCCTACAAGAATTTTATTTTTACTTTATAAATGACCTTGAAATCTTTCAAAAAAGTTTTTTATTCATCTGAATGAGATGTATCGAACTTTACTGATTGAGAGTTCTGTTCTGGCTTTTTTAAGTCGAGTAATTCGCACTTTTGAGCCGATGGGAGAGTTTTCAACCCCAACTTTGCTGTTGCATAAAGCCGACTAAATTCTTGCTCATAATGTGCGGCAACGGTAGGATTTTGTATAAACATCAAAGTTTCATCGTTCAAGTAATTTCCTGAATTAGACCAGTTGTGACTACCAGTGATAATTAACATCCCATCCAAGATAGCCATTTTACTATGAACGCCGCGATCGCCTATTGAACTTGTGGGAAAACCAACAGTAGTTATTGGGCGCTTCCAAGGTTTAACTTTAATTAAGCTATTTTTCTTGCCTGGACGAGGACAAACACCCATAGCATCGTATGCTTTTGAGTAAGGTTGTCTGAAAAAATCCGGGTCTATCAGCACTTTGATATCTTCAACTCCTTGATCATGTACACTACCAAGAGTGTCGCTAATCTTTTGGTCTGAATAAACAAATACCGCAATATGCACGCTCTTTTTAGCTTGCTGTACATAGGAGGCAATGATGCCGTTACTGGTTGTTGTGATATCGTCTTTTGTGCTGGCTGGCGAGAAGTTAACAGTGATAGTTCCTGTGCCAATTGGAATCGTTACGGGATATCTTTTTGGCTTACGAGATTTAAATAAACCCTGCCACATCGAGTTAAATTCCTGAGTTAGGATTTTGGCAATTTCGGGGTTATTGGGAACAACAATCATGTTGTTAGGATTGCCACGACTTTCAAAATTTCCAAAATCTCCATGCATATCAGATGTTGTCAAGTTGCCGCTAGATATGATAGTTTTCTTTCCATCTACAACGACAAATTTATGGTGCATGAGTCCACTACCTTTAGTTGCACCGCCAGATGTGTCATCTTTTATCTCAATTCCATTTGAACGCAACATAGCTAAAGCATCAGCAGGATATCGCTTTAATTCTTCATATGCTCGTTTATCATACCGATTCATCCGTGCAATTTCTTCTTGTTTATATTCTGCTAAAGTTTTGTTGTACTTGTTATCTATTATTACCCTCACTTTTATCCCCCGGTTATGAGCAAAGCTGAGTGCTTCAGCAACTTTGGGAAGCCTAAACTCCATGACTGCTATATCCACAGTTGAGTTTGCTTGGTTAATAGCATCAATAATTTGCTGTTCTAAGTTGTCCCCTTTGCGCTTAATGTGTCGGTATGGGTCTTCATAGGAAGACGCCGGATTTTGGTTAAAATAGACTTGAATCGCTGGGTCTTGAGGTAAAGGTTGGACAAGCTTGACTTTTGGTGAAGGTTTAAGAATGTTAACGAGAACAACACCACTGCTTAAAAGCAGCAATATGAAGATTGTTCTTCTAAAAAATTTAAAATTTTGTTGTTTAGAAGTAATAAAATTGAAAAGGAGTCTCATTAAAAAATTAGGAAGTGTAGCGCATAAATTTTACTCAGTTAGAAAACTGAGTTATATCTTTTATCAGTATTCTTTGAAAGAGATGTTATAACAAGACGGGTATTACGGAAGTTCATTTTCTTGGCTTGCAATTACTTTAAGTAATCGCACGACATCCAAATTGTTGCTTTCACCAGGTAATGTATTCACACCGTGATTTGGACGGTTAATAACCTCACGTAAAGATACAAAGCGCTAAAACTAACTAAGTGTTTTTGTATAGCTGTACAAGCAGGGCAAAATATCCAAATATATATAAAAATATAAATATATACAGATATATAAATATAGGTATCCGCAAAGTTCTAAGAATTTGGCAGATTAACTATATAGTCTCAAAATACAAATAAGCTGTTGCCCAGCGTGTTCTCACCTAATAGGTTATGCAAATTTATCTAGATTACAGCGCAACTACTCCCACTCGCCCAGAAGCAATAACCGCAATGCAAGCAGTTTTCACACAACAGTGGGGTAACCCCTCCAGCTTGCATGAGTGGGGACAACGCGCAGCAACGGTTGTCGAACAAGCAAGAATGCAGGTTGCCCCTTTAATTAACGCACCTGATCCTGAATCTATTATTTTTACTTCTGGTGGCACTGAAGCAAACAATCTGGCAATTATGGGAGTTGCCCATTTGTATGCCAAACCCCAACACATCATTATTTCTAACGTTGAACATTCTGCTGTTGCTGAACCAGCAAGGTTGTTAGAGTTGTGGGGCTGGCAAGTCACTCGCTTAGGAGTAGATGGTAAAGGAAGAGTCAATCCTCTTTCTTTAAAGGCGGCGTTGCAAGATAATACTGTGTTGGTGTCGGTCATTTACGGTCAAAGTGAAGTTGGAACATTACAACCAATTGAGGAACTGGGAAATATAGCCCGCAGTGCAGGTGTTTTATTCCATACAGATGCTGTCCAAGTGGCAGGACGCTTGCCTATAAATGTGAAAAACCTTCCCGTAGATTTATTGAGTATGTCCAGTCACAAAATTTATGGGCCGCAAGGTGCTGGGGCGTTGTATGTGCGTCCTGGTGTCGAGTTGGTTCCCTTGCTGAATGGTGGGGGACAAGAAAAGCGACTGCGTTCTGGTACACAAGCAGTACCCATACTCGCTGGGTTTGGCGTAGCAGCAGAATTGGCAACTCAAGAAATGCCAACAGAAACACCCAGGCTGATGAAGTTACGCGATCGCCTGTTTGCCCAGTTAAGAGATATTCCTGGTTTGATTCCCACTGGCGACTGCACCCACCGCCTACCTCACCACGTAAGTTTTTGCCTAGAATATGCTGATGGAGAAAAACTCAGCGGCAAAACTTTAGTGCGACAGATGAATTTAGCGGGCATTGGCATCAGTGCTGGTGCTGCCTGTCATAGTGGTAAACTCAGCCCTAGTCCCGTATTATTAGCAATGGGTTACCCAGAAAACGCAGCTTTGGGCGCTATCCGCATGACACTGGGGCGCGAGACAACAGAAGCTGATGTAGATTGGGTAGCAATGGTGTTGAGGCAGATTTTGGAGCGACTATCACCTGTAGAATTGGTTGTTAGTCGTTAGGCTATCAAGACATAGTGGGAGGGTGAGAACCCCTGTTCGCGTAGCGTCCCGAAGGGAAGATGTAGTTTGACGCACGGAGTCAAACTACATCTGTGTTTTCAACCAGGGGATGAAACCCGACGATGGCGGGATTTATCCCTTTGTTTCTCCTTCTTTTTTATCAACATATTCTCTTATCGCTTCTCGAATCAAGTCGTTGATTGAGCGTTCTGTTTGTGCCGACATCTTTTTCATATCTCCATATTCTTTATCAGATAACCTCAAGTTGTATCGTTGCATAATTCCTGTGTCATCCCATATATGTGTTAATATGGGATTATGGTAGCATAAGGATGAAAAACTCCAAAAACAAAACGTGATGCCATGTTGAACCACGACAACTGAAGATATGGGGTTGTACTGAGAAGTCCTTTTTAGGAGCCGGAGAGTGCGTAAAATCTTCAAGGTTGGAACGAACACGCAAGTAGCCGCACAGCCTAAAAATAGGTCGAGGCGGGTAGGGCTGCTTGAACCAGCCAACGTGTTTAACAAAACATGAGACATTGTTGCGTAGTGTGGCTTTTAGCCCACGTAGCAACAACAGTCTAGAATCCTGGTTTTTCAAAGCCAGGAGAGTTCAAGGGTAACCCATGCAATGCTTTTGTACCCTACCCCTGACTTTTAAAATATAAAATTGCAACCGCTATCTGCGTTTATCTGCGTCGAGGGTGCGGTTAAAATCTCAATTTCAAAATTATTTAGCATGACTGAACTTCCAAACACTCTAGAAGATGCAATTGCCCAAGCCCGTGAAGCTACCAAAGCGGCACTCGCAGAAGGGTATAAACGATTACAGGTTGAAATTTTGATTCCAGAACTCAAACCCATGCTTGTGGCGGAGCAATTTCTGCCAGTTTTTGAAGAATACGGTTCCCGGCTCAAGGTTTTCTTCCCAGATGCTGGTGGTGCTGCGCTTGCTGTGCGCGACTGGACAGATGTGCCGTTTAAGATTCTTGATATTGGTACAGGAAAATTACCTCTTGAGCGCAAAATTGAACCAGAGGATGAAATTTTCTTTCTGGTTGCCCCCACAGCGGTGGAAGTTGCAGAGGTGGAAAAGATGGCTCAATTAGTGGGCGATCGCCCGATAGTCATCTTAAACCCTCGTTTGGAAGATTTGGGGGCAGTCGGTATTGGTTATGCAGCGCGTCAATTACGTGAACGTTTCGTCAATACAATTGAATCTTGCTACTATCTCCGCCCTGTAGATGACGAGACTGCTGTATTTCGCTTTTACCCCAGAATGTGGGAAGTTTGGTTAGAAAAGAGCGGCAAGTATGAAAAGATTGCCGAATTACCGCAAAAGCCATCTGGTGACGATCTGGATTTCATCATAGCGAAGGCACAGTCTACTTCTGGCACACTGGATACACCAGCAAAAAAACCCAATCTGTTTAAGGGTTTGCAACGTTTCTTACGGGCGTTGAGAAATTAACACTTTTACTACCAAAAGTCAAGTAATCTCGCGTCAAACTTAACGCCAGAGGCTTAAGGACTGCTTCGGTGAATTTTTAGGGAGCATCCCAATGCATGCAAATACCGGGCGAATAGAATTCGCGGAGTTTACGGGCACACAAGCGAAGTCCCTTCGGGTATGCGAGCGTGGGTACGGCCACGGCTATCGCCGAACGCGAGTGCGTCTGTTGGAGGAGATACGGCACGTCTACGGCTGTACCGTGCGTCCTCCGTAGGAGGCACGCAGTCGCCGTGAGAGCGGCAGACCCTCCTGCATAGCATTGTCTCACCGCCTGCGCGGACTAATTAAAGCCTGCTAGTCACGGCTTTGTTTGTGTGCCCGTGTTGCTCCCAGACTTATAGTTTGAGGGCAATTTATATCATGTCCGGATAAACACTTATAAAAAACCAATAACCTCACCCGCCTACGGCACCCTCTCCTTCTTAAGGAGAGGGTTGGGGTGAGGTAAAGCAGGAATTATAAGTAATTAAGCGGGCATAATATTACACATTTGGAATGCTCCGAATTTTTACCAAAAACTTTCGTTACTTCTCCCACATAGCTGCCCTCTGCCCTCTGCCTTTCCCTTGGTAACGCACCATTTTCCAGTAAAGTGCGTAATGAGTATCGTGAACACATCCTATAAATTCTATAAATTTAAGGTTTTTTTATAAACAGTCTTTAAGTGCCAGTTTAATAAGTTTAATTTGAAGGAATCTTTTCCTTGTTTCGTCCAGTCTCTTGTGTTACGTAATAAGTCTTTAAGAGAAAACAAACTGTATCTCCCTGAACTGATGATTCGCCGCCACCATCTTCAACAAGCTTTTGGTATTAGTGCCGTCCTAGGATTTCTAGTAGGCATCTGTGTATTTAAATCTTATTGGGGATATTTGTTGTTTCCTCCTGCTTTACCGACAAAGGTCTTTGATTTCGAGAAAATTCTTTCTATTACTCCAGTTTCTTCTCAGAAAAAAGATGATGGTAGGTATTCATTCACGATTGATGACTCAAAGTTCTGCTTATGGCAGATTCAGTCAGGCATCAAAGAATCTAAGGACTGTCGCACCATACACTCCCGCACTCAATACCACAGTAGTACTCGTATTTTTTGGGCTTTGTCCAAGAGAAACAAACTGCCAACCACGACTGCTTACATTTCCCTAGAACGTTTGGCTTCCTTGTACAGTAACCTAGAAGCTACAGAACTTCTTTACCAGGGAGAGCAAGGATATAATGGACAATCAGTATATGACCCAGGCTATGGTAGGAAGATGTTATACAGTGATGCCAAACTGCTTGAAGGTATCATCGTTGAAGCAGAAGATCGAGAAAAACAGCGTTATCTATTTATAGCAGTCAACGGTAAGCAGGTCAGCAATGACCATTACCCGTATTACGAGTTCTTATTCCTTCTGAATGGTACAAGCCGCCCTCAACTCTTATCGGTAAATCGCTTCTTTTACGACATTGCAGGTTTGGAAGACATGGAACTGTTGTTTTTCTTGATTCCAGGGATATTTTTTATGGTAGTTTTTCTTGGCATTCTCTTATTCCTCGGTGTAGCAGTGCGATTGGCTCAGCAGTTAAGACATCGGTATGACTTATAAAATGGAGTCGCTTTACCACTTTTTACCCAACGAATTGCTCGTTGTGTTTTTGTTGGCATTAGTGGTCAATTTTGCGAATCAAAAACTGGTGTAAACATGGCGATAAGCCCTTAATGTACATTTGTCTGAACATATTTAGCTCCTAGTTGTTAGCCTCAAAATGAGGAATAAACGATATATCACGATATATTTTTTATTTGACTATACAAATACATATCACGATATATCGTGATATGTATTTGATTCAGTTCTAATTCGCCTGCACTTGGGCGTTCAAGACTTTGTTAATGCGATCGCGTGTTTCTAACAAATGTGCCTTGGTGTACTCGTCGTTTGAACTCATTCCATCCAGTTTTTCGTTAAGTTGTCTAAGTTTATACCAAGCTAGTGTGCGAGCATCTTCCGGAACGCGTTCTTTTCGCAAAACCATGCGAGTCAATAAGTCTACATATTGTCGCTGTAAGCCTCGACGCAAACTCGAAATTACGAGCGGCTTGTCGTTGGGTTTCAGAACTTCAGTCCAAATACTGTTTTGCAATGTATCATATAATTCTGGTAAAGACAGAGATTGATCGGGTTTAGTTTTGAGTTCGATATCTTTAAGGCGGGAAAGGCGATCGCTTGACAGCAAATCCGATAACACCGAACCCTGCATGAACAACACCCAATCATGAATTGGAAAGTCCAAACGACCAGTCCGGGGAGAACTGCCCCAATGTCGCCAACGCGAAGGTGCTAATTTATTCAGTAATTCTGGTGGGAAGCTGAGAGCATCCTCAGCAAAGACATACTTTTCTATAATCTCTAACGCCTGCCGTTGTTTTTCCACAGGGACTGGCTGAAATGGTAATTGCCCTCGGGAATCACCAGGTTGAACCCTGTAGAAAGACTGACCGCCAACATATTTTGTAATGTAGTAAATATTTTGGAAATAGTTACTGAATACCGTGCCAAATTGTTCTTTCACATCGCTAAAACTGTTCCCAGACAACAGGTCATCTTGGTTGAGACGCTGCCATATAACCCGCGCATTATCCAATTGCCAATGAGAATAAAGCAGCACATTACTGCTGTTATCCCAAGCATTGGCAGTGGGGTCAAGGTCAAACACATCTTCATCTGTGGAATAACTTAACTCTGGCTTGTCTGATTGGTTGGCAAGCTTATCCAAAAATGGTTTTTCTGTTGTGGGAGTTGCTGCTGGAATTGGTGTGTAGCCGTACTGAATCGCCCACTCATCATAAGGTCCGATCATCTTGGGAAAATAATCTCCCTGCTTAGTGCCTCGGGGTGCAAGATTTGGTGGAATATAGTCCATCACTGACGTAATCAGACCTTTGCTGCGAGTGATATCTCTATTGTTCATCTGTTCTGGACTCAGCAGAGTGCTTCCACGGAAGTTATGCCTTAACCCCAAAGTGTGTCCCACTTCATGAGCAATAATTAACCGTAAATATTGATGAATATAGTCTTTCATTTGCTCATTACTTGGGGGGCCGTCTCGCAAAAGCTTCATTGCCAGTGAACCATAAGCAAATTGGTTAGCAGCTTCCATACCATAGCAAAGGTCGTACTGACCTGCCAGTTTTGATAAATTGTTGGTTAACCCCTCCATTTCCAAATTCTGCGTGGGATCGCTATTTTTTGCCTCTAATTTATTGGCGCAAAGCAGGCTGTTTTCCATCAACGCAGACAGCGGCGTCTGATTTTGTGTTTGGTTGAGTTGTACAATTTTAGGATACTCATTCTTGAGTGCGCGTATAAAACTGCCATCTACGAGAATATCTGCATCTAAAATTTCACCAGTCAAAGGGTTAACGCGGGATGGTCCCAGAGCAAAATATCCATCTACCGTGTTAATCCAGCGAATTGTGTTGTAGCGTATATCAGCTGGATCCCAGGTGGCGTTATCCGGCATTTGACGCACTTGAATTGCATCTTTGAATCCTGCCTTTTCAAAGGCTTTATTCCACATCAAGACGCCTTCTTTTATAGCATCGCGATACTCTAAGGGTACTGCGTTATCAATCCAGAAGACAATGGGTTTTTTGGGTGGAGAAACGGCAGCGCTGGGGTTTTGTTTTTCTAAATGCCAGCGGTTAATGTAGCGGACAAATGGCTCTTTACGCTCGTCGTTGGATAAGTCTTGGTAGGCGGTGATAAAATAGCCTATACGCTCATCGGCTAAACGCGATCGGTAATTGTTCTGTGGAAGTTCGGACAGACTATAATGAACGCGTAAAGTGAAGCCTCGAGGGTCTGCAAGCGCACCAAAACGCTGCTTTTCAGCATTGACACGGGTGTTGGTGAAATTCAACACCGACTCGATTTCCATATTTTGGGGAAAGGCTTTAGCAGTTCCAAAATAGGATTTATCTGCGGCTGGAGAAACTCCTAAACTAAAAGATAATCCAGCTAAGTCTGTCAGCAGCACGTCAGCCAAGTCGATGAGAATTGTTTTGCGTTCTGGATGAATGCTTTTGATGGTCACTGAGTAGAGAACTGAGTCACTGAAAGACCGGGCGAGCGATCGCTGTTGTGGATCTCCTTCACGAGTGCGAAAATTGACATTGCGAACCACAAATTGTAATTTGTTATTCGTCCGTTGTAAATAAAACAAAAAATCCTGCAACGGCATCCCACTATAGATCCCAGCTTCGCCAATGCCAGATTCTAACGTTGCTGTAGCTAAATAATTTTTATTAAGCTGTTCCGGCTTAATTTCTAAATAAATTTTATTTTTTTCCTTATCTCGGTACAGAGTAAACAGTCCCTGTAGTATTTCAGTATCTTTTACGACTTTCTCGAAGGGCTCTAATTCGTCCTTTTTTGCTGGTTTCGGGGTAATATCAGTTTTTTCATCCGGCTTAGCCGGCTTATCTAGAGTGTTCTGTACTTGCAAAAATGGTTGCTGTTCAGCTTTTTTAGTATCTTTAACTACCCACATAAAAGATTGACGCTGTGCTTGTTGCTTCCCATCAATCACCCAGACTTGCTGTGGTGGTAGCCGGAGTTTCTGGAAATTTGTAGCGTTCAGTGTTCCAGACTGAGACGATTTCGATGACGCAAACGAGATGGGGCGTTCAGGAGATGAGGAGGATGAGGGGGATGAGGGAGATAAGGGAGATAAGGGGGTGAGCCCGGGAGACATTTTCTCCTTGTCTGCTTGTCCCCAAGTCTTTTTGTCTCCAAGTCTTGTTATACCCGTGTCAACCGTATTCACAGCCTGTGTGCCGCTAGAAGCTGGTATACCTAAAAATAAACAATGCAACACAAAAACACAACTAGTAAATCTTCTCATCTCATCCGTCCCCGGTCTTAATTTCTATTTTATTTCCAATATCTGTGTAACAAAGCTGCCTCATACTCTCTTTAACTAAGTGGTAATATCTGAAAACACTCTTTACCGCTTAATGACAAGCAGTCACCTTTCTCAGTCAGTTGTATATACGATTTTCAGCTTTGTTGTAGTGCCTTACAGTAGGAGTTTTCCCAACAATTGCTTCCATCGCACAGAATCCGTATTATCTTTACATCTGTCTCAGAAACAAGTAGAGAAGTTAGTATAACAACTTAAATAAAAACAGGAGGTTACTGACAAACGAAAAACTTTTTAAGCAGACATTTTTTGCCCGAAGGCATAGCCTAATAGAAAGGAGCTTTCCGCCCTTAATCTGCTTACCAATAGTCTGCATTATTACGTCATTTTCATCAAATATGGTACTAAGTCCTACGATTTTCTCCAGTGCCTGAAACTCTAATAGGCAAACATTTTTTTTCATCTCGGCTTTAGTTCATCAGCAGGTGCATAGTATTAAATATGACAATTATGTCACATTTCTCTCAAATTTGTCAGCTTTTGAGAACTTGTGTGAAGGCACATTGGTTCAAAGAGATGTTAAAGAAAACATTTCTTAGCTCCCTTGCAGTTTCGCCTTTAAGAAAAATTCATAATAAGCAGGGCAAAAGAGTTGAGTGTTCCCCAGGCAATTCGCGAGAATTTATATTTCAGCAAAGAGTACAAAAAAGTTTGCAAAAATGGACAAAATCGAAGAGCAGTGTAACCGCAAATAAAGGCGATCGCCAACTCCATGAAGAGATTTACGAGATATTGGGTGGTGGTACCCTAAAACCTGAAATTTTAGCACAAGTCATGAGAAAGCTCATGGCTAATAATGAATTTTACCCAGTGCGACTTTTCCAACGTTTAGAAGATTTTTACCGCCGTTGGTGTCAAGGGGAATTTATTGATGCTTCAGCTGCTCATAACTTGCCTTTGAAAAAGATGCTGAAGATGCAAGCACAAAACATTGCGATCGGACTGAGGCAGGTAGATATCAATACGGGACTGAATGTGATGATTTTGCTTTTGGAGTTACATCGCTATGCTCAAGAGCGAGATGATCTCAAGCATCAAATAATTTTTTATCCCTCTGGTCAAAGGGATAAAGACCATTTTTTCACTTCTCAACTTCTTCGGATCATTAACTACAGCGATGCAATTGAAATTGGAAATTTTAGTAATGTTGTTGGGGAATTTCTCACAAGAGGCAACTTTAGCGGTGCATATCTCGGTGATGCTAACCTAGCTGGTGTCAACTTTAGCCGTGCCAACCTCAATAGCGCATACCTTGGTGATGCCAACCTCACAGGTACCAACTTTAGTGGTGCCAACCTCAGCACTGCTAACCTCGGTGATGCTAACCTCAGCGGTGCTAACCTCAGCGGTGCTAACCTCAAGCGTACCGACCTCAGCAGTACCAATTTGTGTGGTACGAACCTGAGTGGTGCCAACCTCAGCCATGCTAACCTCAGTAGTGCCGACCTCAGTAGTGCTGACCTCAGCAATGTTGACCTCAGAGGTGCCAACCTAACAAGCGCTAACCTCAGAGATGCTCAACTTTCTCGTGCCAATCTCACTAACGCCATCTTCTTTGCTGCTAACCTCAGTGATGCACACCTCAACGGCGTAGACCTCAGTCATGCAGACTTTTGCCGCGCAGACCTCAGCGGTGCCAACCTCAGTGGTGCTATCCTCAAAGGTACTAACCTGAGCGATACAATTCTGTTCAGTACTAACCTCACAGACGCTATTCTCGTCGCTGCTGACCTAAGTTATGCCAAACTCAACGGCGCAAAACTCAACGGCGCTAACCTCAAAGGCGCTATTCTCTTAGGTGCGGATCTCAGTGGCGTAGACTTAAGTGGAGTCATTCTCAACGAAGCCGACCTGAGTGGAGTTCTTCTTAGCGAAGCCGATGTCAGTGGTGCTGACCTCAGCGATGCCATCCTTTTTGGTAGTGACCTAAGTTATGCCAACTTGAGCAGCGCTAACCTGAGTGGTAGTAATCTTAGTGGTGCTATCCTCAGTGGTGCCGACCTCAGCTACACTGATCTCAGCTATGCTATTCTCGCTGGTGCAGACCTCAGTGATGCCAATCTCGAAGAAATGACCTGGAATGAAAATCTGGAGTGGCAGAGTGTACGTGGACTCGACACCGCAGTCAATGTGCCAAAAGCATTAAAGCAACAGCTGGGTCTTTTGTAATCAGCGTCTTCCCTTCCAGATTTATAGCAACCGCCAAGGCGGTTAGGACGTAAACTAAAGGTATTATCGTAACCTGCTATCGTCTGCTCTGCCATGCCTAAACCCTACAGTTATGACTTTCTGACGAAAGTGATCCAAGCGATTGCCCA
>Ga0209902_100407_pt1 | contig 49550 bp, 72 predicted proteins | sample FECB27metaG_FD_188304 | JGI IMG/M metagenome (GOLD analysis project Ga0209902, IMG submission 188304) | Cyanobacterial communities from the Joint Genome Institute, California, USA - FECB-27 (SPAdes) (version 2) | ecosystem: Environmental > Aquatic > Thermal springs > Hot (42-90C) > Microbial mats...
TTCTTGCCGATGTCGATGCCAAGGGTGGCAATGGGCGGAAGCGGAGCTTTAGGCATGGCTCAGATCCTCGTGCTGGGCGCCCCTGATGAAGGGTGCGCCGGTAAGCACGGCCGGTCCATCCCATTAGCAGACCTTGGACAAGTCTTTGATCCGGATCTCATTGCCGCTCCTCTCGGTCTGGGCGGCGAGTTCCGACTGGCCGCACGCGGCGAGATCGATGATCCGGGGGAACTCAGTCACCGTCACGTCGACATAGCGCCCCTTCATGTCGGGATTGGCATAAAAGCGAACCTGATCGCCGACCTTTAGATCCTTCCAGCGCTCGTATCCTAGCCACGATGGACATCGTGTTGTCGAGCTGCGCTCGCTTGCCAGAATGGCGTCGAATATCGTCTTCGAATTCAGACCTGACCGAGCGTCGCGTTCATATGAGAAATACATCGTCGCTTTGAGCATGCTCATCATCCTTTTTGCGGGATTTTCAAATCTGAGTTTTTGCTCCCCTTTCCAAAATAATGATCTGAGAGCTACTCTCTCCGTTCAGCGAACGTTAAGAATTAACCGTGCCGCATGCGTTCAACCGTTTACGGTCAATACGTATAGGACATTTAGTCTACTTGCCTTAGACGAGCGCCGCTGATTACTTCTTGCCTCAGAGACAATCTCTCTCGGAAAGAAAACAATAAGGGCGAAGAATAAAGGGGGCCGCGGCGACGACGTGCTGCGCGGCGGTAAGTCCAAAGACGTTCTCAAGGGTTTTGGCGGCAACGATAAGCTGTACGGAACCGATGCCGACAGCACGCTGGATGGCGGTAACGGCAATGACAAGATCTGGGGCGGCGCTGGCAACGAGAAGCTGATCGGCGGCCTGGGCAACGACAAGGTGTGGGGCGGCTTGGGTGACGACAGCATCGACGGCGGCGTTGGTCACGATCATCTCGAAGGCGGCGTCGGCAATGACGAGGTCCTTGGTGGCGCAGGCAACGACAAACTCGCCGGCGGCGAGGGCAGCGATGTCCTGAATGGTGGCTCCGGGCATGACATCCTGACGGGCGGCGCGGGCGCAGACGCCTTCACGTTCGATGCAAAGTTCGGCAAGGACAAGATCACGGATTTCACCCAGGGCGAGGATGTTATCGACTTCTCAAACTCCGGGATCACGGCATTCGAAGAGTTCTCGAACTCCATCACCTATTCTGACGAGGGTGCGGTCGTCGTGACGGCGCAGGGCCGGGTCACCCTAAAGGGCTTCAAAGGCCAGCTGACGGCCGACGACTTCCTGTTCTAAGTCGTACCGACGCTTATGCATTTCGAGAAGGGCGGCCTCTGCGCCGCCCTTTTTCATTTCGGGCTAGCGAAAGGAGTTGCTCGGAGCCGCGACAGGCTGTCCCGTTGACCTTTTTGCCAAGTTCCTGCTTTGTTCCCTTTGACAATAATCGCAGAGACGAAGGGGCAGGGACTATGGCAGGCGCGACAAAGGCTGCGGAGCAGGAGAAGACGCCAGAGCGCCTGCTGATCGAGGCCGAGCGGCGGATGAAGAAGCTTGAAGCCAAGATCGCTGCTCAGCAGGAGACGATCCGCGACCTGCGCGCTCAGATCCGGCAGGATGACAATCAGGCTGAGCGGATTTCAGAACTGAAGGCCGAGGTCGGTAATCTCAAAGGCGAGATTAAAGAGGTCACGCGAGCCAATCACGACTATGTTGCCCGCTACGAGACTCTCCGGGAGGAGCTGGCAAAGTCCAAGGTAGATGTCAGAAAATCCGGGAAGTCGATGCCGAGCGTTGGAACTTCGGTGAAGAGCCCACTGGAGGCTGTAGCCGCCTGATCTGCTTAGACATCCGCTGAGTCGATCACAAATCCTTCGGGTGGAACGACCGTCGAGATCGCGTGCTTGTACACGACCTGAGAACTGCTTCCTCTTGATAGGAGGACCGTGTAGCGGTCAAAGCGTTCTACACGTCCGTTCAATCTGACCCCATTTACCAGGAATATCTGAACATCAGCCTTTGTGTCGCGCAGGCGCTCAAAGAGCCAATCCTGCTGTTGGGTAACGACTGCTGACAATAACCATTCCCCTGCTGTGCAACGTTTTATTGATAGAGCGGGGAATGTGGACAAGTGCAAGAAAAAAGCTGCCTGGTGAGGCGGCTTTTTCGTCGCGCCAGTCAGGCAGCCTGCTGCATGGCCTCGCCAGCCTGCTCGCGCGGCTCGCTCTCGGCAACGATCCTGAAAATCTGCCGGGCGAGACGCTCGCCGTCGGCCGGCATCTCGTCGAACACACCGAAGACGCGGATCGGCTGACCTTCTTTCAGGTCATCGCGGATCGAAGCGAGGTCTGCACCGCTCGCGGTGTGGAACATTGTGTATGTCTTTTTGGAAACGCGACGGCGGTACTCACCGATGAAGCTGACGTACTCGGTGCACCTCGTGCGGATGGCGGTTGTGAAGTCCGTATTCCTCTGGCGTCTCCTGCGAAGTGTAGAGGCCGATATGCACGCCCCATCGGAGGAGGTGACCTGCTTCGTTCAGCCCGAGGATTTCATCCTCCTCGAGCGCCTTTACCGCGAGCAACTCTCCCGTTGAGGGAAGGTGCATCGACAATTTTGGGAGGTTCACGTCTGAGTTCCTTACAGAAGGCGAGCGCACAGAGATCGAAAGCCAGATGGGCGGCGCATTCCCGCGCCACGGCTTCCGTGAATTCAGGGTCAGTCTTGAGGGTTTTCATCCGCGCAGGGAGCAGCGCTTCCTTATGCTGACGTGCCGCCATAAGAGCGTCGTAGGCAGCCATAAGAGTTTTGCGGGCGTTCGCCATGGGTCTTGGATCCAGCGTCTGTAAGGCGGGAGCGGCCTCGGCCTCCTCAGGAGCCTTCGGCCGATTCTTCCGCCTCCACGGTAGCAGAGGCGGGTAAACCAATCCCGACGACGTCAGTGGTTCTGCCATCGTCCGAGCTCGCTGGGGCGAACCTGCATGAACGACGTTGCCGTCCGACCGTCCCCATGCAGGATGTCGGCGCCGTCGTCATGGAGACGAACCCCGAAATATCGGCGTGTGGCCTTCGGATTCAGGGAATAGAACAGCCGCAGGAACCCGGGCCTCATCGAGGCCGTCGACTTGGCCAGTTGGAACGCCTCCAGCGGCGGCCGTCTTCGTAGTCAATGACGGGTAGTGATCCGGCATCGTGCTTACTCTGTTGGATATGCGATCAGGCACACAGAAGCCGCTCGGCAGTGGCCGAGGTGGCGGCGTAGGAGGTGCGGGGGAGGGAGAAGAAGTCGCCTTGGGCGTTCTCGACCCGAACCGCGAACCCGTCGTCCTCCGGGAGAACGATCGCGTCCTTCACGTCAGAGCCGAGGGTGTTGATGTTTGCTGCTTCCTGCGACAAAAGACGAGCGTAACCGGACATCGTGGCTCTCCTTGATCTCAGGGATTTTCATTTCATCCCTTTCATCCCGGACTGAGCCTGGAACTCAGATCCTGCAAGCTGGCGCTCCGCTACCCGCGCAAAAGAGCAATTGCTGTCTCCGCACCGGTTCGCGTGAGCCCGATGCTGCGATCAACCTGGATGTGGAAACCCCTCTGATGCGGGAGCATGCCGGGATCATCGTCAATGATGACATAGCGGCTGGGCTGATGGCGTCTCAGATGACGCTCGATCTCGGAGCCACGAATCGGAAGATCCGCAACCTCCTCCTCCGTGAGGAGATCGGGCGTGCGCCAATCGACGAAATAGCGGTCCTGCCCGATACCAGCCTGAGCCAATATAGCCCGGTAATCCGCATCTCGGCGCCATGTGCTTGCGACAACTAGGCACGCACCCGTCTAGTCGAGGATATCAACGATCATGGCTGCCGAGCCTGGCGGAATGTAGCCGGCTCCGCCGAGTTTCGTCGGCCGATCCGTGACAATGACACCGTCTATGTCAAGATAAACTAGGGAGGTCGCGCTCATCTTGACCCTCGGGGGTTTGGTTCTTGGTGATCCGGTTCGTGTTGTGCGAGCAAAACCCACTTCCCTCTGATGAGTTCGGTGGATTTTTTGACGCGTGCAAAAGAAAAGCCACGTTACACAACGTGGCTTTTCTCAAGCTGGCTGATATCCGGGGGCTTTGGATTAGGCCGCAGCTTGTTCCTTGGGCGGCAGAGCTTCGCTGATCACGCGGAAGACATTGCGCTCGAACGTGCCGTAGAGGGCGACAGGACCTTCCTTGAAGAGGTTCTGGGTGTCGTCGAAGGCCTTGCCGAAGGCCATCGTGGTCACCGTCACTTCGCGCTGGTCGCGGCGGGTGTAGGTGAGCTTCGCCTTCGCATAGGGCTTGTTGTTCTTGTCCGTGAGCATCTCGACAGCCGAGAGATGGCCGCGCAGCGGATAGGCACGGGAGCGCTCCTGCGTCGTCTGGGTGCCAGTTGCGTTGTTCGAAATCTGATTGTCGTTCACTGCCGTGTCCATGATTGGCTAGCTTTCCTGTTTTTGCCAAAGGCTGGTGATGATGTGGCCGCATTCCCGGCTGGCCGTTTGATGCTGTCGGGTGATTGTTGTTCGCCTCTTCTTGTTGGGGATTTTGAAGTTTTCCCTTCCGACCTGACTGTTTGATTGCAGTTGATCTTTTGGGGTTTTTGACCTTCATCCCTTCGCCTCAATCTTTTGAAGTAAATCTCTTCTGGCGAAACCACTTAGCCATCAGGCGTTCCCCATAGGAGTAAGTGACCAGCCTTAGGAAAGGACTAGGTTCTACTGTTTGGAAAACAGCGTTGCGTAGGAATGGAATGGTATGCCCGAGATCCAATCGATGGTGATCGACGATGAGATGGCCAAGGCTCTCTCGGTCGCTATCGTCAGACTGTGCTTCCGGGACACATGCCTGGAGGATTTTCGCTCAGGGGAGCCGAACTGGGCGGAGTTGATCCAAGATCCCCAAGCCGTCGTAAAACATTCTGGCGGCGCTATTCCCGTCCATCAGGTACGGCGCTTCACCCAATCCGAAAGTCATGCCTTCAGGCGCGAGGCGGCAGACGCGCTCTATACAATCCTGCTGAACCTAAGAGATCCTGAATACCTGGAGGCAATCCTCAGCTATGGCAGGCAGGGGTTACGGAAATGGGACCCGCCAAACCCGGATCCCGACCTTCAGGTGATCCCCTCGGCCCAAGGCGATCAGGTTCCGAAAATACTCCTTGGCGACTTCATGTCGGCAAAGCTCGCATTTGGTATTGTCAGGATGGCACTCGACTGCGAGGAGATGTCATCCCTCGAGGCCGGCGTTGAGCCCGTGATCCAGACTGGGGATCAGTCGGACATCAGGATCGTCTATAAAGGCCAGGAAGTGCCCTGGACAGAGGTCGGCAGGGTCTCGAATGATGAGATGCGGATCCTGATCAAGCGCTGGGTAGACCGGGTCTACACAGTTCTGAAGCAGTTGCACGATACCAAATTCCTGGTGACCGCTCTGCGTCTAGGAGCCGAAGTTGAGGCGCAGGAGAAGGCTCCGACCGTCGTCCCTTACCTAGCGAGTGCGCGGATACTGACGCACCTGTTCTAAGCCGAGCAAGCTCGATCGAGAAGAGCGGCAGATCGGGTCTATATTGGCTGATCCGGAATGAGTCAGACCTTTCCGGTAACGTCAGTAGAGGAGGGCGGAACGCCATCGAAGTTGCCCTGTGGCGCCGACTGCCAATCGTGGCCGATCAAATAGGCCGAAACGCCGTTGCTGTCGTCGTCGCCGATCAGCGGTAGAGCACAGAATCCAAGTCATCGCTCAAGGGCAGGTGACGTAGTTGTTGGTGTCGCAGAGAGGCGATCGCATGGCTCAGGGCAAGTTCGTCGCCCACTGCCGGGTCAGCACGGCCAAGCAGGGGCGCTCCGGCCTCGGGCTGGAGGCGCAGCAGGAGGCGGTGCGGTCGTATCTCATCGGCGGCGCCTGGCAGCTCGTGGACGAGGTGGTGGAGGTCGAGAGCGGCAAGCGCAACGACAGGTCCAAGCTGGCCGAGGCTCTGCGCGTGTGCCGCGCTCGTGCATGGGTACGGACCATCTTGGTGGTGACGCTGCTCTCATCCAAGAACACCAGGCGATGCGCGGGGATATCGCTCATCTGCTTGCGGTAAGCCTCACGCTCGGCGGCAATCTCGGGCCGCTCCTGCTCGGCCGCCCAAAGGGTCCTTTTCGGACGCAGCTTGAGGCGCTTGAGCGCCTTGCAGATCACCGCCAGACACACCGTCACACCCGTTCGCTCGGCCAGGCGCTCACGGTATTCGCGCAGCAGCGCGTCATTGTCCTCGATCACGAGCTGACGCAGCACCGCGAGAGCCGCCGCATCCAGGCGTGAGGGCACGCCGCCGCTGTGCGGCTTCGGACCACGCCGGCCTTCCTCGCGCTCTTGGCGGCGCCAGTTCGCCATGGTGGCCGGGCAAACCTGGAAGCGGCGGGCGATCTCGACTTGGGGAAGGTCGCCGCGTTCGCAGGCGACCAGACGCGCTCACGCAAATCAGCGGAATAGGGCTGCGACATGGCTCGCCTCGCGGGCCATACTCCTGTCAACGCACAGATCACCCGGATGAATTCAAGGCCAGATCAAAAACGCTTTAATCAGCCGGGTTGACCCGGATAAACGCGACTAGCGAGTGACTACGTGTCACCACGGGCCCTTTCGTCAGGATCGGGCCCGTTTGTCTGTGCAAGGATGAAGCGCAAACGCAGGCAGCCTCAGGTTTAATCCTTCACGAAATTATAGGAATGTGTCGAGAGCAACGGCTGAGGCTCTGAAATCATTCAGCTATGGCAGCGGCGCGACTGATGACGCGGCTATAGTTTACATGCTGCGACCCGACAGACAATTTTATCAATATCCGCACTGAATGCGCATCACCCCCGGACACGGTTGCGTCCAGGGGTGAAGCCAGTTCTTTAGATTGCAGGCTTAGCGGTTCGTATCACTCTTGCCGTTCGGGCTGCCGTCGCTACCGCCGTTTCCGAAGCCATTGTTGCCCTTATCGCCACCGTTGTTGCCACCGCCGTTCCCGTTGCCGCCAGCATTGCCGCCCTTACCACCAGCGTTGCTGCCTTTGTCATCGGCGTCGCTGCGGCCTTTCTCATCGCCACCAAAGTCGCGGCCATTCGGGCGTTCACCCGCATTGCCGACACCCTTGTCGTTGCCGGGATTGCCGAGACCACCAACGTTGCTGCCACCGCCTCCAGCAGAGCCACCGCCTGTGCCGCCGGTTCCACCGGTGTTCCCGTTGTCGGCAACAGTACCGCCATTGCTTGTGGTCCCACCGCTCCCGCCGGTTCCGCCAGAGCCTACGGTGCCGACACCGCCCGCGGAGCCGCCAGCGCCAACCGTGCTGCCGGTGCTTCCAGTGCCCACGGTTCCACCAGCGCCATTCACACCGCCGGTGCTGACGTTGCCACCAACACCAGCACCAACCGTGCCGCCTGTGTTGACGTTGCTACCGGTACCAGCATTACCGCCGAAGCCAACTGTGCCGCCATTCCCGATAGATCCGGAAGATCCGCGAACACCGGTTGCAGGGCCATTCGTGCTACGACCATTGATGGAGCCAGTGCTCAACTCATTACGGTCGGATTGGCGATCCAGCCGGTCCATCCGCTCGCGGAGAGCCTGGGGGGCGATGGCGCACCGGCAGACCTCACTACCCTGAACAATCTGAAGACGACAGTTGCGATACATGGATGGATTGGCAACGGCAGGGACGCACTGTTGGCCTGTTCGGATGACTTGCGCGGAAGTTGAGACAGAAGATCCCAAGAACAGAGCTAAACCGGACAGGGCAAGAGCATAAGAACGCTTCATGTTTCACCTACACTAATCTACATTTACAGGTTGACTGCAGATGTGCAGCCGTCATGAAACGAAGACGCTCGAAAGTAGAACATGTTCCTACCTAAGAACGACATAACCCTAAAGTATTAATTCTGAACTTAAATGGCGCTGAGTTGGATAAGCGCAGCAATAAACTTGATAATTAGCAAACTCAATTACTAAAATACAATAAATAAGCCCCTGAGGACTATGTGCTGACCATCAGGGGCTTTAAAGTTTTGGCTTGAAGGCGGTAGGTGAGCGCCTCCGTTACATGAACGACTGAGGCCGCCAAAGAGTTCCTCTTTCTATCCTGCTGATGGAAGACGATGGGCCTGCGTCTCAGCAGATGCGCCTTGAACGAACATTGAGATGGCAGCGGCGGGGCTGATGAAGCGGCACTGGCGGTCTTCAGCGTCAATCCAACTGGAGTTGAGCCACCGGATTGCCGGGCCGCGGCTGCCGTATAAGGAATTTCTCTTGAGCCGCCGCGGAACTAGATTGCGGACTCCGCGTCAGATTAACCGTAACCCGGACAAATCGGAGTGGTTTGGAGCACTCCGTGGCTCGTATGTAGTAATGCAGGAATTCTGCCCTATGTGCTTGTACAGAGGTCCCATATGACGGATGACGAAGTTGAGGCTGTGGCGGCAGAACTGGCCAAAGCAGGCGGGGTCTCCTGGCATTCAGGGCAGGAGCGCGGCCCTCTGAAAGTGGTCATGGATCGTTACCGTGACCGCGCGCGCTTAGCTATCGCAACCCTCGACCGCCTCCGAGCAGCTAAGCAAGGCACTTCCCCCGGTGAAATCAGAGCCGAGCACCCGGGAACAAGCGCAGAAAGCAATGCGGAGCCCGTTCTAGAGAATACCGTCTCTGCGGGAAGTCTCGTGTTGTACCGTCCCCCGGGTGACAAAAGAAGTTACCCATGTCGGGTTGAGAAGGTTGAAGGAAGCCGCGTGTACCTTGTCCCTGAGCTTCCAACATGCACAGGGTGGGTGGATCTCACCAACCATTCACGTCCTGCAATTCACTGAGGCGCCTAGCTCATGACGCAAGTTCCGAATGGTAAGCCGGCGTTGACTGGAACCCATCACGAGATGCATTTAACGGGCCGGTCGTCGGATGCATCTGGACCGGGCATTTCGGTGCGGGCGCGCTACTTCTTCAACCTCACCGATGGCGAGACCATGATCCGCGACGAGGAGGGTATTGAAGCGTCAGCATCCAAGCCGCCGTGGCCTCCGCAGTAGAGGCTGCAGAGGAGCTTCGCACCCAAGACCCGTCCAACTCGGATGAATGGCAAGGGTGGAAGCTTGAGATTGTCGATGCCTCCGGTCGAGCGGTCCATACCATTCCCCTTGACGCCCGCTTCTCTCATTAGTCGAACTGCTCGAAAGCAATGGCTCGCTGATAAGGTGGTTTTAGCCAAGAGATTTCGATTCAGAAATCATCAGCTCAGCGTTGACTAGCGCTTAGGCAAGGCGCAATCGAGTGACTTTGAGAGGCGAGCGATGACTTGGTCGTAAAGTGCCTTTCGCTGTGCGGGATACTCGATATGAACTTCATGGGCTGCACCGCAGCCCTCAAAGACTTTCCTGTATTGCCGTCCTGCCGCCGTGGCTTCGGAACCAGGTAACAGGACGCGGGTTACGGGCCTAAGAGCAGCTTGGGCTGCGTGCCAGGACCAAGCAGCCGCTTCATGACAGGAGGCGGCGGTGCCTCGACATTTGAGACAAGGGAGTCTTGCCACGGGCCTGATCCTTGCACTCACTGCGTGTGACCATGGCGATGTCCCCGCCCTGCGCGAGCGGGCGCAGCAGGCCTGGGCCGAAGTTCAGAACCAGTACCGTCAGCGTGCCGATCGAGTGCCAGCTTTGGTTGAAGCCATTCGAACGAGGGCTCCCATTGAGCGCGAGGTGCTCGGTGACGTCATGGCAGCCCGCGACGAGGTGATCGCGATCCTGAACGCCGACGGGTTCATCGCAGAACCGGATCAGTTCCGGCCGTACGAGCAGGCGCAACGTCGCCTGACAGCCAGTCTGGATGCGCTCTACAAAGCCATTGAGCGTTATCCGGAGCTCACGGGAGACACGAGCTTTGCACGGCAGCTTGCGCAGTTCCAATTGCTTGAGGACCGGCTGGTTGTTGCCCGCAGCGATCTGATCAGCGCGGTTGAAGCTCACAACGAGGAGCTGCGGGAGATCCCGGATCGTTGGCTTGCCGCGCTGTTCGCTCCTGATGCGAAGCCCTTAACAGCCTTTGCCCAGGCTCGGCTTGAGCGGACCGGCAGTGTTCCCGACTAGCTGAACCTGTCATCGCTAGCCTCGTTCGAGGGTAAGGCCGAGGAAGCTGGCTTAGACCCATGAGCGTGGGTCTTGCGCTCGTGCTCCTCGGCGAGCTCTTCAAGATGGTCGGCAGTCTCAAGGAGTTGCTCGCGAGCCTCGTTGACTGAGATTGTCTGAACGATGATCCGGATCTCCTGTGCCTGCCGGCGGTACTCGGCCGCTTGATCATGATCGGGATGATGCACGGCCTTTAGCCTCCAACGAAGCCTGACATCCGATGGGGCGACGCCGGCACGATCGGAGCAGCAGAGGCTCCTGGATCGGCCGGCGTCGGGGCCTTGCGATCAGGGCAGTCCGGAGGACCAGGCCATGAGAGGCCACTGAGGTTAGATTACTTCGGCAGGCAGCCGTATCGAAGCGCTCCTTTGGCTTAGGCTACTTCTTCCATCTCGCCGGGCGTACGTCATGAGCTGCAATGGATGAGGTGTGCACAAATCGGCTTTGCCTCGTCCGAGGTAATGCCCTAGATCGGGCTTATGCCTCAGCTCACTTCCGGCACCGCTCTGTTCATCCAACCGCACTACGATGACGTGCCGCTCTCCTGCGGCGGCACAGTGGCCTTGCTCGCGAACGGTGGGTATGAGCCGCATATGGTGATGGTGTTCGTCAGCGAGCTGCTGCCGCAGATGGTAGGCGAGTTCGCGGCCTGGAAGCACGAACGCTGAAAGCTCACCGATCCTGAGCAGGTGCTGGAGGCCCGCCGCTCAGAGGATGCGGCCGCAGCCCGGACGCTGAGCTGTGACGTGCGCTGGCTCGGACTGCCAGATGCCATCTACCGCGACCGCTACACCTCCGATCAGGAGCTGTTCGGTCCCCTGCCTGCGGAGGAGCAGGAACTGGCCTCTCACTTGGCCGAGGAGATCCGCCACCTGCCAGAGTGGCGGGAGGGCCACCGCGTGTTCGTGCCTTTGGGCATCGGCTCGCATGTGTACCACCAGCTCGTGTTCGAGGCTGGCCGCTGCCTCGCTGCACAAGGAGTGGAGGTCTATGCCTACGAGGACTGCCCCTATGCCATCCATACGCCGGAGGGGCGACAGACCCGGCTTGCGGCAGTCAACAGGAAGGTAGGAGAACCGGTGCTGGTGCCAATTGCCGATACCCTGAAGCGGCGGCTGGAGGCAATCGCCTGCTATGCCAGCCAGTTGCCGGTGATCTTCCGCTTCACCCAAGACTACTACAGGGCCGTGACGGGCTTCGCGTGCGAGGTCGGCGGAGCACTTGGTCCGGCCGAGCGTTTCTGGCCCATTTTGGACTCAGCCTGCCCTAGATAGGCCCACTCGTCCCAAATAAAGGTGTCATCAGCTTTGCTGCTTCAGCCGAAGGCTAGCCAGCAGATCAACATAGGGCTGGCGCTCCTTCTGATGCACCAGACGGATCTTGTTCTTGATGTAATTCCTCACTACCTCGTCAGATAAAGTGGCGTCTACCTTGTCGATTTCGGCGTCATGTTGGTAGTCGATATCTCCAATTCTATGCAAAGCTTCCCTGATAACATCGTATAACTCGGAAGAATAAAAGCTGTATGCATTAAAGGAAGCCTTGGGCATACTATCTCCTCCCATATATCTTTTTTCTCTTTGGGTTATCTCCCGGAATTACTTGATTGTGCTATGCGCGATTCGCGGCAAAAATGAGCCGGCTGAGAAACGAACTAGCGCAAACCGGTAAGGGATCGCGGTCAAGCCTGCCGTGGTACTGCTACTCCGAGGCGACGGCGCAACGCCCGCTCATGTATCGAGGATAACCTGTCGCGATCAGGGCATTCTCAGGCTTGGCCTCGCGACCGATGAAGCAACTGCGGGCGTTTGGGTGGCAGCCACCGGCGTCAGGCTCGAAGGTGGCGCGCACAGGCCAGCCATGTGGATCAGACCATATCCATAGGTCGGATCCCAGCCGGGTTTGCCGAGATCGCGGGTGTGCTGCTCCAAGTGAGCCTGAACCGCCTTGGGGTCCAGCTGCGGGTTGGAGGCAAGCAGCAGACCTGCGGCCGCGGATACAAAGGGAACCGCATAGGACGTTCCCGTCCTCATGGTGCCGCTGCCCTGGGCCGAGGCCGTCCAGACATTCACCCCAGGTCCTGCCAGGTCGATGTAGGGGCCCTGTGTGGCACGGCGATAGACGGTCAGGTCCTGATCCACCGCCGTGACCGCGATGACACCGGGAAAGGCGGCCGGATACGCCGGCTCGGCGCCGGCACCGTTGTTGCCCGCAGCGGCAATGAGCACAATGCCACCAGCCTGGGCCGCCTCGATGGCGTTCTGGAGCACCGCGTTGGCCGGGCCTGACAGGCTCAGGTTGATCACCCGCACGCCGCGCTCGGCCAAGGCTTCAATGGCCGACACAAGCGACATCACATCCGTCCGGTCGGCGGTGCCGCCGTCGCGGTAGAAGGCATCCACAGCAACGAGCTTCGCCTCCGGCAGCAGGCCCGGCGTTGAGCTCCCCGAACGCCCTACTAGGAGAGCGGCAATCGCGGTGCCATGCTCCGGCAGGGAGGGGTCGGCATGGGGCGCAGGACGGGCCAGAACCTCGATAGCTTGACCCTTGAGCGCATCGTGGTCGAGGTTGATGCCGGTGTCGATCACACCAATGAGCGGTGTCGGGCCGCATTGGGTGGCGCGGGCTGCCGACCAGCTCACCAGCGCAGTGGCCTGGCACTCGGCGCCGGTGCACGTCCCCAGGTGCTCATCGAGATAGTAGAAGTGATCGAAATCGGTCGTGGCACCCACATCGACCAACTGGATGGCTTGCCTGGCCTGGAGCGGGGAGGTGCCTTGGGGGGCGCGCAGTCGAACGATCTGTGCGGTCATGCGGCCTGCGGTCTGGGTCTCGATCTGAAAACCTTGCGCGGTGAGGCGGGCCAGAGCGTCGCGCGACAGGCCTGAGGCTACAATGGAGTCTGCGGCCTGCCGCGGCTTGGGCCGTGTGTCGATCGCTTCGATCATCATGGGGGCCCCGGCTTGCACCACCGCCATCGGGCTTACGGTCGGTGCTATCGCTGGCGCTGGAGAGACCGACTGGGCTTGGCCTGATGCCTGCGGACGCGAGGTGGGGGCTGCGCTCTGGCTCGTTGCGGACGGAGGGCTGTTCGCTGATCTCGGAGAGGCCATCGGAGCCGGACTTGCCGGTTGTGGAATAGATGCAGGAACGGCGCTCTGACGCGTCGCTGGCGGGCTGGTAGGAGCTACTGCTGGAAGGGCCTTTGTCGCTGGTGACACCTGTGCTGTCGTTAGACCCAGAGGGGGGAGCGGCGCTTGGACTGGTGCCGCCCGATTGGCAGGGATCGTGCCCTTGCCCTTTGGGGTTGGGGTGCTGCCTGCGCCAGCCTTGGCACTGGCCCGTTGGCTGTTGCTTCCCTTGCTGGCTTTCGCGGAGTTCCCGGTGCGGCCGCCAGCGGTCGCCTTGCCGCTGGCCTTCGCGGCGGCAGCACTCTGCGCCCCGGCCTTTCCCTTCTTATCGGCTGGGCTGACCCAATCGTTGACTACGCTGCTAGTGTCGCTGCTCCTTTTGCCGCTGGTGCCACCCGTAGTGCTCTTGCCGCCAACCCCACGGCTCCTGCCTCCGGCCTTGGTGCTGCCCTGACTGGTGTCAGGTCCGCCTGCGACTCCCCCGCCAGGACTGCTGCCGTGGCCGCGACCGCTGTTGTTGCCAACGGTGCCTCCGAAGCCTCCCCCCGCGCCAAAGCCGCCTCCAACGCTGCCTCCGAGCCCACCGCTTCCACTGGCGCCAAGACCACCGCCAGCACCAAAGCCGCCGCTGTTGCCATGGCCCATCCCGCCGCCGAGGGCTCCGCCGCCTAGGCCACCTAGGCCGCTATCATTCGAGTTCCCCCTGCTCCCGCCATTCCCATTTCCGCCACCGCTTCCTGCGGCACCTCCGGCCGAACCGCCAGCATTGCCACCCCCGGCGCTTCCACCAGCATTGCCATTTCCGCCGCCATTACCGGAAGCTCCAGCCCCACCGCCACGTCCGCCTCCATCAGAGTTCCCGTTGCCCCCGCTGCCGCCATTTCCGGCGCCCCCGCCAGCCGAGCCACCGCTACTCCCGCCTCCTGCGTTGCCACCGCCGGCACCGTTCCCGTTGCCACCTCCATTGCCGTTGCCGCCGCCGTTGCCACCTCCATTGCCTTTGTCACCGCCGTTGCCGCTGCCATTTCCGTTTCCATTGCCACCACCATTGCCGTTCCCGCCACTATTGCCATTGCCGTCGCCGCTCTTGGCGAGGGCTGACGCGTCCACAATTGGCCAACCGGCCCCGTGGCTCAGGTCAAGTTGAACCCGAAGAGGGAGAGCAGCAGCGGTGCCTGCTGCGACAATGAGAAGGTGGCGCCACCAACGTGCCATGACTGTTTCTCGCGACGACACTCCAGACCTGAGTGTTCGTCCATTGAGGCCAGGCATGAGACCAGTAGCCGGCCGACCGTACGCTGCACCTAGCGCTGAAACACGCTGGCCTTACCATATCCAAGATGAACGGGAGCGATCCAATCACTTCTTGTGTCAGGTGTTAAACTTGACAATGAAAGCTGCGTGCTCAGTGTGCTTGGCAGGCACAGTCCCATATCTTGGTCTAGGGCAATCTTTGGTATGGGATGGAAGAAGCCCAATTCTGCAGTCTTAAAGGCGAACGGACGTTCGAACGGCCGCGTCTAAAGGCTCGAATTCATCCGATTCAGACACCGGCGAACAGGTTTCAGGACCGCTGGGGCCTCCGCATCACTTGGCGCAATGTGCGGGACAGCTCATCGGCGGCATAGGGCTTCTGGAGAAGCTCGAAGCCATGCCGGCCTTCTTCCGCCAGCACGTGGCTGTAGCCGGAGGTGAGAACAACGGGCAGCCCCGGCCAGCGCCGCCGGACCTCCCGGCCAAGCTCGACCCCGCTCATGCCCGGCATCACCACATCGCTGAACACCGCATCGAAGCCGGTGTCCGCCTCGAGGATCTGCAGCGCCTCGGCGGCGTTGGCAGCCCACCTGGTATCGTAGCCCAGATCCTGGAGAAGCTGGTTCGAGAACGCGCCAACATCCTTGTTGTCCTCGACCAGCAGCACGCGGCGGCCGCGGCCATCTTCGGGGGCGAGCATGTCGACTGAGGCCTCAACTCCCGCCGGTTCGGAATACACCTCCGGCAGAAAGAGCGTGAGGGTGGTCCCATGCCCGACCTTGCTCTCAATCGCCACGTCGCCGCCCGATTGTTTGGCAAAGCCATAGACCTGGCTGAGCCCCAGGCCGGTACCCTTGCCGATTTCCTTGGTGGTGAAGAACGGCTCGAAGACGTGCGGTAGCTTGTCGGCCGGGATGCCGCATCCCGTATCTGCCAAAGATACCGCCACGAAGCTGCCAGGGCTGCCGCCGTGGCGGCGGAGGGGCGGCAGCGTGGATTGGATCCTGACAGCAATCGTAAGTCTGCCCTCTCCATCCATCGCATCGCGCGCATTGACCGCCATGTTGATAAGCGCCGTCTCGAACTGGCTGGTGTCCGCCTCCACGAAGCATCGACCGCAGGTGATATCGATGATGATCTCGATCCTGGCGCCCACAATCGTCCGCAGCATGTCGGTGATGACGCGGATGCGCTCGGCCACGTCGAACACCTCCGGCTTGAGTGCCTGCCGACGCGCAAAGGCCAGCAGCTGCCCGGTGAGCTTCGCGGCACGGCTGACGGTGTCGGTGATCGCATCCATGTACCGGACCCGCCGCTCCTCCGACAGGTTCGGCCGACGCAGGAACTCCACCGACGAGCGGATGATGGTGAGCAGGTTGTTGAAGTCGTGCGCGACGCCGCCCGTGAGCTGCCCGATGGCTTCCATCTTCTGCGCCTGGCGAAGCTGTTCCTCCGCCGCGAGCAAGGCGCGAGTCCGTTCCTGGACGAGCGTCTCGAGACCAGCATTGAGCTCGCGAACGGCCGCATCGGCGCGAAGGCGCCGAACGGCAGCCCAGGCGCGATCCAGGACGCTGCTGACGAATTGGACCTCATCGCTCGTCCAATGATGAGGGGTGTCGGCATGCAGGAACATGTAGGCGGAGAGCTGGCCATCCTGCATGAGCGGCACGAAGGCGGCGGCCTGCGCGCGCCAGGCCTTCCAGCCCTCAGCCGCCCCTGCGGTTCTCGGATCGCTTAAGAGCGCGTCGATGAGCACGGTCTCGCCGCTCCGGAGCGGATCGAGATACGAGCCCCAGTCGGACACCCGGTAGATTCCGGCCGACCGGGCAACCTTAGGACCGGCAACCCAGTCCCGCTCGACCACGGCCGTGTCGTCATCGATGCTGGTCACCGCGTACCCGACCCGCAGGAGACCGAGCGTCTGCCCGATGGTGGCAGCGGCCAGTTCTGCAATGTCAGCATCGGTTGCCGCCGCTAGATCGCGCAGCCGGTCTCCAAGTTCCACCAGAGCGGCTTGCCGGGCTTCCGCACGCTTGCGGTCATCGATGTCCCGGAAATAGGTCTCCACGCCGGCGTCGGATCGGCTGACGGTGACCTCGAACCAACGCCCGATGGGCCGCGAGTAGCGCTCGTAGACCGCTGCCGGCTGATCGGACGCCACAACCTCATAATCGGAGGCACCCTGCGCCTCCGGAAAGATGTCCCAGACACGCTGACCAAGGATTTCCTCACGCGGCTTGCCGGTCATCTCCTGAAAGACGCGGTTGACGTCGACGAAGCGCCACTCGCGATCAAGCCGGTAATATCCCTCGTTGATCGTCTCCAGCACGATCCGCTTCTGCCGTTCGCTCTCCTGCGCCTTCAATTCGGCCTGGCGCAGATCCTCGATGTCGAGGGCTGTTCCAATCCACGACGAGAGCTGTCCATTTCCGCCGAAAAGGGGGGTGACTTGGCAGCGATGCCAGCGGTACGCGCCGTCGGCGCGGCGCATGCGGGCATCCACCACGTAGGGCCTTTCCTCGGCCACACCCCGGGTGCGGACCTCGACGAGCCTCGCCCGGTCCTCGGGATGGAACACGTCAGCCCAGGTTAGGCCCTCCATCTGCTGGGGAAGGCCGGTATAGGTCGTCCAGTATGGGTTGAAGCGTTCGACGCTGCCGTCGGGCCTGAGAACCCAGAGGATCTGCCGGATGCCTTCAAAAAGAACCGTGTCGGTATGGAGGCTCAAGACTGTCCCAATGTTCGGGGTGCCCGCAGGTGTTCGGGGCTTTGGTGGAGGTGATATCTATAGCGGCCGATCTCATTTGGCCACCTGGCGACTTTGGACCGACTTCTGGAAGGCAGTGCCACCTAGAAGCGTTCGAGAACAACATCATCGTCCGTGCGGTTGAGCGTGCCTCAGGAAATTTGAGCAAGGCGGCTCGGGAACTCGGGATGACGCGGCCCCAACTCGCTTACCGCATCAGGAAGATTCGGGAACTGGGAGATGGTTTCCAAGAGACAGATATCGCTTAGCGGGACTCCGAGAGGTCTCGTGATTGTCCGAGAGGATCATCTGCAAACTCGCCGGGGCTCAGTTCAGCCCATGCATCTGGCCAACTCTGGAGGTGCACGATGTTCAAAGGCCGTCACTTCGATCGCTCGGTGATCCTGCTGTGTCCGGTGGAGTCTTGCCTATAGCCTGAGCCTGCGCGATCTGTAGTCCAGGAGATCAGGCCCCTTTGGAGAGGACCCATCGACAAGCAAGACGAAAGGGGCATTCACTAGTGGTTTGAGACCCATTCTATCCTCAATTGCACTTAGTTCCGTCCGATCGGCGGGCCGTCATAGCGTAATCCGAACAAGCGCGACAGCCGCCTGGCGGCTCGATGGGTGGCAAGCCAAGTCCTGCGCCGTGACCAGGCGAGCAAGACCGGCAGAGGGGCGCCCGCCGGCGGAGCCTTGATCAACCGCTTGAATTCGACCTCACTCGTGGCGCCTTTCAGGCCATTGCAGTCTGCGCACGCGGCCGCCAGGTTGTCTCGGTTGTGCTTTCCGCCCTTCGCCTGCGCGATCCTGTGATCGGCTGTCGCCATGCGTACTGTGAGCGGGCAATAACAGTAGAAGCAGGTGTGCTTTTGAGCCCTCAAGGCGTCGCCCCGATGCATCACGTAGAACGCACGGTTGACCCCAGTCGGCTTCTTCGGCGGAGGAGGGGCGTGTGCTGGTGTTTCCTTGGACTGCGTCGGCGCCACAGGAGGGGCTAGCATCGTTGCCTCTCTCGGTCGCTTCGGTAGCCGCTTGACAATAAAACGATCCCCAGCCTCGGCCATCACGAGGTCAAACTCGTACGAAGGCTTGTGCCGCTTGACGATATGGGCCCAGAGCGACCTGAAGCCGCCAGCATCGACAGCGCAATACGGGCAGCGATAGATTGTCATGCTGTCGTGCTTCTCGCGTTACCCGAGCGCCTAGAAGCGCTTCATGGTCACTGCCTCTTCCTTAGCCCGATCGGATCCGCCATGCCAACACCCCGCCTCGCCACTCCTCCCGACCTTCCGCAGGTCGAGAACATCATTCGTGCGGCCTACAGTGGCTACATCGCCCGGATTGGTCGAGAGCCAGGGCCGATGCTGGACGATTATGCAACCTTGATCAATCAAGAACAGGTCTATGTACTTGAGGACGTGGGTATTGTGGGGATCCTAGTCCTCGTGCCTGAGCCTGATACGATGCTCTTGGACAACGTAGCGATTGCCCCTTATGCACAAGGGCGGGGTTATGGGCGGCTCCTGCTGGATTTCGCGGAACAGGAGGCTCGCCGCCAAGGCTTTGGAGCCATCCGGCTTTACACAAACTCGCTTATGACAGAGAACCTCAGGCTCTATCCTCGGCTCGGTTATGTCGAGACGCACAGAGGACGGGAGAAGGGCTTCTTGCGAGTATACATGGCGAAGCAACTATAGAAGCATGCCCGCCTAGACCTGTATATCGTGCATGGGAGGACCTATGGATCTTGTAGGCCCTCACATGGCCGCTATGCGGGTAGAGCGACGGCACTTCTACCGCGCGGAAGGTGGGCTCAAGCCAATCATACCGCTTTTCCCAACTATCTTACATCCAGTGCTTCAGCTCGAAGCGTAACATACCTCACACGTTGAAGGTCTTGATTGGGCAAGATCGACTTCGATCAAGCTTCTCAAGTTGTCAGATCTGTTGCTTCCATCTGGCTTGTCACGATCCTAGCGGCGGACAACCCGCTTCTTGGCCTTGGTATGGTGCCTTTGGACGGTACCCGTGTTCTGCGGGATGCCAAGAACACCTTTTACGCCACCGACTACACCGCCCGTGACGCCACCAACGGCCCCACCGACAGCTCCGCCAACTGGACCAGCGGCCCGATTGCCCACAGCCGCTCCCTGCTCGGCACCACGAACGATGCCCTGAGCGTAAACCCCTGCAGGCATCGTGAGAGCGACTAACCCGAAGGCAGCCACCAGAGTGTAAGCTTTCATAGTCTTGCTCCTCAAAGTTCCTCGGAGAAATTAAACCCGAAAACTAACGCAAGTTCCCTGTTCGTTGATGAGTGCTCTATCTCGGCTCCTTCAGGAGCGCACCTGCTGCCACGCCCGAGCAGACCATCGACGGCAGTGTCTTCACGTGAGAACGATATCTTCACTTGCAGTTTTGGACGTGCCCTCAATTGAGGCCGAAATCCTAAGTACATACCTCCCTCACACGAGCTTTCGTCTCCGCAGAGCCAAGAGTTCGGATTGAAGATTAATGGCTCCACTACCGATCAAGCGAACAATGGATCGATAGTAGCCTCCGGCATTTCGGATGCGGTTTCGTCCGCTCGCAACATCGTCATCATAGAGCTGCAGAACGTAAATGACCGCGGCTGCTGCAGATAGATCACCAATGGTCCGAACAGCCTCATCCCATGTGCTGGGATGAGCCCCTAAGGAGGCACGTAGGTAACGGCCAGCTGAAGCCACATCAGCAGCGTTTCGGATCACCTGCCCATAATAGGAGATCACAGGGCAAGCCTCGACCACCAACGCCGGCGGGATCTGCGTAGAACTCGGTCGAGCGATCGTGCGTGGTTGAGACACGTCGACGGCAAACAAGGTGAAAACCATCGCCAGCGAGGTTCCAAAGATCAGGTCGATGATGGCAAGGCTCAGAAAGGCCAGGACGGCACCCAGCACAGGAGCGTCATCGATCTTGGCCTTCAGAATTCGGAACGCGCGGGATCGTGCCCAGACCATGGCCTGGGATGCAATTGTCGTCATGGTTGTCCCTAGGCGTGAAGGGCTAGCGGGACTTCAGATGGTCGAGGGCGGCCTGAGCAGCGCTTTTGAGGTCAGAAAGCGAACCTGCAGTGAGAGCACGCTCGAGCTGGTTAATGAGCTGCTCCTCAGGCGATTTCACCGGGAATTCGATCTTGGGCGGGGCAGGGCGCTTTTGTTCACCACCCGCGCTCAGATCTGGCATCAGGATGATACCCCGGCCGGCGTCGACCGCGAGGCGGTCAGCCATCTCGTTGTAGCGGTTGCCGTTGTGCCCTCGAACCCATTCCCATTCGATCTGGTGCCGGGACGCAAGCCGGTCGAGCTCTTGCCAGAGGTCTTGGTTCTCGACAGGCTTCTTCTGGGCGTTGCGCCAGTTGTTGCGCTTCCAGTTGATGATCCATTCCGTGATGCCCTTGATCACGTACTGGCTGTCCGCATGGATCGTGAAACTGCACTTCTCCTGCCCAAAGAAGTCGAGAAGGGCGATGGCTGCCGATAACTCCATCTTATTGTTCGTGGTCAGTGCACCGCCATTGCCGGAGAGGGAGTGGGCGTTGCCGTTTGCGTCCAGGATGACGACACCATAGCCGCCAGGGCCCGGATTTCCCGAGCAGGCGCCATCGATATAAGCCTGAACGACCAGGCGGCCGGCTGCGTCGCGGGCAAAGTGAGTGTCGAACATGCGGGAGATCTCGTGCTGAAATGAGGGCGTCGGGGAAGGAGAGGCCCTGATGGGCCTCTGTGCATCGCCTTAGTGCCAGCGGGAGGCGAGGCTCGCAACCGTGGTCTCGCCGGGATCGAAGGACACTTCCGCGGTCATCTTGCGCGGACCGCCAGACACGGGAGCAAAGCCGAGGACGAGGGTTGCCCGGTTCTCACTGGAGATGAGATTGAGGCTCATTGTCTTGAGGGCACCGTGGGTCGGCTCATACATGCTCCGGTACCGGTCGCGCAGCTGGGCGAGGGTGCCATAACGGGAGTTCGTGTCGATCGCGATCATGTACTCTACTCTCGTGTTGGATCAGCTTTACCTTCCTTGCTGCTGTCTTGTTGCTCAGCAGACTTCCGGGGTTTTGTCTGATCTTGTGAACCGATTTCAAGCCCATCAAAGAAGAAACAAACGAACGGCTCGCAATCAACTTGAGAACGAGTTGAAACTCTCTTGGGGTTTAAATAGCCCGCCATTTTTAGCCGTAATACTGGTCCGCTGACGGCCAATCCAAAACACAGCCGATCCCGACTAGAACACCAACGCCACGGGAACCCGCCAATAGCCTTTGCTCTAACCGACTACATGTTCCAATCCGATCTCAACAAGCACACCAATACAGCTTGGAAGATGAACGCCCTCCTGGGTTTAACTGCCCCGCCATTTTAGGTGCCGAACCTGGTCCGTTGACCGCAAGTCCAAGAACACAACAGATCCCGGATAGAACACAAACGCGAATGGGAGATCCCAATAGCCTTTTGCTCTAACCAGAATATCCCTTTGAAGGTGGTGCTATCCGAGCCACCCTCTCCTATACCCTCCGGACTGCTTAGAACCCGAAAAGAGTATGTCTATGAACTCAGTTGAAGCCACTACGTCATCGAACAACAACGATCTCCTTCGAATGACGGCAGAGATTGTGACTGCCTATGTGGCGAACAACTCCCTCGCCCGGCAGGAGATACCGACCTTGATTGAGAACGTGCACAAGGCATTTGCCTCGATCAAAGACGGTCCTGAAGAAATCACGGTGGCAGAGCCTCTGCAGCCGCGGGTGCCGATCAAGAAGACGATCACGCCGGACTACCTGATCAGCCTGGAGGATGGTCGCCGGTACCGCACACTGAAGCGCCACCTGAGAGGTGTGGGCCTGACACCAGAGGAATACCGCACCAAGTGGGGCCTGCCGGCAGACTACCCGATGGTCGCACAGAGCTATTCCGATCAGCGCTCCCAGATGGCGAAAGACATCGGCCTTGGCGCCATGCGGAAGAAGACTGCGGCAAAGACAGTGAGGAAGCCTTCTACTCCCCGCTCGGTTACTGTTACGGCCTAAGGGCTCCTATTAGGTCCAGCGCTGGCCATGGCCAGCGCGGACCAGCATTCGGCCGAGATCCTGGCCCTCGATGCCAATACGGGCGAGGGTTCGCCCGTACCGATCCTTCCCGCGCCGCCGGATCGTGGTGGAGCGAGCTTGATCGATTCTCGTCCGAAGGAACTCGGTTGCCGCGACCGCCCGATTGAGTTCCCGACGAGAGCGGGGGCGCCGGGCACGCGCTGCGAGATCGAGCGTACGTATACCTGGATAAACGCGGTGGCTGGTGTATCCGGCGATCTGGGAGGCAGCTTTGCGCCTCTCATCCTTGAGGATTTTCCGCGGATCGATGGTTCGGATCAGGGAAACGGGCCCGAAGTCCTGGCCCCGGCGGGCGAGGGTTTTCTGAAGGAACGCTTGCCCAGCCGGCGTGGCGACCATGCAGGTGACCCGCTTCCGACCCCCGGCGGAGTTCCGGGAGCGCCGGAGATAGCCGAGCCCCTCGAGGGCCGTCACGTCCGGGGTGACCGCATAGCCCCACTTGACCTGGACGGCAAAGCCGATGTCCCCGCGGGAAGCCAAGCGGAGATAGGCTATGCGGCGGGCAAGACTTCTGTGCTTGTCGGCAGACATGGGAAGCACCTCATTTCGGGGATTGATCGAAGAAGATTTCAAACCGGCAGCGTCACAGAAAACGGGTGGAAAACTGGCGCACGGGTACAAAAGCAGAACGGGAAGTGCTATATCCAAGGAGACGCTGACTGCAGCGGTTGGTCTTAAACGATGTCTGTCATTGACCTTGATCGAGCCATCTCGGTTCCCGAGACGGATCATCCGGACCTGCGTCAGGCTATGGGCAACCGGCGCATCATCCATGTGGATATGGACAGCTTCTACGCGAGCTGCGAGCAAAGAGACAACCCAAAGCTGCGCGGCAAGCCTGTTGCAGTGGGCGGGTCGCGGGAGCGAGGAGTCGTGGCTGCGGCGAGTTACGAAGCCCGCCGCTTTGGCGTGCACTCCGCGATGCCGTCAGTTACAGCCCGGCGGAAGTGTCCAGACCTGATCTTCGTGAAGCCGCGCTTTGACGTCTACAAACAGGTGTCGCAGCAGATCCGCGAGATCTTCTTCGAATACACGCCCCTGGTGGAGCCTTTGTCGCTTGATGAGGCGTATCTGGATGTTACCGAGAACCTGAAGGGCATTCCCTATGCGACCCAGGTTGCGCGGGAGATCCGGGCCAAGATCTTCCAAGAGACCGGACTGACAGCCTCTGCGGGGGTGTCATACTGCAAGTTCGCGGCCAAAATGGCGTCGGATCAGAACAAACCGAACGGAATGTTTGTCATCACGCCTGAGATGGGACCGGCCTTCGTCGAGCAACTTCCGATCAAAAAGTTTCACGGGATTGGTCCGGCAACGGCCGCGAAGTTTAATTCGCTGGGTATTTTCACCGGCCTTGATCTGAAGGCTCAATCGCTCGAATTCCTGCAGGAGCGGTTCGGTAAGGCGGGAAGCTATTACTACTGGCTCTCCAGAGGCATCGATCGGCGACCCGTCCGGCCTGACCGGATCCGGAAATCCGTGGGCGCCGAAAATACCTTTGAGAAGGACTTGGTGAGCCTGGACGAGATGAGTGCAGCCCTGCAGCCGATCATCGACAAGGTCTGGCGCTACTGCGAGAACTCCGGCGTGCGTGGCCGTACGGTTACGCTGAAGGTGAAGTTCTCCGACTTCCAGCAGATCACCCGTAGCCGGACCCTGCCTGGGATGGTCGAGAACCGAGCGGCTCTGAACCAGACGATCATAGACCTGCTCGCCGGTCAGTTCCCATTTGGGAAGACCGTGCGCCTCCTGGGCGCGGCTCTGTCGAGCTTGAATACAGACGACGAGCCAGAGACCCCGCAACTGAGTCTCGGCCTCTAACCTCAGGCCTTATGCAGCCCGTTCCCAGGCGAACGCTGCTGTTCTTGCGTCAGCGGCCATTGTTTCGGGAGCAAATTGGATCGCAAGCTTTGGGCTTTCGCAGAGGGCTTGCACACCAAGATGGGTCAGACGCATGCGCCACGTCTGACGCGTGACCGGGTCCGGGCGGTCAAAAACCCCACAAGAGAGCCAAGTGAAAGCTGCACCCTGTTTGGGACAGCGGACTGAGAGGGAGCGTAGTCCCGTTGCGCCGGCGGCTCTTGCGAGATCGGCAAAGGCCTGAGACGCGCTGTGGTCGCTGAGATGGGTGAGGGCAGGGTCCTGACGCTCGGTGAGGTCGAGCAAAGCATCGGTGCTGATCGAAACGGAGAATGCCGTGTACTCGGCGAAGTCTGGCGGGATCAGAGCCTCGGGTGCCTCGGCGTAGAACAGCACCCGGTAGAAAGCCATTTCGGCGATTGCCGTCTCCACATGCTCAGCCGTGTAGAAGGCGCCATCCCGCTGCCCCGCACGACGGAAGCGGGACCCGTGCCGGGGTGTGTAGCGGAAAGGCGTGTAAAGCAGCGGATGGAGATGGCGGCAGGCTGGCGGGACAGGCGGCTTGGTTTCGTCCAAAAGCTCCTCGAGGCGGGCCTGTTCGTCCAACGTGTCGACGAGCGGAACCGTCGAGATGACATACTGGGACTCGACTACGCGCCAGGAGAGGCCCTTGAAGGGCTGGAACTCAGATCGGAGCGCGTCGGGTGTCGAGATAGTCGATGACATGCACGAGGCCGGCAATGGATTGGACAGCATCAACCGGACGGGCATCCAGGGTTGTGTTGTGACTCTTGAACCAGGATGCTGCAGCAGCGGCATTGCCACCGACAATGGCGTCCAGGGAGCGGTAGAGGCGGACGAATAGGAGCGAAAGCTGGAAGGCATTCCTGTCCCGGTCCAGGGCGAATTCGCCCGTCTTCATGCGGGAGACTGTCGCCTCCGAGACGCCGATGATAGAAGCGAACAGGCGGCCTGGCAGTTCAAGCCGCTCTGCGGCTCTGACAGCGGCCTTGGAGACGATCGCCGCATCCTGGCTGATCCGGGCAGATTGTGCTGTTGAGCTCATGCGCCTCTCCCTTTCTATAGATAGAATATGCCCATAAATATTTCTGTAAAGGGAATTGTTCCAGCTACGCTCCCTGCAGCTGAGCCGGCGATGGCGCTGTGCCTGTGCTGACAATTCACCGCAGTTCGCCTTTTGTTCTGGTTTTGGAGGGTTGTTTGCGATATGCCTCACCTATTCCAGAAAACATGATGTGCGGAGCCTTTATGAGCTTGGATAAGAAGAAGGCCATCGATACTGCGGTCGCCCAGATCGAACGCGCCTTTGGCAAGGGCGCGATCATGCGCCTCGGTGGCGAGCAGGCTGTTGAGGTGGAGACGATCTCCACCGGATCGCTCGGTCTCGACATCGCTCTTGGCGTGGGTGGGCTCCCAAAGGGACGGATCATCGAAATCTATGGACCGGAGAGCTCGGGCAAAACGACGTTGACGCTGCACGCGATTGCTGAGGCGCAGAAGCTCGGTGGCGTTTGTGCCTTCATCGACGCCGAGCATGCGCTCGATCCCGTCTATGCCCGCAAACTGGGCGTGAACCTCGATGATCTCTTGGTTTCGCAACCGGACAATGGCGAGCAGGCACTTGAGATCGCCGATACGATGGTGCGCTCTGGCGCGATCAATGTCGTGGTGATCGACTCTGTCGCAGCGCTCACCCCAAAGGCTGAGATTGAGGGTGAGATGGGCGAGAGCCGCCCTGGCCTGCAGGCGCGCCTGATGAGCCAGGCCCTTCGTAAGCTGACGGGCTCCATCAACCGGACGAACACGCTGGTGATCTTCATCAACCAGATTCGTATGAAGATCGGCGTCACCTACGGCAGCCCGGAAACGACGACAGGCGGTAATGCGCTCAAGTTCTATGCTTCGGTGCGCCTGGACATCCGCCGGACCTCGACCTTGAAGGACCGTGACGAGCCGATCGGCAATCAGGTGCGGGTGAAGGTGGTCAAGAACAAGGTCGCGCCGCCTTTCAAGCAGGTTGAGTTCGACATCATGTTTGGCGAGGGCATCTCAAAGATGGGCGAGCTCATCGATCTCGGTGTGAAGGCCGGTGTCGTCGAGAAGTCGGGCGCCTGGTTCTCCTATGACAGTCAGCGGCTGGGGCAGGGGCGTGAGAACTCCAAGACCTTCCTGAAAGAAAACCCGGAGATTGCCGGCCAGATCGAGGCCAAGATCCGCCAGAACGCAGGTCTGCTCATGAATGACCTGCAGGCGAATGACTCAAGCGATGAAGCTGCCGAAGACGCAGCGTAAATGACAAAGGCCGGGCTTAAGAGGCCGGCCTTTTTCTTAAGCAACCTGTTGGCTAGGTAGAGGCACAAGACCGAATGAGCGATACCCGCCTCGGCCCTCGGACTTCGCTTGATATAGAGCTTTGTCTGCGCTCCGCATGATCTCGTTGCGGGTAAGCCTGCGATCCTTGGCCGGCCTCTGCTTGAGCAACGGGGAATATGCAAATTTCATCCCGCGGTCGAACATAATCGACACACGCGCTGTCTCCGGCAGGACTTTCAGCTTCTCGATCATGCCGGTCATGATCCCAGTTGAGTTGCGATCTCGGTTGCGGGTCAGAATCGTGTAAAGGCGTTGGCGCTTAACAAGCGACGTGAGATTGTGCTTGCCCAGTTCCTTGCGGAACATCATCAGATCGCCTTCCCAGTGGCCAAGCTGGTATGGGCGGCGATCTCCGCTGCTCGATGGTGTTGCCCGCCGGAGTAACGAGACCCCGGGGCTTGCGCTGGTAGCGCGCTCGCCCCTGGCGCCGCGCCAGGGGCAGAAGCTGTTCAGGCGCCCGGGATGCCCGCAGGCGACCAGCGATCTGCTCTGGCGGCCCTCCATTCTTGAGGCGGTCCATAACATGAACCGCGAGCACCGGCTTGCGGGAGAGTTTGCTCAGGCCCTGACGCCGGGCCCGGCGTCAGGGCCTGCGTACCGGCGGCCACATGATAGTAGCCACGGTAGAGCGGCTCCTGGTCGAGAACCCATTTCCGCTTGATCTCGCGGTGGTTGGTCGACTGATGCCGCTGCAGGCGGTCGGCGATCACACTAATCGGGATCTTGCTCGCGTGCATGCGGGCGATCTCACGCCGTTCAGCCAGGCTCAGATGGGTGTAGGGCAGGGTCATTCGACCTCCGAGTGCACATCCTTTGTTTGTAACGGAATTCACGCTTCAGAATACAATCCACCCGGCTACACCGCGGATTCGCATAAGCTTTGTTATGGAACCTAAAGTTGGTTTTCTCGATTTTCTCAACTCAAGGTTAATGGTTCTGATCGGGTCTTCAGAGCTCGATTTTATTGATCGTGGCGTTCATCAAGGCATGATAGAATTCATCGATAACTTGCTTGGTTCCGCCTTGCCATCGATCCAGCACGATCTGGCACAATGTTCATCCATCAGCGCGATGTCTGACGCTTTCTACAGCGGCGAGTAGAGACCCTCGAAATAGAAGCAGGATGCGTTCGGTTCTCTCGGCGGCAATCGGCGCGATATGCTGTGGATGACCCGTGGGCTCTCAGATGAGGTGCGGCCGTTTTCAATGCGAAGGGGGCGTGACGCACCTGATCTCTGAGCACCTGATCGACTTGACGGACCTGCTGCGCAGCGTCGGCGACAGGGATGACCCCTTGAGCATGCGTCATGGAAGCGGCGATGAGGCGAAGATCGGACCCGTGACCACCTGCGCGAGGGCCCAAGGGAGATCGTCATGCCGCCAGCGGCTGAATTGCCGGAGCAATCAGCCGAGGTGCCAACCATCCGGGTTGCGGCACGGGATTTCCATTGATGTGGTCGGCGAGGTTTTGATCCTTGGGAAAGACGCGGCTATCGTCATGACCATGTCATCGCTCTTCGTGATGTCATCGGCACTGTTTTGGGTCCCTTGACCCACTTTGGAGGACAGTCGAATGCGGAAATTCGCAGCTGTGAGCTTTGTTGCCGTCCTGGCGGTATGTTCTTCCCTTACCGTCCATGCCCTTGAGCAGGACAAGGCAGACCGGATCAAAACCCTGGTTGATACAGGCATGCAGTATTACTGGTCCGGCGGCGACGTGAAGAAAGCCGAAGCGGAAGTCTTCAAAGGCATCACACTTCATGGACGCTACGATGTGGTGGAAAAGGCCTTCGCCGAAGCCTCCACACTCGCCCCTCACCGGCTGGACTTCCGCTATGCCGTGGCGTCGTCGCAGATCCTCCAGAAGAACCTTGCAGGCGCCCGGGACACCTATGAGGACATCCTCGCAAAGGATCCGAATGCGTTTGCCGCCCAGGCATGGCTCGCAGCCCTCGGCCGCATCGAAGGAAACCAGAGCCAGACCACCCTTTCCGAACAGGCGATGGCCAGTCTCGACCGTGATCGGGCCGAGGCCTATCGTCAGCGCTTTGTGCGAGCTGAGGCCATTATGGCGGAGCGACCGAACGTGGACGTGCCGACCGTTCCTGGCAAGGTCATGATCGTGACGCTTGGCTATGCCCTGGCCAAGGACGGGACTGCCGAAAAGCCTCTTCTCGATCGGCTGGAGGTGGCGCTCAAGGCGGCGCAGGCCAATCCGACGGCTCGTATCATGGTCACCGGCGGACAGCCTCAAGCGGGGGTAACCGAAGGCGACGTGATGACCAAGTGGCTGGTCGAGAAGGGCGTTGACCGCGACCGCATCCTGATCGAGGACAAGTCCAAGGACACCGTCGGCAACGTTCTGAATGTGGCGAACCTTCTGAAACGCCATACCGCCGACACAGCTATTCTGGTGACCAGCGCAAGCCACATGCGGCGGGCGCGGACCCTCCTTGAGGATGCGTTCCGTCAGTACGGACTTGAGACCCAAATCGTGCCCGTTGTGGCCCTTGACGCTCCCTCGGTCGAGGAGGCCGCGAAGGTATCCAAGGATGAGCGGATGGTGATCTACCGCGACTTGATGCGGGTATCGGGCCTCTGGGCTTATCCGGGCATCCAGCAGTAGGTCCAGCAAGTATCTGGTCTTGTGACGGTTTGACGAACCAGGGGCCAGAGGCCTCCTCCAATACAAGTCGCCGGAGCGCAACTTCCCATGCACTCCGGCGAAGGTAATCACTCTTTCCATCCTGGGAACGCCCGAACCGGCTGCGTGGCGGCAGTCGCGGGGTGCATGATAAGCGCACCGCTTCGGGGGCGAACAAAGCCGTCCACAAAGTGCTGCCCTCATCAGCTGTGTAGGAACCATGGCCCTATAAGTTAGTAAATTCACGTGAGGGCATAGAGAAGCGGCGGGTTTGATCCCGCCGCTCCAAGCTCGCCGGTCATGAAGAAGGCTTATGCCTTCTTGTCGAGAGCAGCATAGAAGGTTTCGATATGCTCAGACACTTCGATGTAGAACGCTCCGTCCCAATTCTGAACCCGCTTCGGGGCATTGAGAGTATAACGGAGGTAATCCGCGTTGTGCTGGTCGTCCTGTAGCTCAAGGGCCTTCTGGCGCTCCATGCCGAAGATCTCAGTGGTAATGCCCCAGGTCGTGTCACCTTGCGGATCGACCACCATGGTCTGATCGCCGACCTAGACCTGAGGGGTAAATTCAGCCAGAACCTTAGGAGCGTTCGCCGGCATCATCAGCTGGGCCAGATTGATCTTCCAGTCGTCGAACTCGACTGCATTCTGGACGATAATGCGATCCTCGATCGTCTCGTCGGAGATGGATCGACCTTCTGCCAAACTGACGCACGCCGCCTCATCGAGCTGATCCCTGTAACTCCCTCTTCCCGGTTCTCGTTCAAAGGTATTTCCAAAGGACCGGGCTCCAGCGTCCGGGGGCATCCGCCCGGCCATGGCGAGATTGCGCTGAATGAAGAGGCCAAGGAGAAGACGATCACGCTCAACTTCCCGGCTTCGCACAAGATCGGCGGCTATGTGGTGACGCACACGCCCGGCTCGATCAACATCGAGTTGATGTGGGCTGAAACCAAGGCAGATCAGACGGGGTTAAGCTGTCTGCTCGTGTACGATGGTCCGACGAACGAACCTGAGGAACTGCGCATCGCCGTGCAGAAGTCGCTTTCTCTGCTCTTCCTCACCTTCAACTATGTCTCTTACGTCCCCTGCTGATGCTGCTTGGCGGTGAGCCGCTGCCCGAGAAGCGCTACATCTACTGGAATTTCGTGTCGAGCCGCCGCGAACGCATCGAACTGGCCGCGCAGGACTGGCGGGAACGCCGGTTCTCTGGTGTTCCTGGCGAGACCGAGTTCATCCCGCTGCCTGACACTCCGCCCTTCCGGCTGAAGTGACAGGTGCGGCAGCGCATTCATACCGAAAGGACCAGCGTCGCCTCAACATTGCAGAAAAATTCTCTGCGCGTAATTTTGGCGATCATCGGCGCGTCTCCGTGGATCGATATTTGTTACTCAATAATCCTCCATCGACGCCCATCTCGTGCGAGCAGGAAGCCCGCCTCCTCTGGTCCAGATGATCCCGCGGGATAGAACTCCAATCCTTTGGCACCGGCCTTCGACCAAGCGTCAAGAAACGGCTGAACCACGGCCCAGCCCGCCTCAACTCCATCAGCCCGCTGGAAGTGCAAAGCGTCCCCTGTCATGCAGTCATAGATCAGCGTTTCGTAGCCAGTACTCGGGGCAACGTCGAAGTGATCCTTGTATTTGAAGGTCATATCGACACTCTCTGCCGCCAGCACAGGTCCAGGCACCTTCGCGTTGAAGCGGAGTGTAATCCCTTCATTGGGCTGTATCCGCAAAACGAGGAAATTCTGCCCCAGCCGATCAACAGATGTTTGCTCAAACATCGCGATCGGCGCCTGCTTGAACTTGATTGCCACCTCGGTCCGGCGGGCTGAGAGAGCCTTGCCGGTTCTCAGGTAAAACGGCACTCCTGCCCAGCGCCAGTTGTCGACTTCAAGCCGAAGAGCCGCGTAGGTCTCGGTGACACTGCCGGACACGATATGCTCAGCGTCCCGATAGGCCCCCACCGGCTCATCGTGGACACGGCCGGCGCGATACTGCCCCCGCACCGAGTTTGCAAGCGCTTCAGCCTCGCTGGGGATCCGGATCGCCGCCAGGGCTTCGGCTTTCGCATTCCGAACCCGCTCCGCCTCAAAGCGGGCCGGCGGCTCCATGGCAATCAACGCCAGCAGCTGGAACAGGTGGTTGGGCACCATGTCCCGCAAGGCTCCCGTCCGGTCGTAGAAGCGCCCTCGCCTCTCGACGTTGACGGTCTCGGCAACGGTAATCTGCACATGATCGATGTGGTTGCGGTTCCAGATCGGCTCAAACAGGCCATTAGCAAACCGCAGCAGCAGGATGTTCTGGACGGTCTCTTTGCCGAGATAGTGATCGATGCGGTAGATCTGGTCTTCCGTCAGGACCTCCAGAAGGGCCCGGTTGAGCGCCCGGGCTGAGGCCAGATCTGTCCCGAACGGCTTCTCAACAACCACCCGGCGCCACGGGGCGCCTGAGGCCTCCTCCTGGGACAGGCCGGCCCTGGCTAGCTGACGCGCAATGGGCTCAAAGGTGTCCGGTGGCATGGCCAGATAAAACAGCCGGTTGCCCTGCGTACCGGCATCTGCCTCGATCTCCTCCAGGGTCGCCCTGAGCCTGGAAAAGGTTTCTGGGTCATCGATACTGCCAGACACGTAAGTGGCATGAGCCACCAGCCGCTGCGCCAGCTGTGCATCCACCTCCCGGGTTGCATGCGCCTGAAGGGCGTCGAGCAGTTCCTGGCGAAACTCGTCCGCCGTGTGGACGCTGCGCGCCACGCCTAGGATGGCAAAGCGCTCCGGCAGCAGGCCCGTGGCCGCAAGATTGTAGAGGGCCGGCACGAGCAAGCGGCTCGTCAGATCACCGGATGCGCCGAAGATCACAAAGCAGCACGGGTCCGCAGCGGGCGCGGGCGCTTGCGTCATGGCAGGTCTCCTTCCAGCTTCCTGGCCTCGACATGGCCGCCGAAGCCCTGGCGCATGGCCGAAAGCACCTTCTCGGCAAACGTGTGTTCCTGGCGCGATCGGAAGCGGGCGTAGAGCGCGGCGGTAAGAACCTCGGCCGGGACCGCCTCATTGATCGCGGCTTGGATCGTCCAGCGTCCCTCGCCAGAGTCTTCGACGTACCCCGAGTAGGTGCTGAGATGCTCGTCGTTGGCCAGGGCGGTCGCGGTGAGATCAAGCAGCCAGGAGGTGATCACGCTGCCCCTGCGCCAGACTTCGGCGACATCAGCAACGTCAAAGTCGAAGCGGTGCTCGGGCGGCAGGACTGGGCTTGAGGCATTGCGCAGGATGTCGAAGCCTTCGGCGTAGGCCTGCATCAGGCCATACTCAATGCCATTGTGGATCATCTTGACGAAGTGGCCGGCACCGTTCGGCCCGGCATGGATGTAGCCTTGTTCGGCCCGGGGATCCCTGCCCTCGCGCCGCGGGGTGACCGGCAGGTCGCCACGCCCAGGCGCCAAGGCGGCAAAGATCGGATCCAGGCGTTCGACAATGGGTGCCTCACCCCCGATCATCAGGCAGTACCCGCGCTCGAGCCCCCACACCCCACCGCTGGTGCCCACATCGATATAGTGCAATCCACGACTGCGGAGTTCGCCTGCCCGCCGGACATCGTCCTGCCAGAAGGTGTTGCCGCCGTCGATGATGATATCCCCTTCATTCAGAAGCCCGGCAAGCTGCTGGATGGTTGCCTCGGTAATCTCACCAGCGGGCAGCATGACCCAAACAACCCGTGGTGCCTCCAGCTTTGAGACAAGGTCCTCAAGGCTCGAAGCTCCGGAAGCGCCCTCATCTGCCAAACCTCTGACACCTTCCGGATTGTGGTCATACACAACGGCTGCATGTCCTGCTCGGATAAGGCGGCGGACAATGTTGCCGCCCATGCGGCCTAAGCCTACCATTCCCAATTGCATGTTTAGTCTCCGGCTTCTTGAGGCTACGCTGGCTCGGTTCGACTCTGCATAGTCAAAGAAGCTACGTTAGAGAACATTAAGTAGATTTCATACGGTGATTTTGAGCAATGTGTACCTACCTCAATCATCTCAACTGAACGGCAGAGGCGATTGTCATAGCAACCCTGCTCTAGCCTGATCGGCCTTCTCTCAATGCTCCAGTCTTCGCTGTGTTTGATCTGAGAATGTCGCAACTTGTGCTGCATCGTTGTCAAGACTCTAACGTGCAGCATCATCGCTGCATCGGCCACCGCATGCCCAGCGGCAGGCTGTACCGGTGGGAGTTCGAGCGGGCCGGGCAGGAATTGACCATCGATGCAACCGGACCCGTGGTCCTCGATGATGAGGACCTGATGGTGGAAGCGGCCATGCGAGGCCTGGGTATTGCGTATGTGGCGAACTGGGTGGCCGAAGCGGCTCTTGCGGAAGGACGATTGCGCACGATCCTGTCCGCCTGGATGCACAAGTCAGAGGCAGGAGCTCTGGGCAAACGCAAGACTGGGAAGAAGGACGAGAGCTAGAGAGACAAAAAGCTTCTTTGACATGACATTCTCTAATGGTCGGTTCAAGGCCGGCAGTGGTGCGCACGGCGACGTCCGTTCTGACCTGAGATATGTCAGGCTCAACTGGTTTTCACGTGCGCTAGCGCACAGATGGAGATGTCGTAAACTTGGGCGCAAGTCGAATCATAGACGCCTACGAATGTTCGTTTTGCCAGTAACTGCAGCCGCGCGATGATCATCTTATCGTCCTGCAGCATTCAAATCTCATTCCCTGCGTCTCTATTGCCGTAGTTCTCAATTGTTTTCCCTGAGTGTCAGGGTTAGGAAGCAGCGAAGCAGATCCATGATGCTACCTAAGAAGTCCCAGCCTCTCAGCGATGCTTCCGTGGAAAGGCTGGATCTCATTTTTAGCGGGATCGAATGGTGTCTTGGAGACGCTGCATCCTGTTTGGATATCTTGCCCGCACGATCACAAACAGGATTGGGCAAAGGACGGCTATCACCCACACCGAGATCTCAGTGAGAAACCTGAGCGGGTCTGCCGAATAGCTGATCCACCGTTCGCTTCTCTCGTGCCATACTTCACCGCGAAGAGCCGCTTGAAGTAGGCGGAAAGTGCCGAAGGCCGGCAGGATTACGAAGAACATGTACACAACGAAGCGCCAGCGGGCTGCCTTGAGATGGCGGAACATCCGCTTAGCCCATTCTGGCGTTCCATCTGTTTCGTCTCTTGGCTCCACGGTTAGCCCCTTTTGCCCGCCCTAGCATCTGGAGCAGCGGATCAATTTCCAGCCAACTCCTACCTAAGAAGTCCCAGCCTCTCAGCGATGCTCTCCTAAAGGTATAGGGTGGGGCTTAAAGCCGAAAGTCTTGCCTGGCGATGGTGGTGTGATTTCGCCAGCCAACTGGATCATTGAGAGCGACAACGACCGGTCTTGGTTGTCTCGCGGTCGCCGTCATCATAGTTGATGCCGATGGTCTCACCACCCAACGACGAGATCTTCCCAGGATACCACTTTCCGGAGCCCTTGAAGTTGCACTCAACTCGACCGCCAATAGTCCAATTGTACGGCCTTACAGCACTGACTGAGAGCGTCTCCCGATCTCCGTCGTCATATGCCACGGTGATGTTACCACCGGATACAGCTTGGATGACGCCAGGATACCAGTAACCACCGCCTTTGTACTGAGCCAGAATCCAGTCACCTTTCGACTGCGCTTGAGCTGATCCGATGCCAGCAATGAGGCCCATGGTAATGAGCCCGAGCTTATAAGAATTCTTCATGTTGCCCCCCAGGAAGGTCACGTTATTGCGGCCAAGTTCTGGGGTATAGACTGTTCCTACGGTGAGCCGCACGATCTCACCGGGCTCGTACTGAGGCCCGTGATCCGCCAGGCGCGTGAAGTCGAATTCTCCTGCCGTCTTCCGGGCAAGGAGCCTCGCCAACGGATGGATAGGCGTTTCCTGCCCTTCCCGGGGTTCTGGAGCAGTGATTTTCGCTAGTGTGCCGAGCTCCTCATGAGGCCCTCAACGCCGTCCACGCCTCTCATTCTGAAGAAATCCTGCATCTGGGCTGTGCGCGGGTCGGCCTGCAAACCCTTCCCCCCATCCACTGTGACGGCTGCGGCTGATCTGTCACGCGTTATGGCAGCCGAGCACGGTGTTTCCTTTAAGGAAGCCCGCTCATAACGACGATGGTAGGTCACCAACCCTATGTACGCGGCTCCAGCGCAGCCAAACTCCTAGGGGTCAGCGGTCGCTCCGCCCCTTTGGGCAGAAGCAGCATCTGTCCAGCCGGAAGCAAAATTGAAGCTGCTAGCGAGGACACAACAAGCAAAAGCAAAAGGAGCGTCATTGAAATACTCATACCCAATACAGCGGCTGAAAAAGACCGCGTCCCCAGTATGGTGAATGACTATAGTTACGGGAGTATTAGCAGCGCCCGGCCTGTTGACGAAAACAGTCAAAGAAAAAGGCCGCTGTTAGGGACAGCGGCCGAGAGGTGGGAAGTCTCGACTTCCAGAGGGAACGACACGATCGGGAGAAACCATCGCGTCCTGCCTCAGATGGTAGGCCCGTCCAGCGCTCGTTACCTCCCGAAATGCCAAGCTGATCTGCGCTACGTGCATTCCCCCAGCCATGAAATTGCCACGCTTGACGCCGCGGCGAAGGAAGCCCGCTCATAAGTGAAGCGCTGACCGAAAACGAACTTTCCTGAGCCAACTCGTCAGAGTTGGTGGAGGGTACCCCAATCCCCTCTCATAAGGAGGGATAAATGGGACAGGTGAGCATCAAGCCTCGCTTCGTGAAGCACTACAAAGACAAGACTGGTCGGGAGCGTTGGTACTTGCGCCGAAGGGGCTTATGAAGAGATTGCCTTGCCGCCGCTCGGCTCCGCGGAGTTTGAGGCAGCGTATCAGGCGGCGCTGCACTCTTCGGCGCCTTTCCAATTGGATGACGCCAAGAAGTTGCCGCGACACGCTCGGGGTATGTCTACTTCCTGCGCTGCCAAGATCGGATCAAGATCGGCTTCTCTAAAGATCCGTTTAACCGGATCAACGGCCTCCGAACGGGACTGCCGGATGCCATCTCGGGCTTCCTGGCTGTCTCAGGAATAGTCGCGGATGAGAAGAGACTTCATCGGCAGCTTGGCAGAGACCGTGTGGCTGGCGAAAGGTTCAGACCGAGCCCTGAGCTTATCAGGGTGATGGCGCAAGCCGCAGCCTACGGGCGTCTGCCATCAGGTGAGGCTTCCGAGGATGAGTAGCAATGCCCCCTTCTGACCCGCGAGGAAGCCGCGGCGCACTGCCACCTGAGTGCATCCGGGTTTTCCCGGTGGGTGTGGCACAAGGCCGAATGCCTAAGCCGCTCCCTGGCACACGGCGCTGGGATGTGAGGGCTATCGACCGGGCACTGGACAGATTGTCAGGCCTATCCGACTCTGAGGCGGGACAAAGCGCCTACGAGTGGTGGAGGGCCAACCGGAATGCGCGTCATGCGCACCAAACGGGGCAATACGGATGGCGGACTACGCGTCCTTCTTATCGGCCGCCCCGCCGAGGCGCTCACCACCTGGCTGGACCGGGCTAGGAGCAGTGTTTCGGGCAATCGACTACTAGGGCCGGATGGGTTAAGTCGCGATCAGCGGGCATGCAGTCAACGACATCGTCAAGAATCTCTGCCGACAGGCCGGGCTCGACCCAGCATTGTTCAGCGCCCATGGGTTGCGCTCAGGCTATCTGACCTAGGCTGCCCACGCCGGAGTGCCCTTGCCCGAAGCAATACAGCAGTCCCAGTACCGTTCTGTGCAACAGGCAGACAGCACTACAACGAGATTGAGCGGCAAAGGGAGAAGGCGGCACGGCTCTATTGATGCGGTTTCAAGGAGCGTTCCGGTGCTGTGGGCTGATGTATTGGGCTTGCCGGAGGAGGCCTCATGACCTTGACGTTCTCAATGATGAAATCTGCTCTCTATGGTTCGTAGCAGGTGCCAGTAGAGCCGTTCTATTCTACGAGCGCGTTGTACCCTTTATTCAGCATTGGACGAAAGGAACGGCTGAAGAGCTTAAGGCAAGAGGCAAATCTCGTGCACCAGCGGAACGTCAAGTTGTTCCCCCAGGTGCGTGCTCCCTCCGGCTCTTAATCTCTGCTCCCTCTTGGCTCCCTGTCAGTGAGGAGGCTTTTCGCGACGACATAGAGGAGGGTCGTGTATTGGATCCGGAGTTGTCACGGCTGCACAACCCTGACGAGTTCCGCCGTGACAACTCCTATCGTATAGCTAGATCAGCATTGTTTTCTGCAGCCGAAGTCATGCATACCTCTACAAAGCTCGATTCCATCAAACAGCATATTCTCAGTAGCGCCATGCTATAACGATAATAGGGGTTGTATCTTCGTATCTTTAGCTTCGAGCTTTCTGGAACTTAGAAATGAGACAGTTGTTGAGACAAAATTGCTGTCTCAAACTGGAACAAGCAACCTAAGAGACTGTGAGAAACCAACTTTTTTGATCTATTTTGTCCAACGGTTGTCATCTACCCTTGTGTGAATGGGTAAGAGATCAGTGGCTGGGACCCATTTCCAGGGATATGCCGCGCACAGGTCGAGGTACTGGTCCACGGACCAAGACAGTCCGCGGTACCGGCTTGCAGCAACGAAACCTGCGCTGTCAAGATATGCCTCTAAGCCGTTGAGATGATGCAAGTTGCTGGTCTTGAAGCCGTGCCAGACTGGGACGCCGCTGGCATCCTTCTTCCAGATGGAAAGCGCATTGGCACTGATCAGGACGGGCGCGTTTAGGGAACGGGCAGCGTCGATCAGCGGCCCCGCATCACATGCGGAAGCCCTAGGAGAAACTTGAGCATATCTTTGTCCGGAAAAGCGCGGCTTTAGGGGTTTGTCAGCCAGCGACGGGCAAAGAAAAAGGACCGGCGAAAACCGATCCTTTTGTAAATTCCGTATTTTAGAGAAGCAGATTGAATTGCTTTCTCAGTGGTGCTGATGTCGCTGCCGGCGTTGATGCCATTCATTCAACGCAACAGCCCCGATGCCCAGAGCCGCAACAAGAGCGGGGGCAATGACAAAGGCGAGTAACTCTGTTCCGTTCATGGCTTCAACCACCTCAGGACGTACCGTCCACACAAATGTAGTATAACTGCGGTCGATAACCAACCCAGAAGGCCAATAGTTAGTTTCCTGGTCTCAATCGCTTCGCCGAAACCATTAAGGTTGTACACGGCAGCCGCGAGTGGTCCGGCAACGCCCACCGTGAGGCAGGTGGTGGAGGCGCGGTCCAGAGCGTTGACCAGCAGTTTCAGCCGCTCATTCTCGACGTGTTTCAACTCAAGCTGCCTCCCTCCGGGAATCGTGTTCTGATCCGGGTGAGCTTCTGGGGATTTGTCGTCCCTTGGGCTCATTCAGAGGGAGATCTTTGAACCTTATGCGACCTTGCTTCCGGTCTGCGCGGCTCTGGCATCGGCCGCTGCGGCAGCCTGCTCGCGCTGACGATGCTCGGCCAGCTGCTGACGGAGGTCCTGATAGAGCGGGCGGAAGGTGGGGCCGTGGTCTTCAACCATGTCAGCGAGGATGTGAACAGCCCGGACGAGCTTTTCCTCGGTGATGGGGCCGTGGTCGCGCTGATGCCATTCGCTCATGTGCCGTCTCCTTGCGTGGAGCGGGCACAGTGCGCCGAGGATATTGCTAGCAGGTTAAGCTTGCGTGAGGCTTGCCATAGCGTCCAGAAGCTGGCGCCCGTGCCGCCGCTGCCTTAGCATCGCCGGCAAATCAGCCGTCTGGCGGATTGCTATTACTCCGGTCAGCCAAGAACCACCTACCATATTGAACAATGAATCATTTAGACCGACATGTCGTCATCGACGTCGAAACCGCTCAATCCTACGATCACGTCATTGAAATCGCCGCTGTTGAAGTCATCGGCGGGACGATCTCCCCTGGCTCGTTTGTCCGAAGGGTCAAGCCACGCTCAGCTATGAGCCCGTTCTGCTATGCGGTGCATCGTATTTCGCTGGCTGAGCTAGAAAATGAGCCGCACTTTGAGGAGGTTGTCCACGATCTTATCGCATTCGTGGGTGACGACACGATCATCGCTCACAACTACGCCGACGAGTACAACACTCTCAAACGAGAGTTCGAGCGCGCATCACGCCCGACTTATCCGCGAGAGCGCTTCTTCTGCACCATGGCTCTGGCAAAGCGTTCGGGGTTACCCGGCAAACTCCGTCATGCTTGTTCGCAAGCGGGCATCAGCGTTGCTCACCTGCGTGACGCGCATGATGCGTTGAACGATGCCCTCCTGGCGGCCCATCTGTTTCTGAAGCTGAATCCGGCCACGCGGCTATGATCTTGGGGCGGTTGCAGCAGGCGATGACACCTTCACGCAATCTTCGTCTGACAATCTTCCTGCGGGGTTCAGGGGGATGACATGTGCAAGCGACAGATCGACAGGCGGCCAACGCCGCCGGCGCCATCCAATGACAACGGACCGAAGGTTGTGCCTGGTCCAACGGGTGGGAAGCCCACTTTCCTGAAGCCAGGAATCTTATCGGCTGTCCTGGAGCGAACGGACCGTGTGAGGCTGGACTTTGTGGCTGATGGTGTGCTGACGATCCGGGGAGAGCGCCTACCAGCGCACGGTCTAAGCGCCCTGCACTGAGGGCACAGGCTGCCTTAGAGATCTGTATAGCCCTTCTGCCGCTGGGTCTCGGCCCAGCCTTCAAGCGCGCGAGAGGCTTCGGCCTCGCTGGGGAGAATATCAACCTTCTCCTGCCCCTTGGTGCCGACATAGCCCCAGTTGCGGACCAGCCGGATCGTACCGAACAGGTCGCGTTCGATCATCAGGCTGAAGAACCGTGCCCTGCCCTGCTCCGGATCACGCCGGTAGAGCACCAGGTGGTGCCGGATCGGGGAACGGGCGTCGGGCATCCAGGCAGCAGCCTTACTCGGGTTTGCCCTTCTGGAGCGTTCTTTCCATCTCCCGCATCATGGCGGCCTCAATGTCGTCGAGGTTGACCTCGACACCCTGCCCGTTTGTCTGTGCCGGACCAGCTTGAGCCCTGGTCACAGGGGCTTGCCTTGCGGAGGGGCGATTTACGGGCAATCGGGAATGCCCCGGAAAGCGGCTTTCGAGAGTGTCGAGCAGGGCGGTAAGAGCCGCATTGGTGAGCGGAGCATCCTGAGACTGCTCAATACCCCGCAGAGCAAGGGACTGGTTGCCGTAGCGGGCCTCCGTTGTGACCTCAGGCCCAAACCATAGCAGAGGATCAAAGCCCCTCGCCTCCTCCGCGTTCCGGAACTCAACCGAGACGAAATACAAGCCTTTGGGCCTCATGAACTGGTCGATAAAGGCGTCGCGGTCACCGATCCCCAGCTTAGTTCGGGTGTAGTCAACTTCACCAGCACAGACGTCGAGCAGCGCATGTCCATGCGCCACCGGAACCTCGGTCTGCTCCTCGATATCGCCGTCGGGACCGGCGGTTTTCAGAACCAGGAGGGCCCGGTTCTCTTCAAGGCGCACCCAGGATGTGCGGTCCTTCTGCTCTGGGAAGAAGCCCTCGATCTGGCGTAGGCCTCCTCGCTCGCGCTGGATGAGGCGAGCAATGGACGAGGCCAGGAGAAAACGGCGACGAATGGTCATGAAACCCAGGAAATGAAAGGGATTGAGGTGGGCCCTCTTACGTATATGGCAAAGGAACGGTGCGGCAACCCTGAACCCTGCAATATGGTTTCCGCTCAGCCGCCGGCCTGAGACTTCTCTTTTTCTCGGATCTGGCGCTCGCTCAGGTACTGCCGATCGTAGAGAATCAGCGGGTCGGCGTCTTCGCCCCGCATATCCGACCATGCCGCGACGCTGGACAGCGGAATGAAATGGTAATGCGAAAAGCCCTTGTTCCGAGGTTCGAAGAGCGCAATCTGGCTGTCCAGGCTTTCCGCCATTGCACCTGTGAGCGAGTGACCCGAATTCAGATGGAGGGTCACGGCGCAGTCGAGCGGCAGTTCCTTGAGGCCGGCGAGAGGGTCACCTTCCGCAGAGGCTGGGGCGGGAGAGGGTTTCAGCTCCTGAGCTTTGAGCCTGTCCTGTAGTTTCTCGACAAGGTCGAGGCCCGTGCTGCCAATATGGATAACATCGTTCAAGCACAGGACATGTGGTTCTTCGGTATCGGACAGGGAGAGCTGATCGCAGTTCGCGAAAATGGCGAAGTAGGCATGGATCGAGTTCAGCAGGGTCTAAGCCGTCTCAGGCTGATCTGCAGGCTTCTGCTCAGTTGTGTCCATGATGCGAATTCCTTGATTGGATATGGTAAGGTCAGGCCGCGATCTGCTGGCCCATCTTGTCGATCAGGTCGTTGGCCCGGGCGATGATCCGGGTCCGGATCTCCCGCTCCGCTTCGGCGTACTGGTCCGGGTGGTAGATCAGGGTCACAGCCCGGCGCATCTTTGTGAGCTGGTCCTTGGCTTTGATCAGCTGGGCTCGGATGAAAGTTTCCGTCAGTGACCAGAGGCGGTCTTCATGAAGGTCGACCGGCTTTACTGCGGGCTCGGCCGCCACAGGGCGGGCCGTCTGTTGGGATGCCGGAATGGTGCAGGACAGGTCCAGCGAGGACACATTGCCGACGGCGATGTCCTCCACCGGCACGGGCACGGTGAGCTTCTCCGACCCGTAGGAGACGACTAGGGTCATCGACTTGGCGAAGTTGCTCTCTTTCCCGGCAAAGGCGCTGCCGTAATAAAACTCCCCGTTCTGACCTTTCGCCCGCAGCTTGCGGTAGATGCCGCCGTTGCTTACCTCGAAGATTGCATCGGTCATCAGGACCTCCAGCCGATCAAGCCGAACCTCGGCTCCGGAATGAGGATCCTGGCGACTGCCGGGAGAATCTTGACGATTTCCCCTGGTAGGTGGCGCAGTCGTTAAAGGCCTGAACGAAGGCCGGCACCTGGGTGAATTCGGCTATCATCGCCGGACGGATATCCTCTTTCAGAACCCGCACGTGTTCCTTGAGGCTGGTTTGATACGCTTCGATCCCTCGGGCTTGCGTCGACAGGGCTCAGGCGAGCGTCGCTACGGGGAGGAAGGAGGCACTTCCGCCCTGCACTCCCTCGTGGACGCGCTTAAAGCTCAGAATTTCGCCGGCCATCGGCTGACGGTTCTTGGCTCCCTCCGGCACCTGGAAAGTCAGAAAACCCGGCCGGGCGCAGTGGTCGAGCCAGACACCCCAGACGCTGCGGTAGTTCTGGGCAATCTCAACATACCCGAGCAGATGGCTTGCCAGGGCTCCGATCTTGAGTTCGGATGCTTTCAGCCAGGCCGCCGACAGTGAACTCCTCGAAAGCTTTGTAGCGCTCGGAGGCGATGGCGCCGATCTGGTAGGCGCAATGAACAATGTCGCTGAGAAGACGAGTGCGATGCTCGTATAGGGTTTGCAGGCTTGGGCATTGAGCAGTGAGACCGCGTGCAGCAGCGCGCGGGTCCTGTGCCCGTTCCTGAGCTTGAAATCATGTGTCATGGAATCCTCCGGTCAACTCTGTGCCGGTAAGGGTAGGTTGCGGTTCGATCGACCATGCGTCGAGTCCGCGCTGTCGAGATTCTTCTTTTGGGGTTTGAGGAATGCCGACTGGCAAATGACCAGAACTGAAAAAGTAAAAGGCTGGCGTGAACTCAATCAAGGCTAGCCATCAGAATCTTGGGGTGAGAGATCTACTCGTCAGTCCTGGACGGCGATGTCGTCAGCGGCGGTCTCGGGTGAATGTCCGCTCTCGTAGTAATCCCGAGCGACGCTGTAGAGCGCATCCGGCAGGTTCCGTTTGGGAAGCTCCTTGTTGAGAGCCAGCCACCACGGCGCTAGTTCGGTGTTCGCCTTCGTGGGCAGCGTCTCAGCATGATGAAGAGCAGTGTTCGTGAAGTGATCCATACAGGCTCCTGGGTAAGTAGATTGCAGCCGCGATCGCGCGCCGCGCCTGTGGGCGGGTTCCGGGTAGCGATCGCGATGAGGGCGTAAAGCTGGAAAGTTGGATATGGCCGCTAGGAGCGGAGAAACGAAAACGCCTTGGCTGAGGTGCTGTCTTTTACCCTCAACCAAGGCGTCCGTGGTCGAAAGGGAGAGACCACATTCAGGAGATAGGCCGCACCTATACTCGCGTCAACATCGCTCAAAACGAAAACGCCCTGACAGAGTTAGCCGTGCGGAGCTCACTGTCAGGGCGAACTGCTGTGGCACCGGTTGCAATACCACGGTGAGATAATATCGCAGCAGCGGCGTCAGTTCAACACATGCCTGTGCATAACGCGAAATGCGCTCCGGCGAACGGCTGAGCACCAGACCATCCACCGGAGCGCGTGCGATGTGTTCCGGCATCGCAAGAGGAACATAGATCATGTCATTAACCACGACTGTGTGCCGTCACACAGCGGCATCGGCGGGAGACGGTTCGGGTGGGGTGTTCAAACGGTAGTAGGTCGAGACGGATGTCGAGTGATAGGGAGCAATCAAACCTTTGTCGCGCAGCTCATCCATCGTACTCAAACCGATGCCTAGAATGGTCCGGCCAGCGGCATTCTTCAGGCGAGCCTCAAACTGCTCACGCTTGGTATAGGAGTTCATTTCAAGAGCGTAGCGGAACTTCCCGCCCTCCTTGAGCACAGCGAGGGCTCTCCTGGTCATTGTTGAGAGGGCGGGAAGGTCGCTCATCATAACCTCTTTTATGGGACGCCGCCGAGAGCCGCGCAGCGGATACGCCAGAGCTCCGTTGCCTGATAGGTGTGACCGGCCTGTCGGAACACATCCTGCAGGCCGCTGGCGGCAGTGAGAACAGACAGCAGGTGCGGGTTCTCGGCGATGTACTCTTCCCAAAGGACGGAGTAGAGCGCCCTCACCTCGTCGGCGTTCACCGCCCGCTTTCCCTTGGCCTCGCGCCAGGTCAGGCCTGTCGAGCCGTCGGCAAAGACCTTGGATGCCTGATAGATGTCTTCGATGGATTTGTTCCCGCGGCCCTTAATCCGCGCCGCGAAGGCACTGAAGCGGCGATCGCCCCGGCTGGATGGAGCACTTAAGGAAGGGAGCCGTGCCATGCTGAATCATTTTCTGGGGATCCTTAACTGGTTTCACAGTCGAGGAATCCTGATCTCGTTTCCTATTAGTCGGTCTCTGAGTTAGACTGATGAGATAGCTGCGCGTTGTTCCGACTTGCCCATGCCAGTTTGACTGGATCGCGCCATCCTAGCTTTGCATCCCGTCGATCGGTGCGGTGGCAGATCACCGCGACCCCTCAAGGATAGCAGTCGCGATATACATACCGGGAGGCGCGGCGCGAATGATGACCTGGCGGTCGCGCATACCAGGACTTCCCAGTTCGTCCTCGTGCACCAAGACTTCCTTGCCGATCCATTCGTCGGGAGCCCTCCACCAGCCGCACTGGAAGAGGATGGTGCCGTCGCTCCGGACCCGCCGAAGGCCGCCAAGAAGATAGCCGGCGGGTGCTTTGATGTCGTTGTCACGGCTCATGCCGGGAGCTTCACGGCTCCAGGCTCAGAGTCATACTCGCCGCGGTCGTCAGCTGGGAACTTGAAGCGAGAAAGCTTATTGTGGTTGGTCCTCAACATCTCGTCCGTGACCTGGAAGGCGAGAACCTTTTCGAAGTCGCTTCGGTTCTTGCGGAGGCCCGCAACCTTCATCACGGAATCGGGGATCTCGGAATAGTATGCGTCGGCCGTCTTGAACCAGCTGGGGCTCTCCTGACCGGCGGCTTCCCGAATGGCAGAATCGACTATCGTGAAGCTGCGGAGCCGCTGGACGGCCAATATGACGTTCAGCATGTCATAGTTAAGGGTTGGCATCGTGGCCTCATGGTTTGAAATGCTGGCTGCGGGGATTTCGGTTAGCCGATTGCCACGACCCCAAAGGTAATGCTCCCATTGATTTGAGTGTTCCATTGAGGGGCAGGTGGACGAAGTGGCCTTTGCCGTAGCAGACATCCGACGTATCGACCCAATCGGCGCCGTAGCATTCCTTGGAGATCTCAATCGTGTAACGGGGGCAGCCGTCGAGAAAGACCTCTCCGATGGCATGTACCTTGCCCTCGATGTAGTCGACCCGGACTTCGGGCCTGTTGGCCGTCTCCATGCCTGTAATAATCGTGTTGCTGTTCCATCGGACCTCCCTGGGCGTGCCTGCAGTGAAAGGAGCTGAACAGATCCTCAAGAGTTCGGGATTAGCCTGGTAACCGCGGCCACATACTGGTTCTTGGAAGAAGCCAACGGAACTGCGTCGCTCATTATTCCCCACACGATTGGACAACAAAAAAGGCCCAGGTATGACCCGGGCCTTGTCTGGTTCAGACGAGACGGAGCTTAGTAGGAACCGAAGCGGAAGTTCAGGCCCGCACGCACCACGCCGAAGTCTGTCTCGTTATCGAAGCCGATGATGTCGTTGTCGTCCCCATCAAGGCTGACATACAGACCTTCGATCTTGGCCGACAGGTTGTTGGTGAAGGCGTACTCAAGACCGCCACCAGCCGTCCAGCCGTTGGAGTCATCAGCGAAGGCGAAACCGCCCGTGCCGTAAATAAGGGCCTGACCCAGGGCCACACCGGCGCGGGCCCGTACGGTGCCGAACCAGTCGCTGGACTCGAACACGCCGTCCTCTTCGCCGTCGTTGTCGAGGTCGAAGGCGCCTTCACGGCCGAAGTCGGCGTACTGGATGTCGCCTTCGAGACCGACCACGAACGAGCCGATCTGGTAGTTGTAGCCCACCTGGGCACCGCCCACGAAGCCGCCGTCGTCATCCTCATCAGCAAGGGCGATGGTATCGTTGTCGTCATCGCTCCAGCCGTAGCCTGCATTCACACCAGCGTAGAAGCCGGTCCAGGTGAAGATCGGAGCCGCGGCAACGAACGGAACAGCCGGGGGAGCAGCGCGCATCGGAAGGTCAGCGGCCGAGGCAGCAGAAACAGCAGCCGTTGCAATGGCAGTGGCAGCGAGAAGGCGAAGAGCAAGGGTTTTCATGAGCAATGCATCCGTAGTGCGAGAAGAACTGACGCTATTTATGGGGCAGCCGGCTGGATTGGCTATGACATAAATGCCACAAAGCTTTTGTTGATCGGGCTTGCTTAATAGACTCTAAACGCGGTTGCACACGTTATTACTTAAGCAATGCCTGATTTGACTCACCGACAGCGGTGTGTCCTACTCGTGTTGTTTTCGGGGATCTCCGAAGGCGAGGAGAAACTAGCCCTGCCCTCTCGGGGGCAGGGTTTTTTATGCTGAGTCCACAAGCGCGTGGACGATTTCAAGCGGGCTTAGGCGCCTACGAGCCTTGTCTCAGGGGCAGAGAGAGCCCACTGCGCTATCGGCTCTGAGCTTTGCTCAAGAGCGATGCGGCCATGGCTATCGAGAGGGCGGCCAGGATCATGCCAGCCAGCACATCGGTCAGGAAATGACTGCCGTGGAGCGGCGTCGCCGCCAGCATCAGGATGTTGAGGATGAGACCGGGATAACGAACATAAGAGATGTGCCACACAATCCAAGCAAGCAGAACCGCACTGGCAGCGTGGACACTCGGGAACGTAACGAGCCCTGTAGGAGCAAGGCGCGAGATGTTGATGATCGTACCATCTCGAACTCCCATGATTTCCGGCACATGCAGGCTTGCCACCCGAACAGAGATGTTGGGGTGCTGGGTCGGATCAATCCCGTAGAACTCATAGGTACCAAGGGCAGGCAGGAGTGCAGCCACCGTATAGGTGACAATCAAGGTTACCAGGATTGCACTGGTGGAGATCTGAAGTGCACGGAACCGGCCAAGAGCTGCAAGGATGATCGGGATGACCACCGACTGGAGAGTCGCCGACATATAAATCCCGTAGGCGATCGCCGTAATGATCGGGTGCTCATTGGCCTAGGCAAGGACAGACAGCCAATTGAAACCAAGCATCGCGTTGCCCTTGGCCAGAAGGTCATCCTAGAACGGAAGGTCCCTGGAGAGATAACCAATCAGGTCTGCTAGATCGCCGAAGTCCTCGATGGTGGGCAGCGCTTTCCATCTGTGCTGCGAATTGAACAAAGCTCGTAATCTCTTCGGGAGTGGTGTCAGTCACACCAATGCTCTGGGAAAGCAGGAAACGGGAATCCGCGGAAACAGCGGCCAAGGCCTGTTAATCAGGCAAAATCCTTACGTTTCGGTTCCCGTGCAGTGAGAGTTGAGTGAGTCCGAGGTTGAGCCTTACCCGGCTGGATGCTTTCGAGGCAGGGGAAAGTCGGCGCGAAAGTAGATCCCCCTGATGGTTTCGATCCCCTCGATGGGCCCAGTTTCACTTGCGATATAAACATCGACAAGTTGCTCGCCAGACCACTCTTCCACGATCATCTTCACCGCCTCGGCCAAGGTCACCGTATGGGTGCGCCCGGGGATGAGATTCATGTCATTATCGTAAGCGAGGACGATCGCGGGCCCCTGGTAGGACGCTTCAGCGGTGTGCATGCTCGGCTCCGAAGACGGAAGGCGGCAGCACACGGATCTGTCAGTCGCCGGCAGCCGGGATAGTGTGCCTGCGATAGCCTTTCATACTCAGACTCTACGCGGATGCCTAGAGCCACCTTAGGCGTTAGGGTTCACTCCTTCTTCGCACGCGCACGTCTTTTAGCGTTCAACGAGGCTCGCAGGGAGGTCACAGGCTTGAACTTGATATTCTTCGAGGCTGCGATCTTGATCAGGGCACTAGTGCGAGAGTTACGACCGGCCCGCGCCTGACGCTCGGCCACTTTGAAGTTCCCGAGTTCGGAGATCGAGACCTCTCCATCTTTTTGAATGGTCTCAACAAGGGAGTTGAACACGTTGTCGACGATATCTCGCGCGAACACCTTCGTGCAGTCGTATTCCTCGGTGAACTTTTCGACCGGTTGCGTCTTGGTCATGACACTTCTCTCGAAGGCCTTCTGCCCGATGTCAGATGAGGAGTATTCCTGAAGCGTCAATCCTTGGCTGGCTCCTGCATGAACTCCCGTCTGCGTTTCTGGGACTGAAGTTCGAGGGTATGAGGCAAGGAATTCACCAGTTCACCAAAAGCAACGAGATTCATTCCGGCGACCTCCAGCACCTTGGACAACGTCTCCGTGGACGGCCAGCTCTCCCGCCCGTCGGGGCTCGTCCGTCTGGAGGCATTGAAGGTGGTCGCATCCAAGCCGCACTTCCGGACTAGGCCCGATGCGGTCAGGTTGCAATTGTCGGCAACCGTATCGATCGCCTGCCAAAGCTTCTTATGAGTAAGCAACTTTGAAAATCCGCACGCAACAGCTGGCTAATGGCCGGCGGGCCTGATTGAATACAGAAAGACTTTCCGGAGATTGCGCCCAGATTACGACATTCGTCGTCTCCGCATGGCGAGGAGTTCGACCTGAAGGTCGATCTTGCCGGCTTTGACCATGCGCGTGAGGGCGCGGAAGTAGCCGCCCGGGTTCTTGATCCGGCTCTCCCCGCCGTTCCTGGCCGCGTCGTCCTCATAGAGCTGCAGGACGTAGATCACCGCGATGGCCGCCCTGACGGGGCCCACCTCCTCGACGGCTTCCGCCCAGGCGCTCTCATGCGCCCCGAGCGAAGCCCGCAGGTAGCGGCCGGCCGAGACGATGTCAGCGAGGTCCCGCACCGGTTGGCCGTAGTCGCCCAGGGTGGGGCAGGCCTCAAGGATCAATTCCGGTGATAGGTGCTCCGAAGGTTGTTCGGTTGAACGAACCGCCTCAGCTTTCTTCGGAAAGCCCTTGTTACAAGTCTCACTAGGAGATCCGTTGTTGTTATTAGTGTGGGGGACTCCGAGTCCGGCTTTGCCCGCTTCATAGAAGACTTCCTCAACGTCAGTTCTCAACAGCTGCCAGGCGTCCAGAAGATCGGCCGGCAGCGTCAGCCTGGACCGGGCTGGCGTGCGGGCCTGGAGCGCTTTCAGCCGGGTCTCGAATGCAGCGCGATCCACGTCCGGGAAATGCTCCGCCAGGGCGCTCAGGGCCTCCTCGGTGGCACGTCTGCAGATCGTGACCTCGTCGAAAGCCCGCTTCTGCATTTCGCGCAGCTGCTTCTGCTCCATGAGCACCACCGCCCAGTCGCCCCGGCGGGCATAGACCGGGGTGAGATCGAACCCGAACGCATCGATCACCTGGCCGGTGAGATCCTTGACGGCGTAGCGCTTGCCGTTGGGCGAGTCCTTCGGCGCGATCAGCTGCAGGTCGACCAGCTGGCGCAGAATGCGCCGGATCGCCCGCTCGGTCAGGCCGG
>Ga0209902_100408_pt1 | contig 49438 bp, 47 predicted proteins | sample FECB27metaG_FD_188304 | JGI IMG/M metagenome (GOLD analysis project Ga0209902, IMG submission 188304) | Cyanobacterial communities from the Joint Genome Institute, California, USA - FECB-27 (SPAdes) (version 2) | ecosystem: Environmental > Aquatic > Thermal springs > Hot (42-90C) > Microbial mats...
GCGGAAGCGGCAGGCGCCCGTCGCGCCTCAGCCCCGCTCCACCACCTGCTCGATGGCGCCGAAGATCGAGTGGCCGGCCTTGTCCTTCATCTCGATGCGCACCGTGTCGCCGAAGGCGAGGAACGGCGTCTTCGGGGCGCCGGTGAGGATCGTCTCCACCGTGCGCTGCTCGGCGAGGCAGGAGTAGCCGACGCCGCCGTCGGCGATCGGCCGACCGGGGCCGCCGTCGGCGCCCTTGTTGGACACCGTGCCGGAGCCGATGATCGCGCCCGCCGACAGCGGCCGCGTCTTCGCCGCGTGGGCGACGAGGGTGGGGAAGTCGAAGGTCATGTCGACCCCCGCCTCGGCCCGGCCGAACGGCGTGTCGTTCAGCGTCACCAAAAGCGGCAGCGACAGCTTCTCGCCGTTCCAGGCGCCCTCGAGCTCGTCGGGCGTGACGGCGACCGGCGAGAACGCCGAGGACGGCTTCGACTGGAAGAAGCCAAAACCCTTGCCGAGCTCGGCGGGGATGAGGTTGCGGAGCGACACGTCGTTGACGAGCATCAGGAGCCGGACGGCGGAGCCGGCCACCGCGCGGTCGGCCCCCATCGCCACGTCGCCGACCACCACCGCCACCTCGGCCTCGAAGTCGATGCCGTAGTCCTCGCTCGCCATGCGGATCGGCTCGCGGGGGCCGAGGAAGGCGTCGGAGCCGCCCTGGTACATCAACGGGTCGGTCCAGAAGCTCTCCGGCATCGCGGCGCCGCGCGCCTTCCGGACGAGCTCGACGTGGTTCACATAGGCCGAGCCGTCCGCCCACTGGTAGGCGCGCGGCAAGGGTGACAGCGCGTCGTGCTCGTGGAAGCGCTCGCTCGGCACCGCGCCGAGCTCGAGATCGTGGGCGAGGTCGGCGAGCCGCGGTGCCGTGTGCTCCCAGTCGTCGAGCGCCGCCTGCAGCGTCGGCGCGATCGGCCGGGCGGAGATGCAGCGGGTGAGGTCCTTCGAGACGACGACGAGCATGCCGTCGCGGGTGCGGTCGCGCAGGGTGGCGAGCTTCATGCGGGGTTCCACTCCGGGCGGGCGGGGTCGAAGTTGCGGTCGAGGCCGTCCCAGCAGGCGGCGTAGTCGGGCTGCAGGGTCGGCAGGCGGGCGGCGAATTCGGTCGGTTGCTGGGCGAAGCGGGTCTCGAACATGAAGGCCATCGTACCGGAAAGCTTCACCGGCTTCAGGTCAACCGTGCTCGCTTTCAGGAACGCTTCCGTGTCCGGCCCGTGCGGCAGCATGCAGTTGTGCAGGCTCATGCCGCCCGGCACGAAGCCGGTCTCCTTGGCGTCGTAGCGGCCGTAGATGAGGCCCATGAACTCGCTCATGATGTTCATGTGGTACCAGGGCGGGCGGAACGAGTGCTCTGCCACCATCCACCGCTCGGGGAAGATGACGAAGTCGATGTTGGCAGTGCCGGCCTCGCCCGAGGGTGCCGTCAGCACCGTGAAGATCGACGGGTCGGGGTGGTCGAACAGGAGCGCGCCGACTGGCGAGAAGGTCCGGAGGTCGTACTTGTAGGGCGCGTAGTTGCCGTGCCAGGCGATGACGTCGAGCGGCGAGTGGCCGATCTCGGTCTCGTGGAAGGCGCCGCACCACTTCACCGTCAGCCGGCAGGGCGTCTCCTTGTCCTCGTAGGCGGCAACCGGCGTCTTGAAGTCGCGTGGGTTGGCGAGGCAGTTGGCGCCGATCGGCCCGCGCTCCGGCAAAGTGAACTTCGCCCCGTAGTTCTCGCAGACATAGCCGCGCGACGGGCCGCCGACCGGCTCCACCTTGAACTTCATGCCGCGCGGGATGATGGCGATGTCGCCGGCGCCGATCTCCATCAGGCCGAGCTCGGTGAACAGCCGGAGCGCCCCCGTCTCCGGCACGATCAGCAGCTCGCCGTCCGCGTTGTAGAAATAGTCGTCCACCATCGGCGCGGTGACGAGGTAGACGTGCGCCGCCATGCCGGTCTGGGTGTAGACGTCGCCGGCCGTCGTCATCGTCCGCAGGCCGGTGACGAAGGTGAGTTCCTCGTCCGGCATCGGCACCGGGTCCCAGCGGAACTGCGCCAGCGGCAGGCCGTGGCGAACGATGTGCGGCGCCGTCTTCCAGTGCGGCACCTCGATCTCGCGGAACTGCGTCGCGTGGCGCACCGACGGCCGCATCCGGTAGAGCCAGGAGCGCTCGTTTTGGCCGCGTGGCGCCGTGAACGGCGAGCCGGAGAGCTGCTCGGCATAGAGCCCGTAGGCGCAGCGCTGCGGCGAGTTCTGGCCCTGCGGCAGCGCGCCCGCCACCGCCTCCGTCTCGAAATCGTTGCCGAAGCCCGGCATGTAGCTGAGCGCCATCGCGTCCTCCGTCCCGTCCGCCGCGCCGCTCTCGCCGCCGCCCTTGCGGGCGGGCGATCCGGCGCGCTATCGTTCCGGAAGATATCATCTCATCTGCAACGATCGTCAAGCTTGGGGAGTGCGTGCGGTGACCGACGGGGAGGGGCCCGGCCTCGATCTCGACCGCTTCCTGCCCTACCAGGTCAGCCTCCTGGCGGCCCGGCTGAGTGCGGCGCTGTCGCGCGTCTATGCCGAGCGCTTCGGCATCACCATCCCGGAATGGCGGGTGATCGCCCACCTGTCGCAGCACCGCAAAGTGTCGGTGCGCGAGGTGCAGGCGCGCGTCGGCATGGACAAGTCGAAGGTCAGCCGCGCCGCCGCCCGCCTCGAGTTGGCGGGCCTCGTCGAGAAGCGCGTCAATGCCGGCGATCGCCGCTTGGTCGAGCTGTCGCTGACCCGCAAGGGCCGGCGGCTGTTCGCCGAGATCGCGCCGCTGGCGCTCGCCTTCGAGGCCGACCTCGTCGCCGCCCTGCCGGCGGCTGAGGCCGAGGCGTTCCGCTCAGCGGTCGCCGCGCTGCTTGCCCGCACCGAAGGCGTGGCGGTACCGGCGGCGGACGCCGAGCCGTAGCCGGCGTCTCGCCGCGCGACCGATGATTGTGTCTGCAACGAAGGATGCGGCCTCGCGTCGCCGCCCGGTGCTCTGCGTCGGGGGCCGTCGCCGCCCCCGCTCACACCGCCGCGGCGTGGCGCTGCGGTAGGTCGCGGCGGTAGCCGTCGAAGACCGCGCAGACGTGGCGGACGAAGGCGCGCGCCTCCACCGGAACGCTGAGCTTCCAGCCGCTGCGCACGACGAGGCCGTCGGCCGCCAGCCGGTCGATCGCCGGCAGCGACGGCGCGAACCGCGACGGGCAGCGCCGGTGCGCCACCGCGACCTCCGCGAGGTCGACCGACAGCGCGCACATCAGCCGCTCGATCACCGCCGCGTCGAGGCGGGTGTCGGCGTCCACCGCGGCGCCACGCGTGGTGGCGAGCCGGCCCTCGCGGATCGCGGCCCGCCACGGCCCGACGGTGGCGTGGTTCTGCACATAGCCGCCCGGCCGCCCGACACCGCCCGGCAGCGAGCCGATCGCCGAGGGGCCGAAGGCGAGAAGCGCCGAGGCGCGGTCGGTGGTGTAGCCCTGGAAGTTGCGGTGCAGGTCGCCCCCAGCGGCGGCCTGCGCCAGTGGATCGTCCGGGCGGGCGAAGTGGTCGAGGCCGACGGTGACGTAGCCGGCCGCCGTCAGCTCCGCGGCGCTGCGCTCGGCGAAGATCAGCCGCTCCTCCGTCGAGGGCAGGGCGGCCTCGGGGATCAGTGCCTGGTTGCGCTTCATCCACGGCACGTGGGCGTAGCCGAACAGCGCGATGCGGTCGGGCGCCATCGCCACAACCTCTTGCAGCGTGCGCGAAAACCCCTCCGGCGTCTGGTAGGGCAGGCCGTAGACGAGGTCGACGTTGACGCCCTCGACGCCCGCGGCGCGCAGGCCCGCGATCGCGCCGCGTGTCTCCTCGATCGTCTGGATGCGGCCGATCGCCTTCTGCACGACGGGGTCGAAGTCCTGCACGCCGACGCTCGCCCGGTTGACGCCGAGCGCCCGGAAGGCGGCGAGGTGCTTCTCGCCGACCCGGCGCGGGTCGATCTCCACCGCGATCTCCGCATCCGCGCGGATGTCGAAGCGCTCCTTCAGGAGGTTGCCGATCCACTCCATGTCGGCGCCGGACAACGTCGTCGGCGTGCCGCCGCCCCAGTGGATGTGCGTCACCGGCCGCCGCTCGCCGCCCCCGTCCGCAAGACGATCGGCGACCAGGCCGATCTCGAGCGCCAGCACCTCGACGAAATCGGCGACCGGGCCGTAGCGCTTCACCGCCGTCGTCGTGCAGCCGCAGTAGTGGCAGAGCTCGGCGCAGAACGGCACGTGGAGATAGAGAGAAAGCTCCGTCTCCGCCGGCAGCGCATCGAGCCAGGCGCCGTAGGTGCCGGCGTCCACCTCGGGACCGAACTCGGCGGCCGTCGGATAGCTCGTGTAGCGGGGCAGCTTCGCCACGGCGTAACGGGCGGCATTGCGGACCATCGGGACCTCCGCGGGATTGAGAGCGGCCGGTGAGCGCTGCGCCACCGTCCCGGCAGGCTCCGGCCGCGGCGCCCGGGCCGCATTGATGCGGATCAATCGCCGCCCGCGTGCCGCCGGGAGCGCCGCCGGCGTGCCGGCGGGCGGGCCGGCGGGCGGGCCGGGTGCGTCGTGCCGCCACGCCCGTTCGCACCTGCAGCATCGCCCGCCCTTGACCTGGATCAATGAGAAGGAGGCCGGCCGGGCAGAGGGTGCACGCGAGGGCCCGGCGCAGCCGCCGGGGCCGCCGTGACGCACGAGGATGACTTGCGATGGCGACGTCCACCACCGGCCGCAGGGGATTGAGCTTCGGCGAAGGCGCCACGATCGCCGCCCTGATCGGGCTCGCGATCCTGTCGCTGTTCGCCGCCGCCAAGGCCCACACACCTGCTTATGCCTTCCACGCCTATCTGTTCATGGCGGCGAGCGCGTGGGGCATCTTCAAGCTGATCGACCGCTGGTTCTCGAACGAGGGCGGCGTCGAGCCGCGCGAGATCGGCGGCAAGCCCAACTACAATTTCGGCCCGGTGAAGTTCGCCACGATCGCGGCGATGTTCTGGGGCATCGCCGGCTTCACCGTCGGCGTCTGGGCGGCCCTGGAACTCACCTATCCGGTGCTGAACTTCGGCCTCGAATGGATCTCGTTCGGCCGCATCCGGCCGCTGCACACCTCGGCGGTGATCTTCGCCTTCGGCGGCAACGTGCTGATCGCGACGTCCTTCTACGTCGTGCAGCGCACCTGCCGCGCCCGCCTCGCCGGCGACATCGCGCCGTGGTTCGTCGTCCTCGGCTACAACTTCTTCATTGTTATCGCCGGCACCGGCTACCTCCTCGGCATCACCCAGTCGAAGGAGTACGCCGAGCCCGAGTGGTACGCCGATCTCTTCCTCACCGTCGTGTGGGTGACCTACTTCCTCGTCTTCCTGGCGACGATCTGGCGGCGCAAGGAGCCGCACATCTACGTCGCCAACTGGTTCTATCTCGCCTTCATCCTGACCATCGCCGTCCTCCACCTCGGCAACAACGCCGCCATCCCGCTCTCGCTCTACTCGCCGAAGTCCTACATCGTCTGGTCCGGCGTCCAGGATGCGATGGTGCAGTGGTGGTACGGCCACAACGCCGTCGGCTTCTTCCTCACCGCTGGCTTCCTCGCCATCATGTACTACTTCATCCCGAAGCGGGCGGACCGGCCGGTCTATTCCTACCGGCTGTCGATCATCCACTTCTGGGCGCTGATCTTCCTCTACATCTGGGCGGGTCCGCACCACCTGCACTACACGGCGCTGCCGGACTGGGCGCAGACGCTCGGCATGACCTTTTCGATCATGCTGTGGATGCCCTCCTGGGGCGGCATGATCAACGGCCTGATGACGCTGTCGGGCGCCTGGGACAAGCTCCGCACCGACCCGGTCCTGCGCATGATGGTCGTCTCGGTCGCCTTCTACGGAATGTCGACCTTCGAAGGCCCGCTGATGTCGATCAAGTCGGTCAACGCGCTCAGCCACTACACCGACTGGACCATCGGCCACGTCCACTCCGGGGCGCTCGGCTGGGTCGGCTACATCTCCTTCGGCGCGATCTACTGCCTCGTGCCGTGGCTGTGGCACAAGCGGGAGCTCTATTCCCTGAAGCTCGTCAACTGGCACTTCTGGATCTCGACCATCGGCATCGTCCTCTACATCTCCGCGATGTGGGTCGCCGGCATCCTCCAGGGGCTGATGTGGCGCGCCTATACCTCGCTCGGCTTCCTCGAATACTCGTTCATCGAGACCGTCGAGGCGATGCATCCCTTCTACCTCATCCGGGCAATCGGAGGTCTCCTCTTCCTCGCCGGCGCGCTGCTGATGGCCTTCAACATCTGGAAGACCATCACCTCCGCCGCGCCCGAAGAGGCCGGCGAGTCCGCCCTCCCGCAGCCCGCCGAGTAAGGAACGAGACCGATGTCCGTCTGGGTTCGTCACCAGGTCCTCGAGAAGAACTCGATCCTGCTCGTCTTCGGCGTGCTGATCGTCATCGCCATCGGCGGCCTCGTCGAGATCGTGCCGCTCTTCTACCTGAAGAGCACGATCGAGCAGGTGGCCGGGGTGCGGCCTTGGTCGCCGCTGGAGCTCGCCGGCCGCAACATCTACGTGCGGGAGGGCTGCTACAACTGCCACTCGCAGATGATCCGGCCGCTGCGCGACGAGGTCGAGCGCTACGGCCCGTACTCGCTCGCCGCCGAGAGCCAGTACGACCGGCCGTTCCAGTGGGGCTCCAAGCGCACCGGCCCCGACCTCGCCCGCGTCGGCGGCAAGTACTCCGACGCCTGGCATCAGGAGCACCTGCACGCGCCGTCCTCGGTGGTGCCCGGCACCGTGATGCCGGCCTATCCCTGGCTCGGCGAGCGGCTTCTCGACGACCGCTACATCGACGAGGACCTGTCGGTGCAGGCGGTGCTCGGCGTGCCCTACACGCCGGAGATGATCGAGAACGCCCGCAAGGATCTGCGCGCGCAGGCGACGCAGGACGGCGACTCCGAGGCTCTCGCCGAGCGCTATCCGAACGTCCAGGTGCGCGATTTCGACGGCAATCGCGGCCGCATCACCGAAGCCGATGCGCTGATCGCCTACCTGCAGGCCCTCGGCACCTTCGTCGACTTCAAGCTCTACGACGACAAAGCCAACATCCGCTGAGGCGACCCGGCCATGTCCGACACCTACCGCACGCTTGCCGAGTTCGCCCAGTCCTGGGGGCTCGTCTACTTCGTCGTCGTCTTCCTCGCCGTCCTCGCCTACGCGCTCTGGCCTTCCCGCAAGGCCCAGTTCGACGAGGCGGCGCGCCTGCCCCTGAGTGAGGACTGATCCGATGGTCGACCACACCGGTCCCGAGATCGACAGCGCCACCGGCGTCTCCACCACCGGTCACGAGTGGGACGGACTGAAGGAGCTCAACAACCCGCTGCCGCGCTGGTGGCTGTGGGTCTTCTACGCCTGCATCGTCTGGGCCGTCGGCTACTGGTTCGTCTATCCGAGCTGGCCGCTGGTCTCGAGCTACAGCACCGGCGTCCTCGGCTGGTCGTCGCGGGAATCCGTCGAGGCGTCGCTCGCCGCCCTGCAGGCCCAGCGCGGCGCCACCATGCTGCGCCTCGCCGATACGCCGGTGGAGCAGGCGAACGCCGACCCTGAACTGCTCGCCTTCTCCCAGGCGCTCGGCCGGACCGCCTTCGGCGACAACTGCGCCCCCTGTCACGGCGCCGGCGGCGGCGGTGGCCGCGGCTACCCGAACCTCGTCGACGACGAATGGCTGTGGGGCGGCTCGCTCGCGCAGATCCAGCAGACGATCACCCACGGCGTCCGCAACGCCGATCCCGACAGCCGCCAGGGCGAGATGCCGGCCTTCGTGCGCGACGGCATGCTGCCGGCCGAGGAGGTGCCCGTCGTCATCGAGTACGTCCGCCAGATCGCCGGCCTCGACGTGCTGCCGGAGGCCGACCTCGCCAAGGGCAAGGAGATCTTCGAGGCGAACTGCGCCGCCTGCCACGGCGCCGAGGGCCACGGCAACCAGGAGCTCGGCGCGCCCAGTCTCGTCGATCCGATCTGGCTCTACGGCTACGACCGCAAGGCGATGACGGAGACCATCCGCAACGGCCGCGGCGGCGTCATGCCGACCTGGGCCGAGCGGCTCGACCCGACCACCATCAAGGCCTTGACGATCTACGTGCACGCCCTCGGCGGCGGCGCCTGACACCGCCACCGCTGGGCGGTCCGGCCGGGTGCGGGGGTACCCGGCCGGACACTTCCCCTGGAGTGAGTTTCCATGACTGCCATCGTCGTCGACCATCGCAAAGATCGGAAGGGTCCCGGCGCCTCCACGCCGCCCCCCGGCGACGACGCGCCGATGTACCAGCCGCGGCGCAAGATCTACCCACAGTCGGTCTCCGGCACCTATCGCCGCGTCCGCTGGATCGTGCTCTTGGTGACGCTCGGCATCTACTACCTGCTGCCGTTCGTCCGCTGGGACCGCGGCCCGGGCGCACCCGACCAGGCGGTGCTGATCGACCTGCCGGCGCGGCGCTTCTACTTCTTCTTCATCGAGATCTGGCCGCAGGAAGTCTACTTCTTCACCGGCCTGCTGATTCTGGCCGCGATGGCGCTGTTCCTGATGAACGCGCTCGCCGGCCGGGTGTGGTGCGGCTACCTCTGCCCGCAGACGGTGTGGACCGACCTGTTCCTGGCGATCGAGCGTCTCTGCGAGGGTGATCGCCGCGAGCGGATGCTGCGCGATGCCCACCCGCTCACCACCGAGGGCGTCGCCCGCAAGTCCGCCAAGCACATGCTCTGGCTGTTCACCGCCTGGTGGACCGGCGGTGCCTGGGTGCTCTACTTCGCCGACGCGCCGACGCTCGTCAAAGAGCTCGCCACCGGCGAGGCGCCGCTGATCGCCTATGGCGCGATCGGCGTGCTCACCTTCACCACCTATACCCTCGCCGGGCTGATGCGCGAGCAGGTCTGCCTCTACATGTGCCCGTGGCCGCGCATCCAGGCGGCACTCACCGACGAGGACGCCCTCAACGTCACCTACCGCTTCGACCGCGGCGAGCCGCGCGCCTCCCTGAAAAAGGGAGCCGCCTTGCGCGCCGCCGGCGAGCCGGCGGGCGACTGCATCGACTGCGGCCAGTGCGTCGCCGTCTGCCCGACCGGTGTCGACATCCGCGAGGGAGCCTCGCTCGGCTGCATCCAGTGCGGCCTGTGCATCGACGCCTGCGACACCGTCATGCGCCGCGTCGGCCAGCCCGAGCGGCTGATCGCCTACGACACCGACCTCAACATCCGCCGCCGCCAGGAAGGCAAGCCGCAGCAGTTCCGCCTCGTGCGGCCGCGGACGATCCTCTACAGCGCCATCATCGTCCTGGTCGGCGGCATCATGGTCTATGCGCTCGCCGTCCGCAGCCCGGTCGGCGTCGCCGTGCAGCACGACCGCAACCCGGTGGCGGTGACGCTCTCCGACGGTCACGTCCGCAACGGCTATGCGCTCCGCCTCGTCAACAAGGCGCCGGTCGAGACCACCTTCGTCGTCACGGTCTCCGGCCCCGCCGATGCCGCGCTCGACATCGTCGGCGGCGTCGCGGCCGACGGCGGGGCCGTTCGCGTAACCGTCGGGCCCGACCAGACGCGCGAGCTGCGCGCCCTCGTCACCGCCGCGCCGCTGCCCGCCAAGGAGACGTCCGTGCCAGTCGTCTTCCACGCCGTCGACGCGTCGACGGGCATCGCCGCCACCGTCGACGACACCTTCCGGATGCCGTGAGGACCATGATGCCGACAGCCATGCCTTTGCATCTCCCGCCGACGCGACGCGAGCGCCGGCTCACCGGCCGCGTCGTGCTCGCGAGTCTCGTCGGCTTCTTCCTCGTCGTCGCCGGCGCCAATGCGGTGATGATTACCGCCGCGCTCACCACCTTCGGCGGCGCGCGCACCGATTCCTCCTACCGGGCCGGCCAGCGCTACGCCGCCGAGCACGCCGCCGTCGCGGCGCAGGACGCGCTCGGCTGGAACGTCGACACCACCCTCATCACCACCCCCGAGACCGCCGACGCCAGCGAACCGATGCGGATCGTCACGGTCGCCGCCGTCGACGCCGAGGGTGACGCGATCGGTGGCCTCGTCGCGCGGATGCGGCTGGAGCATCCCGCCGACACGCGCCGCGACGTCGTCATCGTGCTGGAGCCGACCGGGCGCGGCGCCTTCAAGGGCACCGTCGCCGCCGCCCCCGGGCAGTGGGACCTCGTCGTCGAGCTCGATCGCGGCGACGAGCCCGTCTTCCGCTCGACCCGGCGGATCTACGCCCCGTGACCGACGCCGCCGCCACCAGTGCCGCGCTGCCGCTGCCCACGGGCGGCGCCGATCCGTCCGCCTTCGTGCGGCGGCGGGCGGACGGGGGCGCGCGGCTGGAACTCGTGCTGGAGCATGCCGACTGCGCCGCCTGCGTCGTCGACGTCGAGGCGGTGGCCGCGGCCGTGCCGGGCGTCGCCTCCGCGCGCCTCAACGTCACCGACCGCCGCCTCGCCGTCGACTGGCAGGGCGACGCCGTCGATGCCGGTGCGCTGGTGCGGACGCTCGCCGCGGCCGGCTACGAGGTGCATCCCTTCGAGCCCGGCCGCCCGGAGGCGGCGGAGGCCCGCGAGATGCGCCGCCTGGTGCGGGCGCTGGCGGTCGCGGGCTTTGCGGCGATGAACGTCATGCTGCTGTCGGTCGCCGTCTGGGCCGGCAACGCCTCCGACATCACCGCCGACACGCGCGACCTCTTCCACTGGATCTCCGCCCTGATCGCGCTGCCCGCCGCCGCGGTGGCCGGCGAGCCGTTCTTCACCAGCGCGTTTGCGGCGCTGCGCCGGCGCACCACCAACATGGACGTGCCGATCTCGATCGGTGTCCTGCTCGCCCTCGGCGTCTCCGTCTACGAGACCGCCACCTCGGGCCTGCACGCCTATTTCGACAGCGCGCTGATGCTGCTGTTCTTCCTGCTCGCCGGCCGCGTCCTCGACCAGGCGATGCGCCGGCGCACCCGGGCTGCCGCCGCCAACCTCGCCGCCCTGCACGCCGAGACCGCCACCCGCCTCGATGCCGCCGGCACGCTCACCGCGGTGCCCGCCCGCCTGCTCGTGCCCGGCGACGCCGTGCTGGTGCGGCCGGGCGAGCGTATCCCGGCGGACGGCCTCATTGAGACCGGCCTCGGCGCCCTCGACGAGAGCGGCCTCACCGGCGAGACGGCACCGCGCCGGGTCGGCCGGGGCGACCGCGTCCACGCCGGGGCCCTCGCGCTCGATGCTGCGCTCACCGTGCGCGTCAGCGCCAGCGGCGCCGACACGCTGCTCGCCGAGATCGAGCGGCTGATGACGGCGGCCGGCGAACGGCGGGGCGCCTATGTCCGCCTCGCCGACCGTGCCGCCCGCCTGTACGCGCCGGTGGTGCACGCCACCGCCCTCGTCGCCTGCCTCGGCTGGCTCGCCGTGGGTGCCTCGCTGCACCAGGCGGTGCTGATCGCCGTGGCGGTCCTCATCATCACCTGCCCCTGTGCGCTGGCGCTCGCCGTGCCGGCCGTGCAGGTCGTCGCCGCCGGCGCCCTGTTCCGCCGCGGCGTGCTGCTGGCGGCCGGCGACGCGCTGGAGCGGCTTGCCGCCGTCGACACCGTCGTCTTCGACAAGACTGGTACGCTGACCGTACCAGAGCCGCAGCGCCTCGCCGTCGTCGCCGACAGGCCCGACGACGCCCTCGTGAGGCTTGCCGCACGGCTGGCGCTGTCGAGCCGCCACCCGCTCGCCGCCGCCGTGGCCGCCGCTGCCACGGGCCTCTCGCCCTTCGACGACGTCGCCGAGGAGGCCGGCCGCGGCGTGCGCGCCGTCGTCGACGGCGTCGAGGTCCGTCTCGGCAGCCCGGCCTTCTGCGACGCCGAGGCCGAGGCCGCGACGGCGCGGGCGGCCCACCCGACGGCCTCGCTGATCGCCGTGCGGGCGGGCGCGCGCGCGGCCGTGTTCGCCGTGCCGCAGGCGCTCCGTCCCGACGCCCGCAAGACCGTCGCCGACCTCCTCGCCGCCGGCTTCGACGTCCGCATCCTCTCCGGTGACCGGCCGGAAGCTGTGGCGCCGGTCGCCGCCGCCCTCGGCCTCGAAGGTGCCGTCGCCCGCGGCGGCCTGACGCCGGCCGACAAGGTGGCCGTGATCGCGGCCCTGCGCGCCGATGGCCGCCGCGTGCTGATGGTCGGCGACGGCCTCAACGACGCGCCCGCGCTGGCTGCCGCCGACGTCTCGCTCGCCCCCGTCACGGCGGTCGACCTCACCCAGGGCATGGCCGATGCCGTCTATCTCGGCCGCGGCCTCGGCCCGGTGGCGGAGACGCTGGCGATCGCCCACCGCGCCCGCCGCCGCATGGTGGAAAACCTCGGCCTCGCCGTCGTCTACAACCTGATCGCCGTGCCGCTGGCCGTCGGCGGCTTCGTCACGCCACTCGTCGCCGCGCTGGCGATGTCGGGCTCGTCGCTGCTGGTGACGGTGAACGCGCTGCGCGACCGCGCCGCCGCGCCGCCGCGGCCGGCCACCGCGCCCCGGCCGGCCGCCCGCACCGCCCGCGAGGGCGCTGTCGTGACCGTGGCGCCCGCCCCTGTTCGCGGTCCCGCGAGGATCGAGGTGCCGTCGTGACCGTGCTTCTGGTGCTCGTGCCGCTCGCCCTGCTGCTCGGCCTCGCCGGGCTGTTCGCCTTCCTGTGGTCGCTGCGCTCCGACCAGTACTCGGACCTCGACGGCGCGGCGGTGCGGATGCTGGCGGACGACGATCTGCCGGACGGCGCGGCCTCGTCCGACCGCCGCGCCGGGCCGGCTCGCGGTCGCCCGGCCCGCATTCCCGCGCAGGAGCAGCCGCGGTGAGCCTCGCCTCCGAACCCGGCCAGAACCGCTCCGATCTCGTTCATCCCGATCTGGGACGCCAGGACGTCAGCCGTCTCGACCAGAGCCGCCCCGGGCGCCTCGCCTGCCTCTGCCCGCCGCTCGGCGTGCTCGGCCGTCCCGGCACCGCCGGGGCCCTCGCCCTCGTCACCGGCGCCGGCTTCGCCTGCCTCGCGCAGGTGCTCGTCTACGGCACGCTGCCGCTCGCGGGCGCGCTGCTGTCGCGCGACATCGTCGAGGCGTCCTTGCCGATGGCGGTGTGCCTCGCCGGTGCCGTCGTCGCCAGCCTGCCCGGCAACTGGCTGATGGACGCCTTCGGCCGCCGCGCCGCGCTCGCCACCGGCGCGAGCCTCGGCGCCGCCGGCGGCACGACGGTCGCCGTCGGCCTCGTCGCGCTGTCGCTGCCGGTGGTGCTGGTGGGCGCCTTCTGGCTCGGCATCGCCCAGGGCTTCGCCATGCTCTACCGCCACGCCGCCGCGGCCGGTGGCGGCGACCGCCGCCGCCAGGTCGCCGCCGTGCTCGGCGTCGGCGTCGCCGCCGGCCTCGTCGGCCCGGCGCTCGCGACCACGGCCGAGAGTCTCGTCGCGCCGTTCACCCTCGTCGGTGCCGCGCTCGCCGCGGCGCTGGCGAGCGTCGGCGCGCTCGCGGCCGCATTGGCCGAGCCGACGGCACCCGCCGTCCTGTCGTCGCCCGCCATTGCCACCACCACGCCACCCGCCACCCTGCCGCCCGCCGCCGCGGCCCCGGCGACGACTACGGCCGGTCCGCTCGCAGCGGCCCTCGATGGCCGTTTCGGGCTCGCCACCACGATCGGCGTCGTCGCCTGGGCGACGATGGCGTCGGCGATGACGCATGCACCGATGGCGCTGGTCGATTGCGGCGTCACTGCCGCCGCCACCTACGGCATCGTCGCATGGCACGTCGTCGCCATGTACGCCCCGGCGGCGGCGATCGGCCTGTTCGGCCTGCGCGTCTCGCCGGCCACCGCCGCCACCACCGGCCTCTGCCTGTTGGCGGCCGCCTTCGTGGCGACGGTGCTGCTGGATCCGGTAGCCGGGCAGACGTCACGGCTGATCCTGGTCGGCGCCGGCTGGTCGCTCGCCACGCTGGGCGCGACGCTGATGCTACACGCCGGCCCGCCGCCGCGCCGCCTGGCGCTCGCTTTGCACGACGGCGCGCTGCTGTCGGCCGCGTTGATCGCGGCACTGCTGGGCGGGCTGTTCTAGGGTCCACGCCGTTCTGGTGCAGGCCACGCGGGGAGTGGCCGTCGCGACGCGCCCAAAGCAGGCGCCGGCGCTCGGGTGTCCCCGCTCAGCTGTGCCCGGTGAGGGCGTGGCGGATGCCGTCGAGCAGGTTGGAGCCGAGCAGCGGCTTCTCGATGATCCGCACGCCCGCCTCGGCGGCGCGGCGCACCACGGCGGCCGGCGGCGCGCTGGTGATCAGGATCGCCGGCATCTCGACCTGGCGGGCCCGCAGGCGGTCGATGACGGCCAGCCCGTCGCGGCCGGGGATGTGGAAGTCGACGACGAGGCAGCCGATGGCCGGCAGCGTCGGGTCGGACAGGATGGCGTCGCCGTCCGCATAGGTCCGCACCTGGTAGCCCTCGAGCTCGAGCGAGAACCGCAGGCTGCCGAGCACGTCCGCATCGTCGTCGACGACCAGGACGATCGAGGCCGCTGCGTCTGTCGGGCTCGCATTCATGATCATGGTCGGGACATCACGGGCAGGACCGGTCGCAGCGAGCCGAAGAGGGTCGACGGTCGCGCGGCGAGTTTGAAGGACGGGGGGAGGGCCGCTTTGATCTCGATCAACCCGACAAGGTCGGGGCAGGGGGCGACGGTCGGGGGTCGGGCCCGGGTCAGGCGGGCGGTTCGGCAGAGACGACGCCGGCCGCCATCGCCAGCCGGACGAGGTGCGACAGGCTGGTGGCCTGCGTCTTCGTCATCAGGTTCGCCCGGTAGACCTCCACCGTCCGCGGGCTGATGCCGAGCTGCCGGGCGATCGCCTTGTTGGAGCTGCCGGCGACGAGGCCGTCCAGCACTTCCCGCTCGCGCGGCGACAGTCCGGTGAAGCGCAGGCAGGCGGAGGCCCTCTCCGCGGTGGCGCGACTACCGCCAATGTCGGCGCCCCGGTTCGTCTCGGCGAGCGCGGTGCGCACCGCCGCGATCAGCGCATCGTCGCGGTAGGGCTTCTCCAGGAAATCGCGCGCGCCCGCCTTCATCGCCTCGACGGCGAGCGCGATATCACCATGGCCGGTGATCACGACGATCGGCACCATGGAGCCGCGCTCGCGCACCGCCTGCAGCAGCTCGATGCCGCTCATGCCGGGCATGCGCACGTCGGTGATGATGCAGCCGGTGAGCGTGGTGGTGTCCGCGACCTCGAGAAATCCGTCCGCCGAAGCGTAGCCCGTCGCCGCGATCCCCTCTGTCTCGAGCAGGAACAGCAGGGAGTCGCGCGCGGCATCGTCATCGTCGATGACGTGGACCAAGGCCTCAGGTCCCATCTTCGCGCATCTCCTGTGCCGCCTTCAGAGTAAAGCCGAACCGCGTGCCGCCGCCTTCATTGGGCTCAGCCCAGATCGAACCACCGTGCGCGTCGACGATGGTACGCGAAATCGACAGGCCGATGCCAAGCCCTTGCGGCTTCGTCGTCGCAAACGGATGGAACAGCCGCGCGGCGATCTCCGGGGCGAGCCCGGCGCCGGTGTCGGTCACCGTCACCGCCACCATGCCGTCGTCGGCCGGGCTCGTCGCGATCGTCAGGTCGCGGCGGGGGGCCCCCTCCATCGCCTCGACGGCGTTGCGAACGAGGTTGAGCAGCACCTGCTGCACCTGCACCTTGTCGGCCACCACCCACTCGCAGGCGGGGTCGAGGGCGAAGCGCACCCGCACGCCGTGCTCCTTGGCGCCGACGAGGGCGAGCGCGCTCGCCTCCTCGATCAGCTTCGGCAGGTGCTCGACGCGCTGCTCGGTGTCGCCGCGCTCGACGAAGCCGCGCAGCCGGCGGATGATCTCGCCGGCGCGCAGCGCCTGGTCGGCCGCCTTGTCGAGGGCGCCGCGCAGCCGCTCCGCCTGCGGGCGCTCGTCGCCCTCCAGCAGACGCCGCGAGCCCTTCAGGTAGTTGGCGATCGCCGACAGCGGCTGGTTGAGCTCGTGCGCCAGCGTCGAGGCCATTTCGCCCAGCGCCGTCAGCCGCGACACGTGTACGAGCTCGGACTGCAGCTCCTGCAGACGTGCCTCGGTGCGCTGGCGCTCGGTGAGGTCGCGCACGAAGCCCGTGAAGAAGCGCCGGTCGCGCGAGCGCATCTCCCCCACCGCGAGCTCCATCGGAAAGGTGGAGCCGTCCCGCCGGGCGCCGACGACGACGCGGCCGATGCCGATGATCCGCCGCTCGCCGGTGTCGAGATAGTGGCTGATGTAGCCGTCGTGCGCGGCATGGTGCGGCTCCGGCATCAAAAGCGAGACGTTCTGGCCGATCGCATCCTTCGCCGTGCGGTCGAACAGCCGCTCCGCGGCGACGCTGAACTCCTGCATGATGCCGTGCTCGTCGATGACGATCATCGCATCCGGCACCGTCTCGAGGATCGAGCGCAGGTGCGCCTCGCGATCCTGCAGCGCCGTCGTGCGCGCCTCCGCATCGGCTCGGGAGCGCGTCAGCCACTCGCCGCCGATGGCGAGGCCGCTGCCGATGGCGGCGAAGGCGATCGCCTCCAGGAGCTCTGGCGTCGAGGCCGGCATCGCCGACATCGCGAGGCCCGCCGCCAGGCTGAGCGCCGTCGCCAGCGCGCCGGGCCACAATCCGCCGAAGCCGGCGGCGATCAGCACCGCCGGGACGAAGAACAGGAAGGGCGAGCGACCCTCCAGCACCGGCTCCAGGACGAGGCGGAAGGCTGCCGTAGCAGTGACCACGGCGACGGCCCCGCCGAGCCTCAGCAGGGTCGAATCGAGACGGCCGCGGAGCCCCGGCGCCGCGCCATCGCTCCGGCGACGACCGGCCGATCGCTCACGCTCCGGTTGTGGCGTCCATCCGCCGGATGGGCCGCTGCCGTGGGGACCGTCCGCTGTCTTCACGGAAGCACCAGTAGCGCTTTGGTTCGGTGGGCACCATGCGACGCGGCGGCCGCCCCACCCCCGGACGCCTCCGGAAAACTCCTTAGGGGATTATCCGGTCGGGGAGCCAACGGAATTTCGCGAGGGGCCCACAACCCGTAGGTCGAATGCACCCGTTCTCGAGGAGACGAGCCATGCACGGACTGAGCGTCTCGACCCCGCACACCGACATCCGGCCGCTGCTGCGCACGCAGCCGACGCAGCCGCTCGTCCGCCTCGCCGAGGGCCTGGAACTGCCGGGCGTGTCGATGCCGTTCCTGCGCAACGAGGAGATCTACGGCCAGGACGAGCCGGCCGAGTTCGTCTACCGCGTGCTCTCCGGCACGGTGCGCACCTGCCGCCAGCTCGCCGACGGCCGCCGCCAGGTCGAGGCGTTCCATCTCGCCGGCGACGTCTTCGGCCTCGAGTGCGGCGACGTCCACTACGCCTCCGCGGAAGCCGTCGGCGATTGCGAGGTCGCGCTGGTGCGGCGCTCCGCGGTCGAGACCGCCGCCCGCCGCGACGGCACGGCCGCCCGTGCCCTGTGGCTCCTGGCGACCAGCGACCTCGAGCGCGTCCGCCGTCTGACGCTGACGCTCGCCCGCAAGGGCGCCACCGAGCGGGTCGCGAGCTTCCTCCTCGCCATGTCGGTGCGCGGCGGCGGCGACGTCGTCGACCTGTCGATGTCCCGCAACGACCTCGCCGACCATCTCGGCCTCACCATCGAGACGGTGTCGCGCACCTTCACCCAGCTCGAGCGCAGCCGGCTGATCGAACTGCCGTCGCCGCGCCGCGTCGTCCTGCGCGACCGCCGCGGCCTCGAGGCGCTCGACGGCTGAGCGGCTCCGCGACGGTCTTCCTCGAACAGACCTCCTCGGCGCCGATCCGTTCCGGGCGCCGCGCTTCGGAGCCGAAACGCATCGGTCCGAGTGTCTTCGGACCGCAGCCCGGATCGGCTATCCTCGCTCTGCGTGCGCCGACCGGGCGCGCGACCGAGGTGACGCCCTGAGCATCCGCAACTTCGACGCCCTGTTCGCCCCCAAGGCGGTCGCGCTGATCGGCGCGAGCAACGAGCCGCGCACCGCTGGCCGGGTGCTGGCCGACAATCTCTACGCCGGGGGCTTCGCCGGGCCGATCCTGACGGTCAGCGGTGCCGGCGGCGCCATCCGCTCGACCCTCTCCTACAGATCGGTGGCCGAGCTGCCGGTGACGCCGGATCTCGCCGTCATCGCCGGGCCGCCCGATGGCGTACCCGCCCTCGTCGCCGAACTCGGCGCTCGCGGCTGCCGGGCGGCGATCATCGTCGGCGACGGCTCTCGCCACGGCGCCGACGGAGAGGCGTCGCGGGCTGCCATGCTGGCCGCCGCGCGTCCGCATCTCATGCGCCTCGTCGGCCCCGACAGCCTCGGCGTTCTCTCGCCGGCGACGGGCGTCAACGCCAGCCTCGCGCCGGCGTCGCCGGCGGCCGGCGACCTCGCCTTCCTCACCCAGTCCGGCGCGGTGATGACCTCGGTACTCGACCGGGCGGCGGCGCATGCGATCGGCTTCTCGCACGTCGTCTCGCTCGGCGGCATGGCCGATGTTGACTTCGGCGACATGCTCGACTTCCTCGCCGGCGATCGCCGGACGCGCGCCGTGCTGATGTACGTCGAATCGGTCACCGACGCCCGCAAGTTCATGTCGGCGGCGCGCGCTTGCGGGCGGCTGAAGCCGGTCGTCGTCGTCAAGGCCGGCCGCAGCGCCGGCGGGGCGCGGGCGGCGCGCTCCCACACCGGCACGCTCGCCGGCAGCGATGCGGTCTACGAGGCCGCCTTCCGCCGCGCGGGACTGCTGCGGGTGGGCGACCTGCGCGAGCTCTTCGAGGCGGCGGCGACGCTCGCCGGCGGCCTCGCGGTGGAGGGCGACCGCCTGCTCATCGTCACCAATGGCGGCGGCGTCGGCGTGCTCGCCTCCGACGCCCTGGAAGCGCAGGGCGGCCGCCTCGCGGAGCTGTCTGAGGACGCGGCCGCCGCCGTCGCCGCGGCCGTGCCCGGTGCTGCCGGCAATCCGCTCAGCCTCGGCGTGAAGGCCGGCGCGGCGCGCTACGAGGCGGCGGTGGCGGCGGCGCTTTCGGCGCCCGACACCGACGCCGTGCTGGTGCTGAACGCGCCGACGGCGCTGGCCGACGGCGCCGATGCGGCGGACGGGGTGGTCGCCGCCCGCGCCCGCGGGCCGCGCCGGCCGCTGCTCGCCTGCTGGCTCGGCGAGGCGACGGCGCGCGCCGGCCGGGCCCGCCTCGAGGCGGCGCGCGTGCCCGTTTACGAAACGCCCGATGCCGCCGTGCGCGCCTTCATGCATCTGGTCGCCCACCGCCGCAACCGCGCCCTGCTGATGCAGGTGCCGGAAGCCGCGGCGCGGGCCGGCGCCGCCGCCATCGACGCCGCGCGCGCCACCGTCGAGGCGGCCCTGGCGGCCGGCCGGACGGTGTTGACCGACGCCGAGGCGATGGCCGTGCTCGCCCACTTCGGCATCCCGACGGTGACGACGCGGCTCACGCCCGCCGATCCGGCGGCGGCCGCCCGCGCGGCCGCCCGCATCGGCTTTCCGACTGTCCTGAAGATCCTGTCGCCCGACATCGCCCACAAGTCGGAGGTCGGCGGCGTCCGGCTCGCGCTGGTCGACGAGGCCGCCGTCGCGGCCGCCGCGGCCGCGATGCTGGCCGCCGTCGCCGCCCGCGCGCCGCACGCCCGCATCGACGGCTTCGTCGTGCAGGCGATGGCCGAGTGTTCCGGCGCCCACGAGCTCGTCTGCGGCATCAGCGAGGACGCGACCTTCGGCCCGGTCGTGCTGGTCGGCGCCGGCGGGACCGCCGTCGAGGTGCTCGACGACCACGCGATCGGCCTGCCGCCGCTCGACCCGACGCTCGCGCGCGACATGATCGCCCGCACCCGCGTCGCCCGCCTGCTCGCCGGCTACGGCGACCGCCCGCCCGCCGACGTCGAGGCGGTCGCCGCCGTGCTGGTGGCGCTGTCGGAACTCGCGGTGGCGTTGCCGAACGTCGTCGAGCTCGACATCAATCCGCTCGTCGCCGATGCCGACGGGGTGCTGGCGCTCGACGCCCGAATCGTCGTCGCCCCGGTCACCGCCGGTGGCCGCCGGCTCGCCATCCGCCCCTATCCGCGCTCGCTGGAGCGGCAGGTCGACATCGACGGCGGCGAGCGCTTCGAGGTGCGGCCGATCCGGCCGGAGGACGCGCCGGCGCTCGCCGACATGGTGCGCCTGTCGACGCCGGAGGACCTCCGGCTGCGCTTCTTCGCGCCGGTGCTGGAGCTCTCCGCCGAGCGCGCCGCCCGCCTCACCCAGATCGACTACGACCGCGAAATGGCCCTGGTGGCGCTAAACGAGGCGGCCGCCATCGTCGGCGTCGTCCGCCTGATCGCCGACCCGGAGAACGACACCGCCGAATTCGCGGTGATGGTCCGCTCCGACATCAAGGGCCGTGGCCTCGGCTCGCTGCTGATGCAGGCGATCCTCGACTATGCCCGCGCCCGCGGCACCGCCCGCGTCGTCGGCTCGGTGCTGCGCGAGAACACCTCGATGCTGCGCCTCTGCACGGAGCTCGGCTTCACCATTCGCCCCGACCCCGACGACCCCGGCGTGGCGGCCGTCGAGCACACGCTGCAGCGGGAAGGCTAGGCGGGAAGTCCCGGCGTCGGGCAGGCCGGGCGGTCTGCGGCACCGTCAGCCGGCGGCCGCGAAGCGGTACTCCGTCACCTGGCGGTAGGTCTCGCCCGGGCGCAGCACCGGCGAGGGGAAGTTCGGCTTGTTCGGCCCGTCGGGAAAGTGCTGCGGCTCCAGGCAGAGGCCGGCGTGCGGAAAGAACGGCACGCCGAGGCCGCCGCCGTCGTAGACCTGCAGCCCGGGCGCGGTCGTGCGGCAGGTCAGCACGAGCCCGCCGCCGGCCACGGTGGCGGCGGGATGCAGGCCGTCGGCCTCGGACCCGACGTCGAGCACGAAGTTGTGGTCGAGGCGCGGTCCGTCGGCGAGGCGCCGGGGCTGCCGGAAGTCGAAGCCGGTGCCGTCCACCGCGGCGATCTCGCCGGTCGGGATGAGGTCGGCGTCGACCGGTGTCAGGTGCCCCGCGTGCACCGCGAGGCGGTGCTCGAGCACGGCGCGGCCGGGCGCCAGCGTGAAGTAGGAGTGGTGCGCGAGGCTGACGATGGTGGCCGCGTCGGTGGTCGCCGTCATCGTCACCCGCAGCGTCGAGGGGGCCACCAGCTCATGGGTGCAGCGCGCCGTCAGGGTGCCGGGGTAGCCCTCCTCGCCGTCCGGCGAGACGATCTCGAACGTCGCCGCGGTGGCGTCGGCGCCGACCAGCCGCCACGGCCGGTGCGAGAAGCCGCGCAGGCCGCCGTGCAGGTGCGTCCGCCCGCGCTCGTTGAGGGCGAGCTGGTAGATGCGGCCATCGAGGGAGAAGCGGCCGCCGCCGATGCGGTTGGCGTGGCGGCCGGCGGTGGTGCCGACATAGCCGGGATTGTGGAGGTAGCCGGCGAGCTCCGGGTAGCCCAGCACCACCGGCCGCGGCCCCTCCGGCGCCGGCACCGCCAGCGACTTGAGCGACGCGCCGAAGCCGATCACCGTCGCATGCGTGCCGTCCGGCCGCGACAGCGCGACCTCGGCGATGTCGACGCCGTCGATGTGCCCGATGATGGAGACGGTCATGCGGAGGGTCCCGTGGCGGACGGACGTCGCGGTCCGCCATCCGCCGCTCGCCCCGGTGCAGGCGGCCGGCGGCAGCCTAGAGCGGCGCCGGCCGGCCCGTCCAACGGGAATTGATCAACGGGCGAACACAGTTCGGCTACTCTCGCGGCAACGGCGCGACCGACGGCCGAGGGGGGATGGAGCAGGCCATGACGTGCGCAGGCCCGGCGACGGGCGAGACCGAACCGCGCATCCGGCGGGCGGTGCCGGCCGATCTCGCCGCCATCGAACGCATCGTCACGGCGGCCTTCACCCCCTACATCCCGCGTCTCGGCCGGCCACCGGGAGTGATGAAGAACGACTACGCCGCCTTCATCGCCGCCGGCGCCGCCTTCGTGCGGACGGGTGAGCCGGTGGGGGAGGGGGACGATAAGCCGGCGGAAGGGCGCGACGGTCCGGCGGCCGCAGGTGGTGGAGCCGAGGGGTCCGTCGAGGGCGTCATCGTGCTCGTCGACGAGGAGGACGTCCTCTATGTGGACACCCTCGGCGTCGATCCGGCGGCGCACGGCCGCGGCCACGGCCGCGCGCTCCTCGACTTCGCCGCGGCCGAGGCACGCCGCCGCGGCTTTCCGGCGCTGAGGCTCTGCACCAACCTGGTGATGCACGAGAACCTCACCTTCTACCGCCACCTCGGCTGGCAGGAGACCCACCGCGGCACCCAGGCGGGCTTCGAGCGGGTGTTCTACCGCAAGGACGTGTGATCGGCCGGCCGGATGCCCTCAGCCGCGGCGCGCCAGGGCAAGGCCGAGGCCCGCGCCGATCAGCGCCCCGCCCGTCAACCGGTTGCGCAGCAGCCCGCGCCCCGCGAGAAGCTGTCGTCCCCGACCCGCGAAGACTGCCCACAACGAGTCCCCTGCCGCGGCGACGGCCACGAAGGTCGCGGCGAGCAGCACGAGTTGCGGCCCGGCAGGCCGCGTGGGCTCGACGAATTGCGGCAGCAAAGCGCCATAGAACAGCAGTGTCTTCGGGTTGGTCAGCGACACCAGCACACCGCGAAGGAAGGCCGTGCGCTCCGGTCGTGCGGAGGGCGCCACCCCGGAAAGGTCGCTCTCCGGGGCCCGCCAGGCGCGCACGCCGAGATAGAGGAGATAGGCTACCCCGATCCAGCGCAGCCACTCGAACAGACCGGCGAGGACGGTCATTGCCGTCGCCATGCCTGCGACGACCAAGGCGAGTTGCACGACCATCGCGGCCGAGGTTCCAGCCACCGTCACCAGCCCCGCGCGCAGGCCGCGGGCCAGGGCGTTTGCGACGATCAGCGCGACGTTCGGACCGGGGATGGCGACCAGCACCAGCACCGCCGCGACGAAGCCGAGATAGAGATCGAGGGACATGCGGTCCGCCACCGGCGCGAGGATCGCTCCGGTGCCGAGTGTGGGCGCAGCGCCCCGCTCAGTGCAAGGACCTCCACCGGTGCAAGAAAAAAGGGGCGTCCCACCGGGCGGGACACCCCTTCACATCACGAAGTCGCCCGGGGAAGGCTTCCTCACGACGCCTTCGGGCCGACCGTCACGACGGTCAGGTCGCCGGCGTCGAGGAGGCGCTTGGCGACGCGGCGCAGGTCTTCGAGCGTTACCGCCTCGATCAGCGCGTTGCGCTCGTCGATGTAGCTGGCGTCGAGGCCGTCGAGCTGCAGGCCGACGAGCTGCGCGGCGATCTTGCCGGATGAGTCGAAGCGCAGCGGGAACGACCCGGTGAGGAAGCGCTTGGCGTCGGCCAACTCCTGCTCGCTCGGGCCGGTGGTGGCCATCCGGCGCACCTCGGTCTCGATCAGCCCGACCACCTCGGCGGTCTTGTCGGCGCTGGTCGATGTGCCGCCGGCGAACACGCCCGCCTGATCGTAGGGCATCAGGTAGGTGTAGATCGAGTAGGCGAGGCCGCGCTTCTCGCGCACCTCCTCGAACAGCCAGGAGGTGAACGTGCCGCCGCCGAGGATGTGGTTCATCACGTAGGCGGGGATGAAGTCGGGATCGTTGCGCAGGAGCCCCGGGCCGCCGAAGCGGATCACCGTCTGCGGGCTCTCGAAGGTGTCCTCGGCGCGCCCGCCGGCCTTCGGCACCGTCGGCGGCACCGGCGTCAGCTCGGCCGTCTCCGGCAGGCCGCCGAAGGTCTTGTCGAGGAGGGGCGCCAGCGTCGCGGCGTCGATCGCGCCGACGACGCCGATGACGAGGTTGTCCCTGGCGAAGGCGCGGCGGTGGAAGGCCGCGAGGTCGTCGGGACCGAGCTTCGTCACGGTCGCCTCGGTGCCGTTCGCCGGGCGGCCGTAGGGGTGGCCGGCAAAGGCCGTCGATGCCCACAGGCGGCCGGCGATCGAATCCGGGTCGCGCTCGCTGCGTCGCAGCGACGAGATCGCCTGGGTGCGCATCCGCGCAATCGGCTCGGCGTCGAAGTGCGGCGCCGTCAGCGCCAGCCGCAACAGGTCGAAGGCGGCATCGCGGTTTTCCGAAAGCGTCGTCAGCTCGCCCTGGAAGGCGTCACGCCCGGCATCGAACGACATGCGGACGTTGAGGTCGGCGAGGCGGGCCTGGAAGGCGCCGGAATCGAGGTCGCCGGCGCCCTCGTCGAGCATCGTCGACAACAGGTTGGCGACGCCTTCCTTGCCCTCCGGGTCCTGCACCGAGCCGGCGCCGTCGAAGGCGAAGTCCAGGGCGATCAGCGGCACGGTGTCGTCGGAGACGAGCCAGGCCTCGATGCCGCCGGGGCTGACGACCTTCTCGATCGTCATGGCGGCGGCGGGGCCCGCCCACAGCAGCGCGGCGGCGGCGACGGGCAGCACCGCACGCGTCGCCGGGCGGCCGAGGCGGGAGACGAGTTCCACGAAGTTCGACATGGGGTTCAATCCGATGCTCGCGCGGGATCAGGACTTCGAGGGCGTCGGGGCGGGCGGCGCTTCCGGCGCCTCGCCGCCGCCGTCGGACGCCGTCGCGGTCGGCTTCGGCAGGAGCCGGCCGATGACGGCGCGATCGGGGTCGAGCCGCTGCGCCGCCGCCTTGACACCCTCGGCCGTCACGGCCTCGATGCGCGACGGCCAGGTCTTGGCGTCCTCGACCGTTCCGCCCGTCGTCAGTGCCGCCCCGAAGATGCGGGCGAGCGTCGACTGGCTGTCCTGAGCGTAGACCGCGTCGGCGATGATGGTGCGCTTGGCGCGCGCCAGCTCCTCGTCGGTGACGCCCTTGTCGGCCACGTCGGCGAGCACGGCCAGGAGGCGCGCCTCCAGCGCCTCGACGGTCAGCCCGTCGCGCGGCACGGCGTAGAGGGTCACCTCGCCGTCGTCGAGGTTGGTGCCGCGATAGTAGGCGCCGGCCGACACCGCCGGGCCGTCGTCGCGGACGAGCTGGCGATAGAGCCGGCTGGTCGAGCCGCCGCCGAGCACCTCGGCCAGCACCTCGAGCGCCTCGGCCTGGCCGGGCTCGCCCGTGGTGTAGCTCGGCGCCGTCCAGCCGAGGCGGGTGCTCGCCTGGGCGACGCGCTCGTCGGAGAGCGTCACGATGCGCTGCGCCGGCAGGTGCTGCACCTTCGGGCGAATGCGCGGGCCGGGCTCGGCGCGCCGCGCGAGCTTGCCGTAGGTTTCCTCGGCGAGCTTGCGGACCTCGGCCGTGTCGACGTCGCCGGCGACCACCAGAACGGCGTTGTTCGGCGTGTAGTAGCGGTCATAGAAGGCGATGGCGTCGTCGCGGTTGAGCTGCTCGATCTCCGAGCGCCAGCCGATCACCGGCACGCCGTAGGGATGGTTCACCCACAGCGCCGCGTCGAGCGCCTCGCCGAGCTGGGCGGACGGCTCGGAATCGGTGCGGCTCGAGCGCTCCTCCAGCACCACCTGGCGCTCCGGCAGCACCTGCTCGTCGGTGAGCACGAGGTTCTGCATGCGGTCGGCCTCGAAGCGCATGACGAGCGGCAGCTGCTCCTTGGCGACGCGCTGGAAATAGGCCGTGTAGTCGTTGGAGGTGAAGGCGTTCTCCTCGCCGCCGACGTCGGCGACCGCCTTCGAGAAGGCCCCTTCGGGGTGGTCCTTGGTACCCTTGAACATCAGGTGCTCGAGGAAGTGTGCGATGCCCGACTTGCCCGCCACCTCGTCGGCCGAGCCGACCTTGTACCAGACCATGTGGGTGACCACCGGCGCGCGGCGATCCGGGATCACCACCACCTGCAGGCCGTTGTCGAGGGTGAAGGTCTCAGTGGCGGGGGCGATCTCGGCGGCAGCGAAGGCGGCGCCGGTGAACGCGCCGGACGGCAGGAAGCCGGGGGCGGAAAAGCCGGGAACGGCGAACGGCACCATTGCCAGGGCGGCGACCGCTGCAAGGTGGCGGATGGATTTCGTCACGGGGCGAGCTCTCCACGCGGAAGGGGACGGTTCAAGGCACACCCGCCAACGAGGCGGCGCGACGGCGCGTCCTGGTGAACGGTATAGGCGCCGGATCGGCCGCGACCACTGAACATTCGGTAATGTTGCCGGTGCGGCGTCCGAAGGCGGTTCAACGCGAGGCTCGGTTCAGCACGGCCGTCGTCTCGAGCAGGCCGAAGGACCCCGGCAGGCCGCACCCCGCGACCGCGCGGAGTCTCGCGGGGCCGAGCCCCGTCGGCGTTCTGGCCGCGTCGCGCATCATGGCGGTCGCCCGCAAAGGTTCATGTCAAGCAGCGCGGGCGTTCGCCCGTGCTGGTCATGTCAAGCGGCGCCGCCAACCGCCCGCGGTAGGTCACGCCCGGAGCGCTGGACGCCAGCGCCCGGCGTCATCCGTCGTGGGTCCGGCACCCGTCATAGCGACGCCGCGTTCCGATCGATCGCAGCCGGCGCGATCAGTTGCCGGCGACGCCCGGCATCTGGCGGTTCGCCATGCGCGGATCGCCGATGCCGTCGTTGATCGGCTTGCCGTCGGTCGGATCTTCCGGCATCGCCGCGGTGGCGGCGGGGGTGCGATACTCGACCGGCGGCTCGATCAGATAGGTGCGCGTCGGCGCGTTGCCGATGTTCGGACCGGAGGAGGGCGTGTCCACTTTGAGGGACTGCAGTTCGTCCTGCGTCAGGCGTTCGCCGCCGGTGCGCCGGGTCGAATCCGTATTGGCGATCTGGGTTCCCGCCAGGCCGCCACCGGGAATGCGCCCGGCCTGCACCTCTGCCGACGTCAGCCGGTCGCCGGAGTGCATGGCCTCGCGCAGCACCTCGCCGGGGTCCTTCTGCCCGGAGGCGCGGGCCGCGGCGCGGACTTCTTCCGGATCGGTCGGCCAATCGCCGCCCACCGCCGCAGCAGGGCTCGCCTCGGGGGGGCGCAGATCGGTGGAGGGCGGCACGACGATCGGCGAGCGCGGCGCGTACTGGATCGACGCCGTCGGCGGATCGACGATGCCGGCGCCGGTCAGCAGGCGATGCATGAGCGGCTGGCCCTCCTGGGCCTGCGCCGCCGAGCCATCGTCGTAATAGTCTTCCGGGCCGCCGATGCAGCCGGCCGCCAGGCCGCCGAGGGCGAGAATCGCGAAAGCGCGGGCCGTCTTCGTGATTGCCATGCCGGACTTCACCGCTCCGAATCGTCCACCGTCGCGTCATCGGCGCCGGGAGAGGCACCATCAGAACACGGATTTTGCGGCAGCTTTGGGACCGCTCAGTCCCGTGCCGCCACCCGTCCGCCGCCCAGCGCATCGAGCACGATCAGCGCTGCGCCGACCACGATCGCCGCGTCCGCGACGTTGAACACGTACCACGAGAAATCTGCCACATGAAAATGAACGAAATCGACAACGGCGCCGTAGACGACGCGGTCGACGCCGTTGCCGACGGCGCCGCCGACGACGAAGCCGAGCGCCACCGCCGACAGCCGGCTCGTCGTGCGCGCCATCCACGTGGCGAGTGCGACCGTGGCGACGATGGTGACGCCGACGAGCAGCCAGCGCCCGAGGTCCGAGTCCTGCTGGAACAGCCCGTAGGAGACGCCGCGGTTCCAGACGAGCACGAAGTCGAGCCACGGCAGGATCCGGATCGGCCCCGTCGCCTCCAGCGCCAGTCCATCGAGGACCCAGAGCTTGCTGGCGAGGTCGACGATGAACACCAGCGCCGCGATGCCGACGCCGAGCCAGAGATGAGGGCCGATGCCGCGCCGCGCCGCGCCGTCCACCGCGCTCAAGCGCCCGCCCCGTAGCGTGCCTTGAACAGGGCGTAGAGGGCCCGCGCCGAATGCGCCTCGCCGCCCTCCGGCCGTCCGGGCTTCGCCGACGGCACCCAGGCGAAGACGTCCAGGTGGGCCCAGGTCTGCGCCTTCTCGACGAAGCGCGACAGGAACAGCGCCGCGGTGATCGAGCCAGCGAAGGCGCCGCCGGAGATGTGGTTGATATCGGCCACCTTGGAGTCCAGCATCTTCTCGTAGGGCCGCCACAGCGGCATCCGCCACAGCGGGTCGCCGACGGCGGTGCCGGCCGAAAGCAGCGCCTCGGCGAAGCCGTCGTCGTCGGTGTAGAGCGGCGGGAGGTCGGGGCCGAGCGCCACCCGCGCGGCGCCCGTCAGCGTCGCGAAGTCGACGATCACCTCCGGCGCCTCCTCGTCGGCCAGCGCCAGGGCATCGGCGAGGATCAGGCGGCCCTCGGCGTCGGTGTTGCCGATCTCGACCGTGATGCCCTTGCGGCTTTTGTAGACGTCGCCCGGCCGGAAGGCGTTGCCGGAGATGGAATTCTCCACCGCCGCCACGATGAGGCGCAGCCGCACCGGCAGGCCGGCGTCCATGATCATGTCGGCGAGCGCAATCGCTGCGGCGGCGCCGCCCATGTCCTTCTTCATCAGGAGCATGGAGGCGTCCGGCTTGATGTTGAGGCCGCCGGTATCGAAGGCGACGCCCTTGCCGACGAGCGTCACCTTCGGGTGGGCGGGATTGCCCCAGGTGAGGTCGACGAGGCGCGGCGCACGCGTGCTGGCGGCGCCGACGGCGTGGATCAGCGGAAAGTTGTGGGCGAGCAGGTCCTCGCCGGCGATCTCGGTGAAGTCGGCGCCGTGGCGCTCTGCGAGGGTGCGCACGGCGCCGGAGATTTCCGCGGGCCCGAGGTCGTTCGCCGGCGTGTTGACGAGGTCGCGGGCGCGGAAGATCGCGTCGGCGATGCGGCCGATGTCGGCGCCGTCGGCACCGTCCGGCAGCACGAGGCGCGGCGCCGGCTTGCGGCGGGCGCGGTAGCGCTCGAAGCGATAGGAGCCGAGCGCGAAGGCGAGCGCGGCCGCGGCCGGATCGTCGAAGCCCGAGGCGAGCGTGTAGGTGCCGGCGGGCAGGGCGGTCGCGAGCGCCCCGGCGAAGAGCGGGTCGACGGCGGGAATGCGCGCGGCGGCCTGGGCCTTGCCGAGCCCGAGCACGGCGGCGGCCAGGCGTCCGTCCTCGCCCGGCAGGACGGCCACCACCCCGGCGCCGGCCTCGAAGCCGGTGGCGGCGAGCCAGGCGCTCGCGGCGGCCGGCAGCCGGGCGGCGAGCGCCTCGATCCCGTCCGGGCGCACGGCGTGGACGGGCACCGCATCGGCGGTCGGCGGGGCGAAGCATTCTGGCATGGGCGGGATTCCGGCGCGGCGGTGAGTGGGGCGGTCGCGGCGGAAGGTAGAAAGCGGGCGGGCCGGCGGCAAGCTCCGTCGCATTCGCGCGCGGCGAGGGGCGCCGCGTTCTGGCCGGCGGGGGCGGGGAGGATAGGCCCCGACGGAGGAGCGTGTGGGAAAAAGAGGGTCGGCGAGGGTGGGCGGTCGGGGGCCGTGCTCAGCCCCACGCGGCGGGGCGGCGATGCCTCAGAAGATATAGCCCATCAGGTCGACGATCGGGCCACCGACGGCGACGAGCGCCACCAGGATGGCGGTCGCGATGAGGGCGGCGACGAGGCCGAACTCGGCGGTCGCACGCTGGGTGGTCACCGGCTTGACGCGGGCCTGCATGCCCCTGATCCCTGTCTTGCGCTCGTGCATCCACGACCTCTGGCGCTCTTGCCGTCGTTGCGGTCTGTCCCCGAGCCGTGCAGCATCCTCGCCGCCGCCCCTTGCCAGCGCGTTAAGGCCGGCCGCTCGCCGCCGCTTGGCCGCGGCAGGGTTAACGGGGGGTTGCGGGGGGAGGGCGGCGGCTGTGGCAGCGGCCGCTGACGGCGCCAACTCACCGGCCGACGGGTCTCCCGCCCGAGCGCCGCCGGCGGGGCGCGGAGTGGTCGGTCAAATGCGCCGGCCGCGGCCCTCGGCACGCCGGAACATCCTGCCGACGTCGTCGTTCGGCACGCGATGGAGGCGTCGCGTGGCGAGACCGCCGAGGTTGACAGGGACGCGCTGGGGGATGGTGCTGGGCTTCGGGCTCGGCGGCTTCTTCGACGGCATCCTGCTGCACCAGATCCTGCAGTGGCACCACCTGTTGAGCCTCGTGCCCGGGGCGGGTGACCTGCGCTGGCAGGTGTTGTGGGACGGTGTCTTCCACGCGCTGATGTATGTGGTCGCCGCCCTCGGCCTGTGGGGCCTGTGGTGGGCGCGCCGGCGGGGTGACGAGGCGCCGGGCCGGCGGCTGGTCGGGGCGCTGATGGTCGGCTTCGGCCTCTGGCACGTCGTCGACAGCATCCTGTCCCACTGGGCGCTCGGCATCCACCGCATCCGGATCGACAGCCCGAACCCGCTGGCGTGGGACCTCGTCTGGTTCGTCGCGTTCGGCGTGGTGCCACTCGTCCTCGGCGGGTGGCTCGTGCGCGGTGGCGGCCAAGGCCCGGCGCTGCGTGAGGCGGGCGGCCGAGGGTCGACTCAGGTCCTGGCGGGCGGCCGTGGTGCGACAGCAGGCCCGGCCGGCGGGCCGAACCGGCGCCATGCCGCACTCCCGCTGGTCGTGCTGACGGTGGCCACCGTCGGCGCCGCGGCGTGGTCGCTGGTTCCACCGCCCGGCGCGTTGTTCACCACCATCGTCTTCCGGCCGGACGTGGCGCCGGGGCGCAGTCTACGCCGCCCTCGGCGCCCTCGACGCCCGCCTCGTCTGGGCGGACGGCGCGATGGGCGTCGTCGTCGTCGCGGTGGCGCCGGAGCGACGCTGGCGCTTCTACGGCCGGGGCGCGCTTTTGGTCGGCGGCTCCGGCTTGCCCGCCGGCTGCTTCGACTGGAGCCGGGCGTGAGCGGACGGTGGCTCAGGCGTCGAGGGCGAGGTCCGGGAGGCGGTGAGAGAGTCGCCCCAGGCCAAGGCTAGGGCCTCATCTTGTCGATGACCGTGGTGTCGGTAATCCAGCCGAGCACAGGCTCCTTGCCGGCACCGGTTTCGGTGACGAAGACGTCCTTGGCGTCGCGGATCAGCTGGATCGCCGCATGCGCGTCGCGCAAGGTCTGCTGGCGACTGAGAAACAGCAGCACTTTCGCCCGCGCCCCGTCGGGATCGGCCAGCAGGTCCTTCAGCGTTGGATTTGCCAATGTCGGGTTGGCTTCCACGAACTTGTCGAGTGCGCTCTGGTGGACGATTGCGTAGGCGCTCTTGTCCTCCTTCAAGATTGGGAGGCGGGTCGCGGTAGGGTTCTCTTTGAACTTGGTCTTGAGCGCTGCAAGTGGGAGATCATTCGGCGTGTCGCTCCTGACGACGATCATCCTCTCGTAAGGGACCATCGCGCTTTCGGCGGAAATGCTCTGCAGCCGCTCGTCCGGCGTCATCCGCTCGAGCGCCTTCTGTACGCTGCGCGAAGCTGATTCAAAATTCTCTTTTGAATAGAAGAACGCGAGGAGCGTCCCTACCCAGGTCCCGACTAGTGTAGTCACCGTCGTGAAGACCAGCTCGGCGCTGAAGGCTCTAGACCACAGCGTGAATCCCGCGACTAGCGCCAGTAAACCAAATGAGAAACCTAGAACTAAAAACCCAAAGAGCCGTTGTGACTGAGCGTGCTTGACGGCAATTGTCGCCTGACGATCGGCGCTGGCAGCTGATGTATCCGACATGTGAAGCCTCCCCCGCTGGCCTGCGGCGCTTGGCGCCGGGAGAGAGGGATTAAAAACCTATCGAGCAGGGCGTGCAATCAAAAATTGATTTGATGTCAGTTTCACAGCCTATAATTGTATTTTCGAGTAGTGTTGCCCTTCAGATCGTCTGGTTGTACGCCCCCACCTCGGCGTTCTCGCGCAGCACCCCATCCACGGCGGCGAACATCGCCCGCATCCGCGCCTCCGAGACCGGGCTCTCCACAACCACCACGAGCTCCGGCTTGTTCGACGACGCCCGCACCAGCCCCCAGGTGCCGTCGGCCGTCGTCACCCGCACGCCGTTGACAGTGACGAGGCTCGTGATCGGCGCTCCGCCCACCGGTGCCCCCGCCGTCGCGAGCGCCTGGAAGCGTGCCAGCACCCGCTCCACCACCGCGTACTTCATCTCGTCGGCGCAGTGCGGCGACATCGTCGGCGAGCCCCAGGTCTTCGGCAGCGCCCGCTCGAGGTCCGACAGCGATTTCTCCGGATTGCGGTCGAGCATGTCGAGGATGGCGATCGCCGAGACGAGGCCGTCGTCATAGCCGCGCCCGATCGGCGCGTTGAAGAAGTAGTGGCCCGACTTCTCGAAGCCGGCGAGCGCCCCGGTCTCGTTGACCCGCCGCTTCATGTGCGAGTGGCCGGTCTTCCAGTAGTCGGTCACGGCACCGGCGGCGGCGAGCACCGGGTCGGTGGCGAACAGCCCCGTCGACTTCACGTCGACGACGAAGCGCGCGCCGGGGTGCTCGTGGGCGAGGTCGCGGGCGAGCATGACGCCGACCTTGTCGGCGAAGATCTCCGCGCCGGTGTCGTCGACGACGCCGCAGCGGTCGCCGTCGCCGTCGAAGCCGAGGCCGACATCGGCGCCCGTCTCGAGCACAGCGTCGCGCATGGCGTGCAGCATTTCGAGGTCTTCCGGGTTCGGATTGTAGCGCGGGAAGGAGTGGTCGAGGGTGGTGTCGAGCGCCACCACGTCGACGCCGAGCCGGTCCAGCACCTCGGGGGCGAAGGCGCCGGCCGTGCCGTTGCCGCAGGCGCAGACGGCGCGCACCCGCCGCGTGAGCTTCGGCCGGTTCGTCAGGTCGTCGATGTAGCGGGCGCGGAAGTCGGGCACGAAGTGGTAGCCGCCGCCCGGCCGCGGCTTGAAGGCGCCCGTCAGCACGATCTCCTTCAGTCGCCCCATCTCGTCGGGCCCGAAGGTGAGCGGCCGGTTCGCCCCCATCTTGACGCCGGTCCAGCCGTTCTCGTTGTGCGAGGCGGTGACCATGGCGACGCACGGCACGTCCAGCGCGAACTGGGCGAAATAGGCCATCGGCGTCATGGCGAGGCCGATGTCGTGCACGGTCACGCCCGCCGCCATCAGCCCGTTCATCAGCGCCTGCTTGATCGAGGCCGAATAGGACCGGTAGTCGTGGGCGGTGACGAGCTCCGGCCGCACGCCGAGCTCGTGGATCAGCGTTCCGAGCCCGAGCCCGAGCGCCTGCGCGCCCATCAAATTGAGCTCGGAGCCGAACAGCCAGCGCGCGTCGTACTCCCGAAACCCCGTCGGCTTCACCATCGGCTCCGCCTCGAAGGCGTAGGTGTTCGGCACGAGGAAGGGCTTCGGCGTTGGGAACATGCGGCGGGGCTCCGTTGGCGACGGAGAGGATGTGCCGGGCGGCCCCCCCTCCCAGCCCTCCCCCGCGAGGGGGGAGGGTTCGCGTTCTCATTCTGGGCAGTGGGATTGCCAAAAGCACGACGAAAACCCTCCCCCCTCGCGGGGGAGGGTAGGGAGGGGGGGCCGCGGGTGGAAACCTCACGATCGACAACCGGACCTGAGCGGCAAAGACCGCTTCGCTGCCGCGAAGCGCCCTCATCCGCCCTGCGGGCACCTTCTCCCGCGAGACGCGGGAGAAGGAAAGCCAATCCGTCCCGCCGCTATCCCCCCGCCGAGCCGTCGGCGCTGACGAACGCCAGCCTCAAGAGGTTCGTCGCGCCCGGGGTGCCGAAGGGCACGCCGGCCATGATCAGGATGCGCTGGCCGGGCTTGGCGAAGCCTTCCGCCACGACGACCCGGTTCGCCTTCTCGACCATGTCCTCCTGGTCGCGGGCATCGTCGCCGATGACGGCGTGGACGCCCCAGACGAGCGACAGCCGCCGCGCCGTCTGCGGCACCGGCGACAGGCCGATCAGCGCCGACGCCGGGCGCTCGCGGGCGGCCCGCATCGCCGTCGTCCCCTTCGCCGTGTAGCAGACGATGGCGGCGACGTTCAGCGTCTCGGCGATCTGGCGGGCGGCGGCGCAGATCGCGTCGTTGCCGGTCGCCTCCGGCTCCGGCCGCTGCGCCTGCAGGATGCCGCGGTAGAAGCTCTCGCGCTCCACCGCCTCGGCGATCCGGTTCATCGTCGCCACCGCCTCGACGGGGAAGGCGCCGGCGGCGGACTCGGCCGACAGCATCACCGCGTCGGCGCCCTCGAACACGGCGGTCGCCACGTCCGACACTTCCGCGCGCGTCGGCACCGGGGCGGAGATCATCGATTCCAGCATCTGGGTGGCGACCACCACCGGCCGGCCGGCCTTGCGGGCGGCGCGCGAGATGCGCTTCTGCAGGCCGGGGACCGCCTCGAGCGGCATCTCCACGCCGAGGTCGCCGCGCGCCACCATCAGCGCGTCGGCGAGTTCGATGATCTCGTCGAGCCGCTCGATCGCCTGGGGCTTCTCGATCTTCGCCATCACCAGCGCCCGGCCGCGGGCGATCTTGCGGACTTCGGCGAGGTCGTCGGGGCGCTGCACGAAGGAGAGCGCGATCCAGTCGGCGCCGGCGTCGAGCGCCGCGTCGAGGTCGCTGCGGTCCTTCGGCGTCAGCGCGCTCACCGGCAGCGTCGTGTCGGGACAGCTGACGCCCTTGCGGTCGGACAGCTTGCCGCCGATCTCGACGCGGGTGACGGCGCGCTTCTGGCCCGCCTTGGTGACGACGAGGCGCACCTTGCCGTCGTCGAGCAGCAGGCGGTGGCCGGGGGCGAGCGAGCGCAGGATCTCGGGATGCGGCAGGGTGACCCGGCCGACGTCGCCGGGCTTGTCGTCGCTGTCGAGTACGAAGGTGGCGCCATCGGCGAGCGTCACTGGCCCCTCGGCGAAGCGGCCGATGCGCAGCTTCGGTCCCTGCAGGTCGGCGAGCACGCCGATCGGCCGGCCGACGGTCTTCTCGACCTCGCGGATCAGCCCGACGAGGCGGCGCAGCGCGTCGTGGCTGGTGTGGCTCATGTTGATGCGGAAACAGTCGGCACCGGCGCGCCAGAGACGCTCGATGACGTCCCGTTCCGAGGAGGCTGGCCCGAGCGTGGCGAGGATCTTCGCCCGCCGCTCGCGCTTCATTGGCCGCCGGTCCCGCTCGTCGGCTTCTCGGTCAACTGAACGGTCCAGTTTCGCTGTTCGCCGGTGTCGACCTCGAAGAAGCCGGTCCGTTCGAACCCGCGGGCGAGGCAGTCCTCGGTTCCCTCGATGGTGAATTCCTTGCCGCGCGTACACATGAACGTCTGGCCGCCCCACTCGCCACCGTTGTCGTAGTCGACGGCATAAATGTAGAAGTAGCGGGAATTGAGCGGGCCGCTGACGACCACTTCGCAGCTGTTGCCGGGGATGTTCCACCACCCCTCGGTGACCCAGCTCGCTTCGTTCTTGTAGCCGATGGAGACGCCGACGTTGCCGGCGGTCTTGTTGCAGAGGCGGAAGTCGGCGTGGGCCTGCACCGTCCCCGAGAGGACAGCGCTGATTCCGACAATGGAAAGGGTGATGAAGCCTGCGATGTGGCCTCGGCGACGGGTTCCCCTTCCCGTGAAGCCGCCCATTTTCATCGTGTCATCCGACCTGCGGAAATGGCTTTTTTGGTACATGCGCGCTTCGTCTGTCTTTGTCAACGAATGGCCGCCGTCGGCCCGGCCGACGCCGTCCGAGCGGTGGAAAACCGGCGGCGACGCTGGATGGGAACGGGGCCGCCAGGGAACGGCGGAGCGAACGTGTCGCGGAGGATTGCGGCATCGATGCGTCGGCGCAAGAGGCGATGTCACTGATTCGTGAGCGGTCGGGGCCGCGGCCGGGCGATCCAGATGCCGGCCAGGATGGTGGCGCCGCCTACCGCCTGCAGGGGTGACAGGGCTTCCGAAAACACCAGCCAGCCCAGCACCGCCGCCGCCACCGCCTCGAGGAAAATCACCAGCGAGGAGAACGCCGCCGACAGGTGGCCGAGGGCGTAGGCGAGCAGTCCCTGGCCGCCGACGTGGCTGACGAAGGCGAGCATGAAGAGCGCGCCGGCGCCGGCGAGCGTCGCCGGCCAGAGGTCGTCTTCGAGGGCCAGCGCGGCCACGAGCAGGATCACCGCCGTGACGAGCGAGGAGCGGAACAACAGCAGCCCCGATGGCGTCGTGCGGCGCGCCACCCTGACCGCCAGGAAATAGCCGCCGAAGAACACCGAGGTGACGATGCCGTAGAGATCGCCGAGCAGCCGCTCCGGCGCGAAGCTCCAGCTCGCGCCGACCAGGGCGACGGCGCCGGCGACGCAGAGCACGATGCCGAAGATCGTCGCCCGGTCGACGCGCTCGCCGATGAGGAGGCTCGAGCCGAGCGCCACCCACACGGGGGCGAGCGTCGCCAGCAGCGTGGCGTTCGCCATCGTCGTGTTGAAGATCGCGAGATGCCAGAAGAACAGGTCGCCGGCGAACATCAGCCCGGCCACCACCGTCGCCGGCCGCCACGGCGCCGAGCCGCCGTCGAGGCGCGCCCAGACCCACAGCAGCGGCAGGGCGAGCCCGACGCGCCAGAAGGCGCTGGTGTAGGGCCCGACCTCGGCGAAGCGCACGAACACCGGCGAGATTCCCATCGCCAGCGCGCCACCGACCAGCGCCGCATAGGCGGCGAGGGCGCGGGCGGCCGGGGCGGGGAGGGGACGGGCGGGTTCGGCGGGCGTCACGGGCGGGGCGTCTTGTTCCGGGGAAGGGGTTCCGGCGTGGGAACGGGAGACCGCCCGGCAAGACCGTCGCGGCGGGGCGTGTGAGGCGGCGATAGCTATGGCACGCGGCCGCGCCTGTCACTATGGTTCGCCCTTCCCGCCGTGCGACCCGTTGCCGAGAGCCGCCGTGACAGCCGTATCCCCGGACGCCTTCCCGCCCGTCGAGCGCATCGACGGCGACCCCGCCTGTGGCATCCTCGTCCTCTGCGACCACGCCTCGAACGCCTTGCCGCCGGAGTACGGCACGCTCGGCCTCGATCCGCGCCAGCTCGAGCGCCACATCGGCTACGACATCGGCGCCGCCGCCGTCACGCGCGGCCTCGCCCGCCGGCTCGGCGCCCCGGCGCTGCTCACCACCTATTCGCGCCTGCTGATCGACCCGAACCGCGGCGACGACGACCCGACGCTGATCATGCGGCTGTCGGACGGCGCCGTCGTGCCGGCGAACGCCGGCCACACGCGCGAGGAGCGCGAGGCGCGGATCGCCCGCTTCCACCGCCCCTACCACGCCGCCATCAAGGCGGAACTCGACGCCATGGAAGCGCAGGGCTTGGTGCCGCTGATCGTCTCGATCCACTCCTTCACGCCGGTGTGGCGCGGCACGCCGCGGCCCTGGCACGTCGGCATGCTGTGGGATACCGACCCGCGGGCGGCGATCGCGATGATCCGCGCCTTCGAGCGGGATCCGGAGTTGGTCGTCGGCGACAACGAGCCCTATGACGGGGCGCTGCGCAACGACACGCTCTATGTCCACGGCAGCGCCCGCGGCTTCCCGCACGTCCTCGTCGAGGTCCGCCAGGACCTCATCGCCGACGATGCCGGCGCCGAGGCCTGGGCGGCGCGGCTCGAGCCGATCACCCGGGAGCTTCGCGCCGACCCCGAAATGGGCACAGTGCGCCACTACGGATCACGGGCGGGCGCGCTGCCCGTCGACGTCTGAGCGGCCATCGCCGCCGTGGCGGGACGGCAGGACGACACCGGCGGCGACGATGGCGCCGCGGTTGTGCCGGGCTGGGGCACTGACGCAGTGCAGCGACGGCGGCGGCGCCGCGAGGAGAGAAAACGATGAGCGAGCTCGACGAGACCACCCGCACGGCGCTCGAGGCCGCTGCCTTCCGCCGGCTGCTGGAGCATCTCAACACCCGCACCGACGTGCAGAACATCGACCTGATGAACCTCGCCGGCTTCTGCCGCAACTGCCTGTCGAACTGGTACCGCGAGGCCGCCGAGGCGAAGGGCCTCGCCGTCACCAAGGACCAGTCCCGCGAGGTCGTCTACGGCATGCCCTACGAGGAGTGGCGCGCCAAGCACCAGACCGAGGCGACGCCGGAGCAGAAGGCGGCGTTCGCGAAGCAGGGCGGCGGGCACTGAGGGGGAGGGGGCAGGCGACACTCCTCCTCACCTCGTCCACTCCCCCGCCTCGCTCTCCGCTCCTGCCTCCCTTTCTCCACGTCCGCGCTCTCTCCGCGGCCGCGCTCACTCCCTCTCGGTAGTCATTCCCGGCCTTGTGCCGGGAACCCATACCTCGCCCCGATCTCGGCGTCGGCGATCTGGCTGGCGTTGCATGGGTTCCCGGCACAAGGCCGGGAATGACCTCGAAAGGGGGGCCGCCGCTGCGGCCACCCGACCCTCTGTCCGCCCGGGGCGTGCCTCGACCGCCTGACCCTCTAGCCGGCCTCCGGGCGACCCCGGCGGCAACCTGACCCTCAACCCCGGCCGCCTCATTCCTCTCCGCCGGCTCCCGCCTCCGGCACCAACTCACCCGCCTCCGGATACACCACCCCCGTCAGACAGAGCCCGTCCGGCGGCGCCACCGGGCCGCAGCGGGCGCGGTCGCGGGCGTCGAGGGCGGCGCGCAGTTCGGCCGCGCTCCAGCGGCCCTCGCCGACCTGGACGAGCGAGCCCACCAGCGAGCGCACCTGGTTGTGCAGGAACGAGCGCGCCGCCGCCTCCACGACGATGCGGTCGCCGTCACGCCGCACGTCGAGCACGTCCAATGTCCGCACCGGGCTCTTCGCCTGGCAGGCGGCGGCGCGGAAAGTCGTGAAGTCGTGCCGGCCGAGGAGCCCCTGGGCCGCCGCGTGCATCGCCTCGGCGTCGAGCCGGCGCGGCACGTGCCAGACCCGGTGGCGGTCGAGCGCCGGCGGCGCGCGGCGGTCGAGCACCAGATAGCGGTAGCGCCGGCCGATCGCCGAGAAGCGCGCGTCGAAATCATCTGCCACCCGCTCCGCCAGAAGCACCGCCACCGGATGCGGGCGCAGATGCGCGTTCAGCGCGTCGCGAATCCGGTCGGCCGGCCAGTCGCGGGAAAGATCGAGGTGGGCGACCTGCCCCGTCGCGTGCACGCCGGCGTCCGTCCGCCCGGCCCCGCGCACCCCCGGCCGCTCGCCGGTGAAGGCGAAGACGGCCTCCTCCAGCACCCCCTGCACCGACAGCCCCTCCGCCTGCCGCTGCCAGCCGACGAAGGGCGTGCCGTCATATTCGAGGGTGAGCTTGAAGCGGGGCATGGGGACGTCGTGGGCAAGGACGCGGGCGGCCGCGGTGGCGGCGGGGCGGAAGAGCCGTGTCGCCGCTCGACCCGTTCCCCTTCGCCGTCATGGCCCGGCTTGACCGGGCCATCCATCCCACCGAAACAGCGATGGTTCCTGCCTGTGGATGGATCGCCCGCTCGAGCCGGGCGATGACGAGAGTGGAGGACAGGCGGCAACAAAACCATCGCTCTCTAGCAGAGTCCCGACAGCCGTGCGCAACATCCTCTTCGTCTGTGGCCGCAATCGCCTGAGGACCCCGACCGCCGAACAGGTGTTCGCCGCGTTGCCGGACGTCGAGACGGACTCGGGCGGCGTCGCCGACGATGCCGACACGCCGGTCTCCGCCGAGCAGATCGCCTGGGCCGATGTCGTCGTGGTGATGGAGCGCGCCCACCAGCGCCGCCTCAAGCGGCGCTTCGCGGCCGTGCTCGCCGGCAAGCGCGTCGTCTGCCTCGACATCCCCGACCGATACGCCTTCCTGCAGCCGGAACTCGTCGCCCTGCTGGAGGCCCGCGCCCACCGCTTTTTGCGGTAAGAGGCCAAGCACAAAATTGACACGTGTAGCGTTACAGATTACAAAAACGCCCATGATCGTCAGCTTCAGGCACAAGGGCCTTCGGCGGTTCTTCGAGGACGACGACCGCAGCAAGCTTCCGCCCGAGCTTGTGGAGCGGATCCGCTCGATCCTCGCCTTCCTGGACGCCGCCGACCGCATCGAAGACTTGGATCAGCCGACCCTGCGGCTGCATACGCTCAAGGGCGACCTCAAGGGCCACTGGGCCGTCACGGTGCGCGCCAACTGGCGCATCGTCTTCCTCTTCGATGACGGCGACGCGAGCGACGTCGACTTCGTCGACTACCACTAGGAGTTTGCCATGATCATGAAGAACCCCGCCCATCCGGGTGGACTGATCCGCGACAACATCGACGACCTCGGCCTCAGCGTCGCGGAGGCGGCCGCGGGGCTCGGCGTCACGCGGCAGCAACTCTACCGCGTCATCAACGGAACCCACGGCGTCACGCCCGACATGGCGCTTCGCCTCGAACAGGCCTTCGGTGGGTCCGCCGAAGCGTGGCTCCGTATGCAGGCGAACTACGACCTAGCGCAGGCCCGCCTGCGTGGCGTCGCGGCCGTGAAGCGCTTCGAGCCGAAGGTCGCGTGAGGCAGAGCCGTCAGAGAAGCCGCGTCCCCGCCGGCACCGGCGTGCCGCGGAGGAAATCCGCCGCCGCCATCGGCCCCTTGCCGGCGCGCTGGACGGTGACGAGGCGGACCGAGCCCGTGCCGCAGGCGATGGTGAGGGCGTCGTCGAGTGCCGTGCCGGCCACTCCGGATCCCTCCGCGACGGCCGTGCGGAGAACCTTCAGCCGTTCGGGCTTGCCGCCGCGCTCGATCTCGCAGAAGGCGCCGGGGAAGGGCGACAGCCCGCGCACGTGGTCGTGCACGGCCTTGGCCGGATGGGACCAGTCGATGCGCGTCTCGGCGTTGGTCAGTTTCGCGGCGTAGGTGACGCCGTCGCCCGGCTGCGGCGTCCCCTCCAGCCGGCCCGCCTCCAGCGCCGAGAGCGCCCGCACCATCAGGGCCGCGCCGAGCGGGGCGAGGCGGTCGTGCAGCTCTCCCGCCGTCTCGTCCGGCCCGATCGGCGTACGTTCCGAAATGCAGACCGGGCCGGTGTCGAGGCCCTCGTCCATGCGCATCACCATCGCGCCGGTCTCGAGGTCGCCCGCCATCACCGCCCGGTTGATCGGGGCGGCACCGCGCCACCGCGGCAACAGCGAGGCGTGCAGATTGAGGCAGCCGTGGCGCGGTGCCTCCAGCACCGGCTTCGGCAGGATCAGCCCGTAGGCGACCACCACCGCGACGTCCGCCCCGTGCGCCGCGAACGCCGCCTGGTCGGCCGGGTCGCGCAGCCGCGCCGGCGTCAGCACCGGCACGCCGAGCCGCTCCGCCGCCGCGTGCACGGCCGAGCGCCGCTCCGCCATGCCGCGGCCGGCGGGGCGCGGCGCGCGCGTGTAGGCGGAGACGACGTTGTGCCCGGCGCCGGCGATCGCCTCGAGCGTCGGCACGGCGAAGTCCGGCGTGCCCATGAAGACGATTTTCAGCGGCATGGCCTGCTGGAGCAGCATGGCCTGCCGCAGCGACCCGGTGCGCCGCTCACGCGGCGCCCATCTTGGCGCGCTCCGGGCGCTTCGGGGCGGGGGCGCCGATCTTCGCCTGCTTCTTCGCCCGCTTGACGATCAGCCCGCGCTTCAGCCGCGACAGGTGGTCGATGAACAGCACGCCGTTCAGGTGGTCGATCTCGTGCTGCAGGCAGGTCGCGAGCAGGCCGTCGGCGGTCATCTCGCCCTCGGCGCCGTCGCGGTCCATGAACCGCAGGCGGATCTCCGCCGGCCGCTCCACCTCGGCATACTCCTCCGGGATCGACAGGCAGCCTTCCTCGTGGGTCGACAGCGCCTCGGACGACCAGACGATCTCCGGGTTGATGAAGGCCATCGGGTTGGGCGGCGCGTCGCCCTTGGCGACGTCGAGAACCAAGAGCCGCTTCGGAACGGCGATCTGCACGGCGGCGAGCCCGATGCCGGGCGCGTCGTACATGGTGTCGAACATGTCCTCGATCAGCGCGCGCAGCTCCGCATCCACCGAGTGGATCGGGTCGCTCGTCTGCCGCAGCATCGGATCGGGAAGCTTGATGATCTCGCGTATCGCCATTTTCGCTAGATATGAAACCACGCATTCCCGGTCAATCGGGACGCGGGCGCGGCGAATCGCGTGGGTCGCGAATCGGCGTAAAGCAGGGGCATGTTCGAAGGCCCCCTCGCCGAACCGCTGTTCATGCTGGGCACGCGTGCCGTGCTCGTCGGCGAGGTCGCGCTCGCCGCAGCGGCCGTGCTCGTGGTGCTCCTCGTCGTCACCCTGATGGCGCTGCGCAAGGCGGCGCGTGCGGGCCTCGAGGCCGAGCTCATCGCCGCCGAGCGCACCGAGGTGCTGGAGGAGCGAATCGGCGAGCTCCTGCGCGTGCAGTCGGAGACCTCCGGCCGGCTGCAGACGATGGCCGAGGTACTCGGCTCCCGCCAGAGCGACCTCGCCCGCCTCGTTGGCGAACGCCTCGACGGCCTCGGCCATCGGTTGGGCCAGTCGATGGCGGAGACGACGAAGTCGACCCACGCCAACCTCACGCAGCTGAACGAGCGCCTCGCCGTCATCGACCGCGCCCAGGACACCATCGCCAAGCTCTCCGGCCACGTCCTCGCGCTCGAAAAGATCTTCGCCGACAAGCAGACGCGCGGCGCCTTCGGCCAGGGGCGGATGGAAGCGATCGTCCGCGACGCGCTGCCCAACGGCGCCTACGAGTTCCAGGCGACGTTGTCGAACGGCACCCGGCCCGACTGCCTGGTGCGGCTGTCGAACGGCCAGCCGCCGCTCGCCATCGACGCCAAGTTCCCGCTCGAGGCCTACAACCGCATTCGCGCCGCCGATCGGCCGGAGCTCGCCAAGGCCGCTGAAACGCAGTTCCGCCGCGACCTCGGCAAGCACGTCGACGACATCAGTGCCCGCTACCTCATCCCCGGCGAGACGCAGGACACCGCCTTCCTGTTCGTGCCGTCGGAATCGGTGTTCGCCGAGATCCACGAGCGCTTCGAGGACATCGTCGCCCGCGCCGGCGCCGCGCGCGTCGTCATCGTCTCGCCGTCGCTGCTCGTGCTTTCGGTGCAGGTGGTGCAGGCGATCCTGCGCGACGAGCGCATGCGCGAGCAGGCCCACATCGTCCAGGCCGAGGTGCGCCGCCTCGTCGAGGACGTGGTGCGCCTGCACGAGCGCACGCTGGCCCTGCAGAAGCACATCGCCCAGGCCGCCGGCGACCTCGACATGATCGTCGTCTCCGCCGACAAGATCCGCCGCCGTGGCGGCCGCATCGAGGCGCTCGATCTCGACGAACCGGCGGTCGCGCCGCTAGGGTCGTCCGATCCTTCCGACGACGGCCGTCGCGCCGCGTCCTGACCCTTCAAATTGCGATCGAGGCGGCGATGACGATCCTCCTGTCGACGGGCATCTGGCCGGTGGAAGACTGGCTGCGGCCGCTGGCGAAGCTCGCCCCGGAGCGCCGCGTTGTCGTCGCCGGCCGCGACGACTACGACCCCGCCGAGGTGCGCTATGCGCTGGCCTGGAAGCCGCCGGAGGGTCTGCTGGCGAGCCTGCCGAACCTTGCGACGATCTTCTCGCTCGGCGCCGGCGTCGACCACATCCTGACCGACCCGACGCTGCCCGACGTGCCGCTCGCCCGCATCGTCGATCCGGACCTGACGATGCGGATGACTGAGTGGGTGGTGCTGCAGGTGCTGTTCCACCACCGCCAGACCTTCGGCTACATGCGCCAGCAGCGCGAGCGGCACTGGGACGAGATCCGCCAGCCGGCGGCGAAGGACGTGCGCGTCGGCGTGATGGGCCTCGGCGTGCTCGGCCGCGACGCGGTCGAGGTGATCGCCCGCCTCGGCTTCGACACCGCCGGCTGGAGCCGCTCCCCCCAGGACCTCCCCGGCGTCGCCTGCTTCCATGGCGCGCACGGCTTCGACGCCTTCCTCGCCCGCACCGACATCCTCGTCTCGCTCTTGCCGCTGACGCCGGAGACGCAAGGCTTGATCGACCGGCGGCTGCTGGCGAAGCTGCCGCGCGACGGCGCCCTCGGCGGCGCGGTGCTGATCAACGCCGGCCGCGGCGGCCAGCAGGTCGAGGCCGACGTGCTCGCGGCGCTCGACGACGGCACGCTGATCGGCGCCAGCCTCGACGTCTTCGAGACCGAGCCTTTGCCGAAGGACAGCCCGTTCTGGTCGCACCCGAAGGTGCTCGTCTACCCGCATGTCGCCGCCGTCAGCGACGCCAACGCCCTGACCCGGCTCATTCTTCGCCAGATCGAGCGCGTCGAGGCGGGCCTGCCGCCGGAGCATCTGGTCGATCGCGCGCGTGGCTACTGACGCGGTCGGATGTGACGCTTCACGCGCAAGAAGCTTGGTATTGCCCATCATTGCGACTACGGATTGAGCAGTGTCGGGAGGGGCGCCACGCATCTGAGCGGATCGGGACGGCATCCGCCGGTCCGGGTTTTCGCCTCGGCATGACCTTCCGGCTGGCGGACCCGCGATGGCGTATGGACAGCAGCCCCACCCCGCCGGCGGAGCAGCCGTCCGGCAGAATGCCTCGCTCCGCGTCTACACCACCCTCAGCCGGCTGCCGTGGCCGCGGCGCTTCTCTGGCCGCCTGATGCTCGTCTGCTTCCTCGGCACGCACCTGCCGCTGATCACGCTCATCGTCGGTCTCGCCGTGACGGCCGGCTTCCATGTGCCGGGCGTGCAGATCGCCCTCGGCCTGACCCTGGCGGCAACGCTTCTGGCGACCGCACTGGTGCTGGCGATCATCCACTTCTCGCTGGCGCCGATCGACGCGACGCGGCAGGCGCTCGCCGATTTCCACGCCGACCGCACGATCTCGTCGCTGCCGACCGGCCATGACGACGAGATCGGCCGGCTGATGGCGTGCACCCAGGCCACCATCGAGGGGCTCGGGCGCAATCTCGCCGAGCTCGACGGGCTGGCCCATCGCGATCCGCTGACGGGCATCGGCAACCGTCGCTGGCTGGTGCGCGAGGTGCTGGCGCGGCGCCAGGAGATGCAGGCGGCGCGGTCGTCGCTGGTGCTCTTCGATCTCGACCACTTCAAGCTCGTCAACGACCGCCACGGCCATCTCACCGGCGACAGCGTGCTGGCGGAGCTCGCGCCGGTGCTGGCGCCGCTGCTCGGCCGGGGAGCCGTGCTCGCCCGCTTCGGCGGCGAGGAGTTCTGCATCGTCCTGCCGGGCGTGCCGCTCGAGGCGGCGGCGGCACTCGCCGAGCGGTTGCGCGCCAGGATCGCCGGCCACCGCTTCGCCGGCCTGCCGGCCGGGGAGATCACCGCGAGCTTCGGCGTCGCCCGCGTCCGCCGCGAAGACCCGCGCCTCGGCGAAAGCTTCGCCCGCGCCGACCTCCTCGTCTACCGGGCGAAGGCGGACGGCCGCGACCGCGTCGTCGTCGAGCACGCGCCGGCGGCCTGACCCGGCGCCGCCGTCCCTCGCCAGAGGCTCGCCGAAACCGGCCTTTACAGCCGCACGCCCGCCGCCGCACGCTGCCGCCTCCCGGCCCCCTGCCTCGGCGAGTGAGATCCCATGCGTGATCCCGACCCCCGCGCCTATCCCCGCGACCTCGTCGGCTACGGGCGCACCCCGCCGAACCCCGCGTGGCCGGGCGGCGCCCGCATCGCCGTGCAGGTGGTGCTCAACTACGAGGAGGGCGGCGAGAACGCCGTCATCCACGGCGACGCGGCGTCGGAGGCCTTCCTGTCCGACATCGTCGGCGCCGCGCCCTGGCCGGGCCAGCGCCACATGAACATGGAGTCGGTCTACGAATACGGCTCCCGCGCCGGCTTCTGGCGGATCTGGCGGCTGTTCACGAGGCTCGGCCTGCCGCTCACCGTCTACGGCGTCGCCACTGCGCTCGCCCGCAACCCGGAGGCCGTCGCCGGGATGAAGGAGGCCGGCTGGGAGATCGCCTCGCACGGCCTCAAGTGGATCGAATACAAGGATTTTTCGCGCGCCGACGAGGCCGCCCACCTGGCCGAGGCGATCCGCCTCCACGCGGCCGTCACCGGGGAGCGCCCGCTCGGCTGGTACACCGGCCGCTGCTCGGAGCAGACCACCGCGCTCGTGATGGAGGAGGGCGGCTTCCTCTATTCGTCGGATTCCTACGCCGACGACCTGCCCTACTGGATCGAGGGGCCGACGGGGCCGCACCTCGTCATCCCCTACACGCTCGAGGCGAACGACATGCGCTACGCCTCGAACGGCTACGTCACCGGCGACGATTTCTATCACTACCTGCGCGACAGCTTCGACGTTCTCTACGCCGAGGGGGCGGAGGCGCCGAAGATGATGTCGATCGGCCTGCACTGCCGTCTGATCGGCCGCCCCGGCAAGATCGCCGGCCTGATGAAGTTCCTCGACCACGTCGCGAAGCACAGCCGGGTGTGGGTGCCGCGGCGGGTGGACATCGCCCGCCACTGGATGAAGGTGCATCCGGCAAAGGGGTAGGGGTGCTGGCGACCCAAAGGTCGCGGCTTGCGAGAGGCTCGACCGCGTTCACTCCGGAGCGGCTGTCCACTAGGATCACGACGAGCGCGTCCACTCGGGGCGTGGCCGCTCGGAGCCGATCAAATTCGACACGCTCGGGCAAGGTGTCAGGTTCGACGATCACGTCTTCGACAGCTTCGCGCGGTCCGACAGCGGCGTCAGAACAGTCCGTATGAAATGGTGGCCGGGGGCGCGGTGCAGCGCAGACGGCCTGTAGCGAGGGGTGACGGATGTCTTCAGCCAGGAACAGCGAAGCCGCCGATGGCGGAGACGAACCATCACCGCTCGGCCCGAGGGGCGCGTCCAGGCGCGGCTTTCTCCACTCTGCCGGGGGCCTCGCGGCTGCCGCGTGTCTGACGGCGACCAGTACCTCCCTGTCCGGAACCGCGCCGGCGCGGGCGGCGACGGCCGATGAGGCGTTCCGCATCGACAAGTCGTGCGTCGTCACGAAGTCCCGGTTGAACAAGCTCGCGGCAGAGGCCTATTCGGCCTTCAACGAAGGCAAGATCCTTCCGGACTTCAGCACGTCGACGCTCGGCGCTCGTCGCGGCGTCGAGCTTCACCGGATCGTCACGCACACCACGTCGCCGGAGACCGGTGAGCGGATCAAGATCAGCGGGTTGCTGGCGGTGCCGGCGGGAGCCAAGGGCCGGCTGCCCGTGGTGTCCTGGCAGCACGGGACGATCCTCAGCTACGATCAGGTCCCCTCGTCTCTGCTGCGCCTGAAGGACCCGTCCTACCAGATCGCGGATGCGAAGGATTCGTTCGAGACGCTGCTCACCGTCCAACGGCTCACGGGCAATGGCTACGCGGTCATCGCCGCCGACTATGTCGGCAAGGGGCCGTTCCGGAACGACTTTCCCGAGGGGTACGTCGTCAAGGGTTTGACCGTCAGCACCTGCGAAAGCATGCTCGCCGCTGGAACGGCTGCACTGGCGCAACTCGGACTCTCCCGGAAGCAGCTTTTCCTGCACGGCTGGTCGCAGGGCGGCCCCAACACCCAGTGGCTGCATCAGTCTTTGCGGTCCCGTGGGGTGGACATCACCGCGACCGCGGCCGCGAGCCCGTTCAACGACATGAACGAGGGCTTCGAGTACTGGACGGGGGCCGTGCAGTTCCCGCTGCCCGAGGGCGTGTCCTCCTACCCCGCGGTTCCGAACTGGGTCGCCGCCTGCATCATCATCGCGCTGGGGAGCTATGAGCGCTGGTACGGGCTGAAAGGCCTCGTCCGCAGCGCTGTCCAGCCGAAGTATGCAGACGCCGCTGAAAAATATCTTCGCACCTACGACCTCGCCAAGCTCCCGTCGGACATCACCGCCGAGACGACGCTGCGTCCTGATTTTCTGAAGGACTATACCAGCGGCCTGAACTCCGCATTCCTGCGGCAGCTGGCGGAGAACCGCTGCTCTTACTGGAAATACGACCGTCCCATCCGCTATTACTACGGAACGGCGGATCAGGCATTGCATCCGCAGATGGTCTACCGCGCCATCTCGGCCGGCGGGCGGCACGCAGCCGGCGTGTCGGTCGCCGACGGCAGCCACCGGGCGACGTTCCTGTCGAGCCTCTACGGGGACAAGAACATCCTCGACTGGTTCGATGGCTTCCGCGGCGACCCCGCCTGACACTACCTGGGCCAGGGCCGGGACGGGCAAGCGAGGCGGAGGCGACCGGGACGGCGGAACACCCGTCCCGAGGTCGGGGTTGCGACCCGGGAGGCGTGATGGGAGGGTGCGGGCGGCCGGGTGGGCGCCCGGGCCTGCGGAGTGTCGAACGTGAGCGTGCCCTTTATCCTCGTCTCCGCCCGCGTCCTCGGCGCACTCGGCGTTCTCGTGGCCCCGCTGCTGCTCGGCGCCGGCGCCTCGGCCGAGACCACCGCCCCGCCGCCAGCCTTCCACCTGCCGCTCGCCTGCCCTGCGGACATGACGTGTCCGGTGCAGAACTACTTCGACCGCGCCGACGGCCCTGCGGTGCTCGACTATGCCTGCGGCGGCATGAGCTATGACGGCCACGACGGCACCGACTTCCGCCTGCCGACGGTGGCGGCGATGGAGGCGGGTGTCCCCGTGGTGGCGGCCGCCGCCGGCACCGTGCTGCGGCTGCGCGACGGCATCGACAACCACGACGGTTCGGATGCCGCCGTCGCCGCCTCGGTGGCGGCGGGGCGCGAGTGCGGCAACGGCCTCGTCGTCGACCTCGGCGGCGGCTGGGAGACCCAGTACTGCCACCTGTCGCCGGGCCTCGCGGTGAAGGAGGGCGACACCGTCGCCGTCGGCCAGCCCCTCGGCACTGTCGGCATGACCGGCGCGGCCGCCTTCCCGCACGTCCACTTCGAGGTCCGCCACGACGGCGTCTCGCTCGATCCCTTCCGCCCCGACCCCGCCGCCGCCTGCGGCACCGCGCCGGCCGCCTCGCTGTGGGCGCCGGAGGCCGGCACGGCTGATGGCGACGACCTCGCCTACGTCAGCCCGCGGCTGCTGAATGCCGGCTTCGCCGCCGGCCCGGTGACGATGGCGGCGATCGACGCCGGCGCCATCGCTGCGCCCGCCGCGGACGCGCCGGCGCTGGTCTTCTTCACCCGCGCCATCGGCCTGAAGGGCGGCGACGTGCAGACGCTGGCGCTCCTCGCCCCCGATGGCAGCGTCGTCGCCGAGCAGACCGCCGAGCCGCTCGACCGCGACAAGGCGCAGTGGATGCTGTTCACCGGCCGCAAGCGTCGTGGCGACGCCTGGCCGGCCGGCGAATATCGCGGCCGCTACACCGTCGCGCGCGCCGGCACGACCGTGCTCGAGGCCGAGCGGACGTTCGTCATCCCCTGAGACGACGGCCGGCCGCCCGGCGGCCGCCTCTGCCGTCGTCCCGGGCGGTTCGCGGCAGGTGTGCGCCGGCCTCGCAGTGGCCGTTCCAGCCATCCGGCGACCGTCTTCGCAGTCCGGCCGATCCCCCCTGTTGCCCATCCCGCAGCGGCCAGTTTGGAACGGTTGGATTCGCATTCTCCCGATGCGTCCCGCCGGGGCGCAACCTTCCCCCGGGCGGGGTCCGGGGGGCATCGGAATTCTTTTCCCTCTGGCGTCCTCCCACGAGAATGACGTTCGCGGCGGATCGCCGGCCGGTCGCCTACCTCTCAGGCACTGTCGACGCCACCCGCC
>Ga0209902_100409_pt1 | contig 49424 bp, 40 predicted proteins | sample FECB27metaG_FD_188304 | JGI IMG/M metagenome (GOLD analysis project Ga0209902, IMG submission 188304) | Cyanobacterial communities from the Joint Genome Institute, California, USA - FECB-27 (SPAdes) (version 2) | ecosystem: Environmental > Aquatic > Thermal springs > Hot (42-90C) > Microbial mats...
GAGACGCTGGAAGTCTCGCTCAACACGCACCTGCTCGACGATCCGGACGCCATCTCGCTACGGCGCTCGCCTGTCGTCCCGACGCTGTAGCCCCGCGCCTCTATTTCAACGGCAGGAACAGTTCCACCACCACGTCGTGCACCGCTGCGTTCGGGAACAACGCGAAGTGCCGCCGGCAATAGATCGGGAAATCCCGCGCTTCCTCGCCGCTGGCGGGAAGCCAGTCCCGGTAGAGGTAGAGCGCGGCCGGCTCCAGATTATGGGTGTTGTGGACGACGCGGAGAACCGCGCAGCGCCCGCCGGGGATCATGCCCGCCTTCATGCCCTGATCATTGGGCTCCACCGGCAAATCGGTCCCGACGCACAGGTCCATCGCATAATCGTTGGGATTTTCCGGAATCCGCTCGGACCGGAAGATGTTGAAGGTCGGGCTCGTCTCGGGCGACAGGCCGGCGGCCTTCCGCCAGGCGATGAAGCGCTGGATCGTATCGTTCAACCCTTCGCGGTCGCCGCGATGTTCCAGCATCGCGACCTTAGTGGGCGCCATGTCGCTGATCGTCACATCGTCTTCGGTATAGATGATCTGCATGAGCTTGCTCCTCGCATTGTCGAGAGGCCCGAAGGCCGCAAGCCACGGCACCCAGTCGGGTGATTTCCGGAACGACGACGGCGACTGCCCCAGCCTGCGGCGAAAGGCGCGGGCAAAGGCGTCGGGCGCGTCATAGCCGGCATCCATCGCGATATCGGTGACGCTGCCCGCGTCGTCCGAAGCCAGCCGGTTCGAAGCGCGCTTCATGCGGGCAAGCTGGACATAGCGATGCACGGACAGTTCGAAGGTCGCCGCGAACTGCCGGTGGAAATGGAATTTCGAAAGCGCCGCGACCCCGCTCACTGTCTCCAGATCCAGATCCTCGTCGAGATGCGCATCGATATAATCGAGCACCCGCCGCATCCGGACATGGTAGTTTTCGAGCGCATCCGCCTTCATCGTCTTCCTCCGTGGCGGGTCCAGCTAGGCGATCGGACGGGTGGCGCGCTCGACCGATCTTGCGGTTTGGGATGCGATCGATGGATGGAAATCCGTTCGGACAGGCCCATCCCTAACCGTCACCCCAGCGAAAGCTGGGGTCTGCCAACCAGATCGCGCCACATCCTGTGGGAGATTCCAGCCTGCGCTGGGATGACGCGTCGGGGTCAGCGGCAGCAACCTCCCCGTCGCTCCAGCGAAAGCTGGAGCCTATGCAATGCTTCCAACCGCGGTGAAGCTCGAAGATCGCATGGGCTCCAGCTTTCGCTGGAGCGACAGAGGAGGAACACGCTTCCCGATCACCTCCCCCGGCTCAGCACCTGCCGCTGTGTGTAGCAATACAGCGCGGTCAGCAGCGCCACGATCAGCACCGGACCGGCCAGCAACGCGATCGTGCCGAACCCCTCCGGTGCGATCGCCATCGGTGCGTCGCTGTTGGTCGCGTAGACGATCACCGCGAAGCCGACGCCCCACAGGCTTTCACCCACGATCAGGCCGGTCGCGGTCAGCACGCCCATGCGGCGCGCGAATTCGGGATCCGCGGTCCGGTCCGCCCAGCGATCGTAGAACAAGCCGATCACGGACCCCAGCACCACCGGCAGCGTCACCGCCATCGGCAGATAGACGCCGATGCCGACCGCCAACGGCGGCAGCCGCAGCTTGCCCGCCTTGCCCAGCAGTTCGTCCAGCACGATCACGCCCACGCCGACGAGGATGCCGAGCTGGATCATCGGCCAGTTCACCCCGCCGCCGAGTACGCCCTTTGCCAGCGCAGAGATCAGCGCGGCCTGCGGCGCCGCCAGCGCATTGGGGCCGGCATTGGGGGCGCCGGCAAAGCCCAAGGTCTCGTTGAGCAGGTTGAGAACGGGCGGAATGATCATCGAGCCGAAAAGCACGCCGAAAACGAGCGCGAACTGCTGTTTCCACGGCGTCGCGCCGACGAGCTGGCCGGTCTTCAGATCCTGGAGATTGTCGTTGGAGATGGTCGCCACGCCGAAGACGACGCCGGTGACGATCAGCGCATAGGCGATGAGCGCGTCGGTGGAAGCAGGATCGATATTGCGGCCGAACAGCCCGACCAGCAACAGCGAGGCCGCCAGCACGGAGAGGATGCCGATGCCGGAGACCGGGCTGTTCGACGCGCCGATCAGGCCCGCCATATAGCCGCAGACCGCCGCGATCACGAGGCCGATCACCGCCACGAACAGCAGCGCGCCGCCCACGAGCAGCCATGCCGATCCCTCAAGCGGCCCACCGGTAAGCGTGGACCAGAGCAGGATCGCGATCGGGATCATCGTGGCCAGCGCGCAGGCGACGACGATACCGAACGGGATGTCGCGTTCCTCCACCGGCAGCGCATCGCCCCCGCGCGACACGCCCGACGCCGCCATCGCCGCGCGGATGCCGCGAACCACGGGCCCGGCGATGCGGACCAGGCTCCACACCGCGGCCACGCCGATCACACCGGCGCCGAAGAAACGCACATCGTTGCGGAAGATCGTGCCGGCCCAGGCCTCGACCTCGCCCGGGATCGGGTTCTGCGCGGTGAGGATGGGCAGGAGGATCCACCAGCCGGTGACCAATCCGACGAACATCGCCATGCCCACCGAGATGCCGACCAGATGGCCCGCACCGAACAGTGCGAAGGAAAGCCCGCCGGAAATGCCGGTCGCACCGGCACCGGCACGGAAGAAAACAGCGGCCTCCTCGACCACCAGCTTCGTTTTCGCAAAGGCCGCGAAGCCCGCGGAGACCAGTGCGTTGACGACGATGATCGCCAGCCCCTTGCCGCTTTCCGCCGCGCCCTCGCGCGATTCGGCGCCCACTTTCAGCACCTCCGCGGCGGCGCGGCCCTCGGGATAGGGCAGGTTGCCGTCGACGACGAGCGCGCGGCGCAGCGGCACCGAGAACATCACGCCCAATATTCCGCCCGTCGCGCAAATCGCGGCAGTCAGCAGATATGGAAAGCCCGCCCACCAGCCGATCATGACGAGCCCCGGCAGCACGAAGATGATCGCCGCCAGCGTGCCCGCCGCCGATGCGACGGTCTGCACGATATTGTTCTCGAGGATCGTCGAATCCTTGAAATAGCGAAGGATCGCCATCGAGATGACCGCCGCGGGAATCGAGGTCGCGAAGGTCAGCCCGACCTTCAGCCCCAGATAGACGTTGGCCGCGGTGAACAGCAGCGTGATCAGACCGCCGAGCAGGATGCCACGGACAGTCAGTTCTGCGAGCGGTCTGCCTGTGGTCGATTGGGTCACGGCTTTTCCTTCACGGTCATTCGGTCGGATCGTCGACCCGGTTCAAACGGATTTCGGTGTCGTAGCGGTTGATCACCAGCGCCTTTCCGTCGATCCGCAAAGGCTCCCCCTGGAAATCGGCGCGCCCCAGGTCGTTGGCCTCGAAACGGAACAGCACGCGGTGCCCCGTGTCCGGGGACAGCACATAGGGATCCTGTTTCACTTCATAGACCGGCATGACGGGCAGGACCGAGATCGGCTGCATTCCCGCATCGAGCTCCACCCGCCCCTGTTCGCCGACCGTGCGTATCTGCGGCGGGAGATTGCCCGCGAAGTTCAGCAGGACCTCGATCGGATCGCCCCAGTCGAAACCCGGATCCGCCAGCATGACGGTCAGTTCGCCCTTCGGCGCCGGCTCGTCCTTCACCATCACGAAGCGCGGTGGCTTCACCTTCGGCTCGCTGACGAGGCGGACGGTGCCATTTTCGACCGTCCAGCGTCCTTCGGCGGTCTCGCTGACCGCGCCATAGTCGAGCACGTAGCGAAACCGGCCGTCTGGCGCGAGCAGCAGCGCCGCGCCGACCTCCATCTGGTCGGATCGATAGCCCCCGGCGATCACGGCCCTGTCCTGCGCGGCGGCAGGCACGACGCTTCCGGCCAGCAACGCCAGCGCGGCAAGGGCCAGGCGCATCAGCGTCCCTTGAACAGGCCGCCGAGCAGGCCGCGCAGCAACTGGCCGCCCAGCCGGCCAGCGACCTGGCGCCCGACCGAAGTCGCCGCCGAACGCGCGGCGGACTGAACCATCTTTTCGGCGAAGCTGGGCTTGGCATCCTCGCGTGCCTGACGCGCGGCCTCCCGCTGCGCCTCGCGCTCGGCGGCGATGCGCGCGCGTTCGGCCTCCTTGGCCTGTCGCGCCGCTTCCTTTTCGTCGGCGATGCGCTGCTTCTCGTCTTCCTTGGCCTGCACCGCGTCGAGCTTCGCCTGTTCCGCGGCCGCCTTGGCCTCGGCGGCGGCGGCCTGCGCCTCGCCAGCCTTTGCCGCCAGCAATTCCTCAGCGGACTCGCGGTCGATCACCGTGTCGTATTTGGCGCCGACCGCGTCGGTTTCCCGGATCACGCCGCGCTCGACCGGGGTGACCGGGCCGACGCGCGAGCAGACGGGCTTGATCAGGGTGCGCTGAACCGGCGACGGTGAGCCATCCGCCTGAAGCAGCGACACCAGCGCCTCGCCCACTTTCAGTTCGGTGATCGCGGTCGCCACATCGACGCCGGGATTGGCGCGGAAGGTTTCGGCAGCCGACTTGATCGCGCGCTCGTCGCGCGGGGTGAAGGCGCGCAGCGCATGCTGGACGCGATTGCCGAGCTGTCCGGCGACATCCTCGGGAATGTCGATCGGATTCTGCGTGATGAAATAGACGCCGACGCCCTTGGAACGGATCAGGCGGACCACCTGCTCCACCTTGTCGAGCAGCGCCTTGGGCGCCTCGTCGAACAACAGATGCGCCTCATCGAAGAAGAAGACGAGCTTGGGCTTGTCGGGATCGCCGACCTCGGGAAGCGTCTCGAACAATTCGGAGAGGAGCCAGAGCAGGAAGGTGGAATAGAGCTTCGGGCTGGCCATCAGCTTGTCGGCGGCCAGGATGTTGACCACCCCCCGGCCCTGTTCGTCGAGCTTGAAGAAATCCTCGATCTCCAGCGCCGGCTCACCGAAGAAATGGTCGCCGCCCTGGCTGCGAAGCTGAAGCAGCGAACGCTGGATCGTGCCGACCGTCGCCTTGGAGACATTGCCATAGGTGGTCGTCAGCTCGTCGGCGCGGCTGGCGCAATGGCTGAGCATCGCCTGGAGATCGTCCAGGTCGAGCAGCAGCAGCCCTTCCTTGTCTGCGACATGGAAGGCGATGGTCAGCACCCCTTCCTGTACCTCGTTCAGGTCGAGCAGCCGGGCGAGCAGCAGCGGCCCCATCTCCGAAATGGTCGTGCGGATCGGATGGCCCTGTTCGCCGAACAGATCCCAGAACTGGACCGGATTGTCCTTATACACCCAATCGGTGTCGCCGATCTCCGCGGCGCGCGCGGAAAAAGCGTCGTGCACCTTTGCCGTGGGCGATCCCGCCATCGCCATGCCGGACAGATCGCCCTTCACATCGGCAAGGAAGGTCGGAACGCCCGCGCGCGAAAAGCCCTCGGCAATGCCCTGCAGCGTCACGGTCTTCCCCGTGCCGGTGGCGCCCGCGATCAGTCCATGACGGTTCGCGCGCTTGAAATTGAGGACCTGCCGCTCGCCGCCCCCGGTTCCGATGAAAAGGCCGGTCTCGTCAGTCATGCGCAGTCCTCCACTGGTTGATACCGCTTTAGAACATTGCCGGGAAAAGTGGGAACGGGTTTTCGGTGGGCGGGGTGCTGGACGATTATGGCACGTCCACAGACCCGCTCATCCTGAGTAGCCGTTGAGCGGAGCCGAAACGGCGTATCGAAGGACGCAGGATGCATGGTGCGTCCTTCCAGACAAGCCTTCGCTACGCTGCTGCGCAGCTACTCAGTCTTTCCTCAGGATGAGCAGGATATTTTTAACGCCCGACACGGAAAGGGCCGCACGACCCGGAGATCGTGCGGCCCTTCGATCGATCGAAACGCTCAGTGCGTCCCGATCATTTCGCCTTGGCGGTCTTCACGCCGACGTAGCGCGCCGGACCGTTGCCGCGCTGGACGAGCAGCAGGACCGGCCGGTTCGCCGCGACCGATGCCTTGACCGCCACGGCCAGATCGGCCGGCTGGGCGACCGGGCGCTGGTTGGCCGACACGATGATGTCGCCGCGCTGGATTCCCTCCGCGGCCGCATCGCTCGCCGGATCGACCGCGCCGACGACCAGGCCGCGGACGTCCTGCGACAGGCCGAGCTGGCGGGTGATCTGCGGCGTCAGTGCCTGGACCGACAGGCCGATCGAATCGCGGGTCGACTGTTCGCCGGCCTGCGCGTCGGGCGTGGGCACCGCATCGTCATTGTCGCCGTTGAACGCCGCGAGCTGTTCCTCGGGCGGGCGCGTTCCAACCGTGGCAGTGACCGTCATCCGCTTTTCGTTGCGGACCAGTTCGATCGGCACGCGGGTGCCGGGCTTCAGGTTGGAGACGAGATAAGACAGTGTGCTGTCGGGCGAGACCGCGACATTGTTCACCTTGGTGATCACGTCGCCCTGCTGGATGCCGGCCTTGGCCGCACCCTCGCCGGGTTCGACGCGCGCGATCAGCTCGCCGGTGTTCTTGGGCAGGCCGAGCGACGCCGCGATCTCTTCGTCGAGCGGCTGGAGCGCGACGCCGAGATAGCCGCGCTGCACCTTCGCGCCCGAACGCAGCGTATCGATGATCGGCTTGGCCTGTTCCGCGGGGATGGCGAAACCGATGCCGACATTGCCGCCGGTCGGCGAGAAGATCGCCGAATTGATGCCGATGACGTTGCCGTTCAGGTCGAACATCGGGCCGCCGGAATTGCCCATGTTGATCGACGCATCGGTCTGGATATAGCGATCGAACGCGCCGCCCTGACCGGTGTTGCGGTGGAGCGCGGAGACGATGCCCGCGGTCACGGTGCCGCCCAGGCCGAAGGGATTGCCGATCGCGACCACCCAGTCGCCGACGCGCGTCGTCGTCGAATCGCCGAAATTGACGAAGGGCAGGTTGCTCGCCTCGATCTTGAGCAATGCCAGATCCGACGCCGCATCGCGGCCGATCAGCTTTGCCGTATATTCCTTGCGGTCGGGCAAGGTGACGGTGATCGAATCCACCACCGCATTGCGGTTGCCCGGGGCGACCACATGATTGTTGGTGACGATATAGCCATCGGCCGAGATGATGAAGCCCGAGCCGAGCGACTGTGCCTCACGCGTGATCGGGCGGCCGCCCTGCTGGCCGCCGAACTGGCCGAACAGATCGCCGAACGGCGTACCCGCAAAGGGATTTTGCTGCTGCTGGACCTGAACGGTCTGCTTGGTGGAGATATTGACCACCGCCGGGGCAAGGCGTTCGGTCAGGCCGGCAAAGCTCATCGGCGCGCCGCGCGGCGCGGCCGCGGCCATCACGCGATCGTCATTCTGCGCGGTCTGCGCGCCGACATTGGTGCCGACGGTGATGGCGGCCCCGCCGAGGAGCAGCGCGGTGGTGATGGCGTAAGCGTATCGCACGTTCATTTTCCTTCCAACTTCCTTCACTTGCCCGTCGCGCGGGCGCGCGGTTTGCCGTCATCCTGCCCCCAAACGGCTTAACGCAGTTTGAATGGTTCAGCGCGCCCCGCGGAACTCGCGCAGATAGCTGTTGTCGGGCGAAAGGATGATCGAGGAAGCACCCTTGCCTTCGCCCGGCGTGAACGTCTGCTCATACGACTGCATCGCGCGATAGAAGTCGTAGAAGTCCGCATCCTTGTTGAACGCTTCGGCATAGGCTTTGGCCGCATCGGCATCCGCCTGGGCGCGCACGAACTGCGCCTGCTTGAGCCCCTGAGCCTCGATCGTCCGCGCTTCCTGAACACGCGCGGTGCGCATCCGTTCCAGTGCGCTGTCGAGCGGCGCGCCTTCGGGCAAGTCTGCGCGCTTGATGCGCACATCGACGATCTCCGCGCCATATTGGCGCGCGGTGCGGTTGAGCGCCGACTGGATATTGTCCATCACCTGGCCGCGCTCGGCGCTGAGCAGCGCGGCGAAGGGCCGCTTGCCAAGTTCGTTGCGGAGCGCGGAGCCCAGGATCGGTCGCAGCGCGGCGGCCACATTCTCGCTGCTCTTCGCGGTGATCACCATGCGCAACGGATTGACGATACGGAAACGCGCGAACGCATCGACCTGCAGGCGGAGCTGGTCGGTCGACAGGACCTGCTGCTGGTCCATCGTGATCGACAGGATCCGCTTGTCGATCCAGGTGATCTCGTCGACGAACGGCCACTTGGCGATCAGACCCGCACCATCGCCGCCGAATGTCTGTTTCGGATCATATTGGTTGATGATCGCGACGGGCTGGCCGAAGCGAAGGATCACGCCCTGCTTGGTTTCGGGCACGACCACCAGCGTCGATGCCAGCACGACGAGCATCGCGATGGCGACGAGCGCGGCGGCGATCGGATGGCGTCCGATACGATCGATCATCGTGCCGCTCCTTCCGGCGCGCGGCGCTGGAGCTGGGGCAACGGCAGATAGGGCGTCACGCCCGGGGCCTCGACGATCGTCTTGTCCACTTTCGAAAGAACCCGTTCCATCGTTTCGTAATACATGCGGCGCCGCGTCACTTCCGGCGCGAGCCGATATTGTTCATAGACCTTGTTGAACGCCTCCGCGTCGCCCTGCGCACGCGCGACCACCTGCTGCGCATAGGTCCGCGCCTCGTTCAGGTTGGACTGGACACGCTGCTGCGCGGCGGTCACTTCCTTGAACGCCTCGTTCACCGCGCTCGGCGGGTCGGCCTGGCTGATCGAGACGCCCTGGATCTGCACGCCGGCCTTATAATCGTCGAGAATGGTCTGCATCGTCTCGCGGACGCGCTGCTCCACCTCGTTTCGGCCCGGGCCGATCGCGTCGATCAGCGTGAAGTTCGCGAGTACGGCGCGCATCGCGCTTTCGGCGACCTCACCGATCGTCTGTTCGGGATCCGCGAGCTGGAACAGGAACTGTTCCGCAGCCCCGGCCTTGACGCTCCAGCGCACCGTATAGGCAAGGTCGACCAGATTCTGGTCGCCGGTCAGCACCAGATTGTCGTCGCCGCCGGGCTGGCCGATCGGAATAGTCCGGATCGCCTGGATGTCGATCTTCTGCACGCGCTCGATCGGCGCGGGCAGCGAGAAGCCGACACCAGGAGCCAGGGTGCGCGAATATTTGCCCAGCGTGGTGATGACGCCGGCCTGTTCCGGGCCGATTCGGTGGATCGAGGTCATCGCCAGCCACAATGCGACGAAGGCGACCGCGACATAGGGCCAGATCGTCACGCCGCCGGGGCGTGGAAAGCCGCCGCCGGGCCCGCCGAACAATTCGCGGAGCTTGGCCATGATCTGATCGACTGCGGACGGGCCGGGCCGGCCGCCACCGCCGCGCGGACGGTCGCCTCCGGGCGGGCGACTCCACGGATTCGGCCGGCCGCCGCCGCCCGATCCATCGCCATCGCCTCCGCCACGGTTACCCCACGGACCGCCATTTTCGCTCAGCACGGCGCCTATGGACGCCAACCACCCCGATCTCTTGTTCATGCGGCCATTATAGGAAGCCGTTTCGGGAAAAACAGTGGCATTGCCGGAAACACCGCCTATCTCGCGCGGATGACCGATCAAGATCGCCTTCTCGCCGCCATCGCTCCCATCGCCCAGGGCCGCGCCACCGGGCTCAGATTCGCCGATGGCCGGGCGAGTCTGATCCTCGATGTGACCGGGCTTTCGGGCGATGAGAGGCTGAAGATGGAATCGGCGATCAAGGCCGCCCTGTCGCGCGAGGACGGCGTTTCCGAAGTGCGCGTCGCGATGACCAGCGAAAAGAAGGGCCGCCGGCTGATCGCGGTGGGCAGCGGCAAGGGCGGCGTCGGCAAATCGACCGTCGCGACGAATCTCGCGCTGGCGCTGAAGGCGCGCGGCTTCAAGGTCGGCCTGGTCGATGCGGATATCTACGGCCCGTCACAGCCGCGGCTGCTCGGCACCGAAGGACAGCGTCCACAGGCCGAATCGCAGAAGCTGATCCCGATCATGAGCCCGTTCGGCATTCCGATGCTGTCGATGGGCCATCTCGCCAAGCCCGGCCAGGCGATCGCATGGCGCGGGCCGATGGCGGGCAATGCGCTGGGGCAGCTCATCGACGCGGATTGGGGCGATGCCGATCTGCTGATCGCCGATCTGCCGCCGGGCACGGGCGACATCCAGCTTTCCATGATCCAGAAACAGAAGCCCGCCGGCGCGGTCATCGTCTCGACCCCGCAGGATCTGGCGCTGATGGACGCGACGCGCGCGATGGATCTGTTCGCGCAGTCGGGCGTGCCGATCATCGGCCTGATCGAGAATATGGCGGGTTACGAATGCCCGCATTGCGGCGAAGTCTCCGATCCGTTCGGCACCGGCGGGGTGCAGGCGGCCGCCAACGTGATGGGCCACGACTTTCTCGGCCGCATCCCGCTGACCCTCGGTATCCGGACGGCATCCGACAGCGGCCAGCCGCCGGCCGCCGGCGATGGGCCGGATGCTGCGGCGTTCCACGCGATCGCCGGCCGCGTGGCCGAATGGTTGAACCAGCCGGCGGGCTGATTCGTTCTCAGCACGAAAGGACGATCCCATGCCCCTGACCCGAGACGAGGATATCGCGACGCTGCTGACGGAAACGCGCACCATCGCACTGATCGGCGCATCGGACCGGCCCGACCGACCGAGCTATGGCGTGATGCGCTTCCTGCAGGAACACGGCTATCGCGTGATCCCGGTCAATCCGCAGATCACCGGCGAACATGTCCATGGCGAATATGTCTGGCGCGAATTGTCGCAGATCGGCGAGCCGATCGACATGGTCGACATCTTCCGCCGCCCCCAGGCGGCCGGCGACGCGGTCGACCAGGCGATCGCGGCGGGCGCGAAATCGGTGTGGATGCAGCTGGGCGTGATCAACGAGGAAGCGGCCGCGCGCGCGGAGGCCGCGGGGCTGAAGGTCGTGATGGACCGCTGCCCGGCGATCGATATACCAAGGCTGGGCGTGCCGAAGATCGGCTGAAAGCGAAGCGAAAGGAGCGCGATGGAAGGTCTGGCGCTCTTTTACCTCACGCCACCCGCGGCCTTGTTCGCCTGGCTCGCCGTGATCGTTGCTCGCAAGCTGCGGCTGATGCCGTCCGGGGTGCCGACTGCCTTGTCGATCTGCCTGGTGGCAAGCACGATGCTCGGCGGCGTGTTTCTGCTGGTGACTGTGGACGCCCTGATCCTGAGTCCCGCTCATTTTCAAAATCGGCTGTTCGGACGGCAGATTGCCGGCCCGCTATCTCTGAAACATTATGAATTCTATGGATTTCAGGATGTCGGCCAAAGCTGGACCTTTGCGTACACCGATGCGCAAAGGCGCACGCTGCGCTGCCTTCCTCGTCGCGATGTCCTCGATCGAGCGTGCGTCCTGGCCGAGATTTACGACCAGAAAGAAGAATGGTCGGTGACGGCTAGCGTCGAAGCCGACCGATTGGTGCTGGAATATAACACATGGTGACGCGCGAGCAGCGGATGACGCTCATCTACATGTGGTTGTTCACGATCATCGGATCGATCTTTGCCGCATTCGGCACATGGCAGGCATTGCTCGGGGGATCTAAAATCCTGATGGCGCTGGGATTTCTCATTATTGCCCTGACCCAGCTATGCCGGATCGCCCGAGCGAGACAACGGACGCCCTAGCTTGCCCCACGCATCGCGTTGGTGATCGTATTGAGCGTGCCGGTCAGCGACAGGCCGAGATTCACGAATGCGATGATGCAGGCCAGCGAGATCAGCGATGCGATCAGCGCATATTCGATCGCGGTCGCCCCGCGCGTATCGGCCAGCAATCGATTCATTATCGGCATCGCACCCTCCCCGGTCAGTCGTCGATGCTTCGACAAAGCGGGGTTTCCGCGTCGTTAAGGCAGAGGGAGAGATCGATCCGGAATGGAGGCAATCCGGTCGAGGGAAAGGGAGACCCGACCTTGATCTCCGGCAGATGCCCTCGCCCGCCTTCGAAATCGCTCTAACGAACGATCCCCTTCTCCGCCCGCTCGCGAAGCCGCTCCACCGCATCGGCATGGATGCCCTGTGCACAGGCGATGACGCCGAACGCCTCCGCCTTGGTGCTGTTAAAGCGCAGCGCGCCGCCGAAGGCATCCGTGACGCAGGCGCCCGCTTCCTTGGCGATCAGCACCGCGGCGGCGATGTCCCATTCATTGCCCCAGCGCAAAGTGGCGACCAGATCGGCCTCGTCGGCGGCGACCATCGCGATGCGCAGCGCGATCGAATTGGGCTTGAACACGGCGGTCAGGTCCGCATCCACCTTGGGCAGCGCATCGGTGGGCACACGCGAGCCCGGGAAATGTTCGCGCCGGCTGGCGGACAGCTTCACGCCGTTGCGCCAGGCCCCCTGCCCGGCGACCGCGCGCCATTGCTCGCCGCGCGCCGGCGCATCGAGCACGCCCAGCAGCACCGTTCCGCCCTCGACCAGCGCGATGCTCACCGCCCAGCCGGGCCGGCCGCGCATATAGTCGCGGGTGCCGTCGATCGGATCGACCACCCAGACGCGCGGCACCAGCAGCCGTTCCGCGCTGTCCGCTGTCTCTTCGGACAGCCAGCCCGCTTCCGGATCGATGTCGTAGAGCCGCGCACGCACCATGTCGTTCACGGCATGGTCGATCTCGCACACCGGATTGCCCGGTGCCTTTTCCCATCTCTTGTAATCGCTCTCGCAGCGCGAGAGCGCCATCGCGCTCGCCTCGGCCGCGACGGCGGCCACCCGATCGATCAGCGCCTCAGGCACCGGCCACCGTCATGCCCTCGATGCGCAGCGTCGGGGCGTTGACCGCATGGCGGAATTCGAGATCGTTCGCGGGGACGAGCATGCGGAACATGTCCTTAAGATTGCCGGCCACGGTGATCTCGGCGATCGGGCGGGTTATCTCCCCCTTCTCGATCAGGAAACCGGATGCGCCGCGGCTATAGTCGCCCGTCACGCCGTTGACGCCCATGCCGATCAGCTCGGTGATATAGACGCCCTCGGCGATGTCGGCGATCAGTTCGGCGGGGCTCAGATCGCCCGCCGCCATATGCAGATTGGAGCTGCCTGCCCCGGGCGGTCCGCCGATCCCGCGCACGGCATGGCCGCTGGGCTCCATGCCCAGCTGCCGCGCGGCGGCGGCGGTCAGCAGCCAGCCGGTGAGGACGCCCCCGTCGATGATCGTCATGGGCCCGGTCGCCAGCCCCTCTCCGTCGAACGGCCGCGAGCGCAGGCCGCGCGGGCGCAGCGGATCGTCCAGGACCGTGATCCCCGCACCGAATACCGGCTGCCCCAGCGAATCGAGCAGGAAGCTCGTCTTGCGCGCGATCGCCGCGCCGTTGATCGCGCCCATCAGATGGCCGAGCAACCCGGCGGACACGCGCGGATCGTAGACGACCGGCATGGCCCCGCTGCGCGGGCGCGCGGGATCCAGACGCGCCACCGCGCGCTCGCCGGCCAGGCGACCGACGGCGACGGGATCGTCGAGATCGCCGATGTGCCGCGCCGAATCATGCGCATAATCGCGTTGCATGCCCGCCCCGCTGCCGGCCAGGACGCTTGCCGAGACGCCGTGGCTGCTGGCGGCATAGCCGCGCGCGAAATCCGCCGATGTCGCGAGCGCGATCACCGAGCGGCTGGCGCCGGCACCCGCGCCTTCGCTGTTGGTGACGCCCGCGACGGCGCGCGCCGCTTCTTCCGCCACCAGCGCGCGGGCCTTCAGCGCGGCGGGCTCGGCCGCGCCGCCATCATCGATATCGAGACCGGGTGGCGTGCCGCGCATGACGCGCGCTTCGGGCGCAAGCCCGGCCCAGGGATCCTCCGGCGCCTCGCGCGCCATGGCCACGACCCGCTCGACCAGCGCCGCGAACGCATCCGACGACAGATCGGAGGTCGACGCGCTTGCGGACCGGGTGCCGACGAAGACGCGCAGCCCCACTTCCTCGCCTTCGGATCTTTCGACATCCTCGAGCGCGCCGAGCCGGACCTGAACCTGGGTGGAGGCGCCGCCGACATACAGGGCATCGGCGGCGTCGGCACCCGTCCTGCGGGCAAGCGCCACGAGATCGGCGGTGCGGGATTCGGCTTCGGATACGCTCAGCATCCTACGCACCTAGGCATTTGAGCGCGCGGCTTCCACCCCTCAATCTTGCGCGCCTCGATTACGCGGCGCTCCCGACGGCCGCGCAGGCGAGGAACATCAGGAAACCGGCGAAGCGATTCGCGCGGAACTTGATCAGCCCGTCCATGCCGTCATCGGGATCGAGCGCAGCGACCTGCCAGCACAGATGCGCGGCAGCCGGCAGCAGCGCGAGCAGCGCTATCCAGTCGGGCCGGACGAGCCAGATCGCGCCTGCCCAGAGCGCGACCGCGGCGACGTAGAAGCCCGAGACCCCGGCGCGGACATGACGGCCCATCCGGCGCGCGGACGAACGGATGCCGATCAGCGCGTCGTCCTCGCGATCCTGCAGCGCGTAGAGTGTGTCATAGCCCACCACCCAGCAGATCGATCCCGCGTAGAGCAGCAGCATCGGCAGCTCGACCGCGCCGCGCACCGCCGCCCAGCCGACCAGCGCACCCCATGAGAAGACGAGCCCCAGCCAAACCTGCGGCCACCAGGTGATCCGCTTCATGAAGGGATAGGCGGCGACGGGCGCGAGGCTGCCCAGCGCGATGAACTGCGCGACGCGATCGAGGCGGAGGAGCACGACCAGGCCGATCAGGCAGAGCAGCAGCAACCAGGCCCATGCAGCCTTCAGCGAGACAGCGCCGCTGGCCAGCGGGCGGCTGCGCGTACGCGCCACGCTGCGATCCAGGTCGCGATCGACGATGTCGTTATAGACGCACCCCGCCCCGCGCATCGCGATCGCGCCCAGCAGCATCCAGAATACCAGGCTCCAGTCGGCCTGCAGTCCGCCAGCAAGCGCGACGCCCCATGCGCAGGGCCAGAAGAGCAGCCACCATCCGATCGGCCGATCGAAACGAGCAAGCAGCGCGAAAGCGCGCAGCTTGCCGGGCAGCGCGCGCATCAACGCGCCATATTGGGTATCGGGGACGATCTCTGACTCGCTGTTCATCGGCCCTATGTACCCGGCGACAAGCCGCGGTACATAGCGTCATGACCGCGACACCCGCCTGGCCGCCCGACAGCACTCCGCGCCTGTTCGTCGAAGACGCAATCGTCGATGGACAGGATATCCGCATCGACGGCGGGCAGGCGCATTATCTGATTTCGGTGATGCGGCTGAAGGCCGGCGGCGTGGTCAGGCTGTTCGACGACCGGAGCGGCGAATGGCTGGCCGAAGCATCGACGATCGGTAAACGCGACCTGATCCTTCGGACGACGGGCAAGCTGCGCGAGCGCGAAGCGGTGCCCGATCTGTGGCTGTGCGCGGCACCGATCAAGAAGGGACGCGTCGACTGGGTCGCGGAAAAGGCCTGCGAACTGGGCGTCGACCGGCTGATCCCGGTGCTGACGCGGCGCACCGTCGTCGACCGCCTCAATGGCGATCGGCTGCGCGCGCACATGATCGAGGCGGCCGAGCAATGCGGCCGCACCGCGCTTCCCACGCTCGCCGAAGCCGTGAAACTGACGGCCCTGCTGCGCGACTGGCCGGCGGATCGCGCGCTCTTTTTCGCCGACGAGACGGGCGGCGCACCCGCGCCGGAGGCGATGCGTGCCAATCCCGGTCCAGCGGCGATCCTGATCGGGCCGGAGGGCGGCTTCGATCCGCAGGAGCGCGACGCGATCCGCGCGCTGCCCCAGGCCGTGGGCATATCGCTGGGGCCGCGCATCCTGCGCGCCGAGACCGCGGCGGCGGCGGCGGTCAGCGTCTGGATGGCGACCATGGGGGATTGGGCGAACCCGGTCATCCTATGATCGGGAGAGGAATTTCACGGCCCCCGCTTTCAAAAGCAACACCGGCCCGCTAGAGGCGCGCAATGAGCACAAAGACGGTTTCAAATGGCAACGATCCGGTCATCGAAAACCGGTCGCAGCTCATTTCCGCATTCGCCAAGGGCGAGAAGCCGGCCGAGCGCTGGCGCATCGGCACCGAGCACGAGAAATTCGTCTATTGGAACGCCGACCATCGCGCGCCGAGCTATGCCGAACCGGGCGGCATCCACGCGCTGCTGATCGCGCTCACCAAATTCGGCTGGGAACCCATCTACGAAGGCGAGAACATCATCGCGCTCGCCGGCCCCGACGGCAATGTCAGCCTGGAGCCCGCCGGGCAGCTCGAACTCTCGGGCGCGCCGCTCGAGAATCTGCACCAGACCTGCGCCGAGACCGGCCGGCATCTGGCGCAGGTAAAGGAAGTGGGCGAACGGCTCGGCTTCGGCATTCTCGGCATGGGCTTCTGGCCCGACAAGCGCCGCGACGAGATGCCGATCATGCCCAAGGGCCGGTACGAGATCATGCTGCGCCACATGCCGCGCGTGGGATCGCTGGGGCTCGACATGATGCTGCGCACCTGCACCATCCAGGTCAATCTGGACTATGCGTCCGAAGCCGACATGGCGAAGAAGTTCCGGGTCGGCCTGGCACTGCAGCCGCTGGCGACCGCGCTCTTCGCCAATTCGCCCTTCACCGAGGGCAGGCCCAACGGCTTCCTCTCGTACCGCAGCCATATCTGGTCGGACACCGATCCGCACCGCACCGGCATGCTCCCCTTCGTGTTCGAGGACGGCTTCGGCTACGAACGCTACGCCGATTACGCGCTCGATGTGCCGATGTACTTCGTTTATCGCGACGGCAAATATATCGATGCCGCGGGCCAGAGTTTCCGCGACTTCCTCGACGGGCGCCTGCCCGCTCTGCCGGGCGAGAAGCCGACCGAGTCCGACTGGGCAGACCATCTTTCCACCGCATTCCCCGAAGTGCGGATGAAAAGCTTCCTCGAGATGCGCGGTGCCGATGGCGGCCCGTGGAACCGGATCTGCGCGCTTCCCGCTTTGTGGGTCGGCCTGCTCTATGACGGGACGGCGCTCGACGCGGCGTGGGATGTGGTGAAGCACTGGACGATGGAAGAGCGCGAGGCGCTGCGCAACGCGGTGCCGAAGCTCGGGCTGGACGCGCCGATCGCCGGCGGCCGCACCCTCGGCGACATCGCGCCCGAGATCGTCGAGATCGCGAGCGCGGGCCTGACCGCGCGCGGGCGGCTCAACAGTTCCGGCGACAATGAAAGCGGCTTCATCGATCCGCTGCGCGAGATCGCGGCCAGCCGAATCGTTCCGGCCCAGGCGCTGCTCGACCGGTTCCACGGCGCATGGGGCGGCGACATCTCGAAAATCTACGACGAGATGAGCTTCTAACCCGCGTTATTAACAAAGGTTAAACTGCTGCCCGTTTAGGGGCCCTTATCCATTGGGGGGCTCATGACTTTCACGAACCGGATACGCACGGCCTTTGGACGCGACGAGGCCGAACTGCCCACATCCGCGCTGACAGTCATGGGTTTGGTCGAGGGAGAAGAAGGCGCGGCCACACAGGTCCGGGCCGCGATCCGCCGCACACTCCGCCTGTTCCCCGCGCTCGCGACCATCTATCTCGCCACCGGCACGCTGCAGGCGGCGCTGCGCCTGGGTTTCGATGGTGGCGACGCGATCCTCCACGCCACCATCGCCGCAATCCCCATCCTGCTCGCGCCCGCCGCATTCGGCGCGGTGGGCTCGTCGCTCGGCAAGCGGCTCGCACCGTCGCGGCGCGTGTGGGTGCTCACATTTTTCGCGACGTTGCTCGGCATGTCACTCGGCGCCGCATTCGGGCTCGACCTGGAAACCGGATCGCGACTGAGCGCGGCGCTGTGCGGCGTGACCGGCGTTGCGGCGCTTGCGACGATCATCGCCTTTTCCTCGCTGCCCGCGCTGGTGATCAGCTTCGTCGTCGGCTTCATCGGCGCGATGCTGGCCGCGAGCGGCGACACCGCCTATCTGCCGGCGAGCGCGCTTATCGCGAGCATCCTGGTGCCCGTGCTCCTGGCCTTCGTGCGGGCCGACCAGGCCGAACTGGGCAAGCGCGCGCGCGAACGCAACGATGCGTCCAAGGCGAGCGCGCTGATCGCGATGTTCGAGGAAACGGGCCGCGTCTGGTTCTGGGAAACCGATCGCTACGGCCAACTCACCTATGCCTCGCCCAAGCTGGCCGAGGTCTTCGGGGAGCATCCCAGCAAGCTGATCGGCCAACCGATGACCAGCCTGATCGTCAATGGCGGCGACGAGGATCTCGCCTCCCCCCATGGCGAGCGGACGATCGGATTCTACATGTCCAATCGGCTGGGCTTTTCCGAGCTCGCCGTCCGCGCGGCGGTACAGGGCGATGCGCGCTGGTGGTCCGTCACCGGGCGGCCGGTGATCGACACGCTCGGCCAGTTTCGCGGATTCCGCGGCAGCGGCAGCGACTATACCGAAAAGCGCAAGTCCGAAGCGGAGATCAGCAGGCTCGCCCGCTTCGATTCGCTGACCGGTCTGCCCAACCGTGCGCTGATGCTGCAGACGCTGGAACAGTCGCTGGGCAATGCCCGCATCAATCCGGCGCCCTGCGCGCTGATGATGCTCGATCTCGACCGGTTCAAGAGCGTCAACGACACGCTGGGCCATCCGGTGGGCGATGCGCTGCTCAAGCTGGTGTCCAAGCGGCTCGAAACCGTGATCGGCGATGGCGGCCGCGTCGGCCGGCTGGGCGGCGACGAATTCACCGTGGTGCTGCCGGTTGCGCCGTCGCACGCGAAGATCAAGGCGTTGGCCGCCGAAGTCATCCGTCACCTTTCCGAACCCTATACCGTCGAAGGATCGCACATTTCGATCGGCGCCTCGGTCGGTATCGCGATCGGGCCGGAGGACGGCGCGACCGCCGACGCGCTGATGCGCAACGCCGATCTGGCGCTCTATGCGGCCAAGGCCGCCGGTCGCGGCGTGCTGCGCTTCTACGAACAGTCGATGCATGCCGATGCGCAGGAGCGCCGCATGATCGAGACCGATCTGCGCCACGCCCTGGCCGCCAACGCGCTCCATCTCGCCTATCAGCCGGTCGTGTGCGCCGCCGCGGAATCGATCGTCGGATTCGAGGCGCTGGTGCGCTGGAACCACCCGACCCGCGGGCCGATCTCGCCCGAACTGTTCGTGCCCATTGCCGAGGAGATCGGGCTGATCCAGGCGATCGGCGAATGGGTGCTGCGAACCGCCTGCATGGAGGCCGCCCGCTGGCCCTCGCATGTTCGCGTCGCCGTCAACGTATCGTCGGTGCAATTCGCCAATCCCGCCTTTCCGGCCGTCGTGATGAACGCGCTCGCGGCGTCGCAGCTCAACCCCTCGCAACTCGAACTCGAGATCACCGAGAGCGTGTTCCTGAGCGAGGGGCTCGATACGGATCTGATGTTCGCCAATCTGAAGGCGCTCGGCGTGCGGCTGGCGCTCGACGATTTCGGCACCGGCTATTCCTCGCTCGGCTATCTGCGCAAGGCGCCGTTCGACAAGATCAAGATCGACCGTTCGTTCGTCGAAGGGGCCGCGGTGCCCGGCAATCGCAATGCGGCGATCATCAAGGCGATCGTATCGCTGGCCGACGGGCTGGGCATGGATACGACCGCCGAAGGCGCGGAGACGAAGGACGAGCTGGAGCTGATCCGGTCGCTCGGCTGCTCGCATATCCAGGGCTATATATTCGGCCGGCCGATGTCGGCGGCGGAGGCGGCGGAGAAGCTTGCCTGCCCGACCGGCACCGTCGTCGCCGAAGGCTATGACCGCAGCCGCGCGCCGCGCATCCTGATGCTGCGATCCGCGCTGCTCCATTACGGGTCGCGCGCCATACCCGCGCGTATCCGCAACGTCTCGTCGTCGGGCGCGCAGATCGACATCGATCGGCCCATGCCCGTCGACAGCGTCGTGGCGATCGATTTCGGCGAGGGATCGAAGATGTCGGCGACGGTGCGCTGGTCGCAGGGTCGGCGCATGGGTGTGGCCTTCGATCGTCAGCTCGACGTCGAAGCGCTCACATCGCAGAAGGTGGTCGTGAAGCGATCGGCGGCGCGCTGAGCATTTCGTGATCCGCCGGAAGCGGATCGGAGATCGGTGACGGGAGCATCTGAAACGCCTCCTTCACCGCGTCACTTCACGCCGGCCTGGATCCTGGAAAGCTCGTCGAAGCGGCGTCGATAGTGCGCCGAGACACGCGATCTGTCGTTACCCAGCCGATCGAGCTGGCCCAGCCAGTCGATCTGGGATCGGCGGACCTCAGCGCGGCGAGCGCTGGTGGCCAGAACCGAATCGTACAGCAGCGAGAGATTGTAATCGGATACCGCAAGGCCGACGTCGGAGCAGACGAGCGCGCGGCCCACGCTCTTGCGCTCACCGCACTGGAAGGTGGCGACGCGCGCGGCCGCAGCAGGATTGACTGCGGGCAGCGGCCCGGTGGCGACGGACCGCGCGGCTGACGACGCAATGGCTTCGGCCTTGGGCGCGGGAATGCCCGTACCACCATCCGGTGCGGGCTGCGCCATCCTGTCCGCCATGCGCTTTGCCGCAGCTTCCGCTTCGACGCGCGCTTTCGCCTCGGTCTCACGCTTCTGTCGCGCTTCTTCGAGCGGCGTCGGTTCCTGGCTGAGCGAGGACAGGCCGAATGCGATACCCGCGATGGTCAATGCCGTGAGGCCGACGGCGATCAGGGCAGGCATCAGGATGCCGCGCCGGCCTTTCTTCATCGGGCACTCGACATCCTTGCAGCGCGCGAGCGAAATCTCGCCCTCCGGGCCGTCGAACGTCAGCTTGCATCGCTCGCAAGCGACGCTGCTCATGCGGCGTTCCCCGTGATGCGGCGGATCAGCCGTTGGATCGGTGCATTGCGATCCATCCATTCCGCATAGGCGCGATAGGCCGGGTCCGCGCCGAGATGACGCTCCTCGGTCCGGGCGCGCCAATAATAGACGCCGCTGACCGCAGCCATCAGGATGGTGTTGCGGACCGCGTCGACCATGCTGCCGGTGGTTGCTAGGAACGGCAGGGTGGAAAGCCACCAGAAGCTGTTCTTGGCCAGATAGGCGGGATGCTTCGTCCACGCATAGGGGCCGTGCGTCAGGATGCCGCGATGGGTGAGGTTCGAGAAGCGCAGGCCGAACGCCACCGTCGCCCAGGCATAGATGCCGGTGAGCAGCACCAGGACCGCGCCGAACGCCATGACGACGGCCGGATAGGCGGCCAGCCAGTCGGACCATTCGCCAGTGCCCGGATGATAATCGAGCGGACCACCGTCACCCATCATGATGAAGGGCGGATAGCAGATCAGCGCCGCCATCCAGCCCGCCGCATAGGGATTGGCCGAGCGGATGTGCGAATCCAGCGGCTTCATCGTCAGCACGTAACCGACGGTCGCGAAGGCGATATCGACGACGAACATCGCGGTGATCAGCCAGCCGACGAGGATCACCGGGCTTGCCGCCATCGCGGCCAGGGGCTCGCGGATGAGGTCGCCGAACGCGCCGGGTACGATCGAGATCATGAAGGCGGAGAAGAAGCCCTTCACCGCCCAGGCGCGGAAATGGTCGTGCAGGATCGTACGATCGGAAACGCCCTGCCCGATCAGGAACTGGCCAAAGGCATGGGCGCCGTCGCGCGGCTCGACCAGGCGCCGGTCGATCCAGATCACATAGGGCACCGAAATGACGGCCAGGATGGGTGCGACGGTGGACAGCACCTGCATCGCGAAAAGATAATTGCCGCTCCAATACCAGCGGCCGACGCAATAGACGACGGCGATCGCGCCCCAGGTCGCCCACAAGCCGGCGATCTTCACCAGGCTGATGTCGATACTGTCCTTCAACGGACGCGGCGGCGCCGACCAGTCGATGCCCGTCGACGGGTTGCGATGGACCTTGTCGATCAGCAGCGACCAAAGCACCATCGGGAGACCACAGCAGATCACGCCGGTCAGCGCGGAAAGCGGGCCGTCCATGCCGAAATGGCGCGCGATCAGGATCCAGCCGAAAAGCCCGACCAGGCCGACCAGGCCGACGCCCGTGCTGACCGCAGATTTCGGGCGTACATCCGGCGCGGCATCCGCGAGGATCATCGTATGGGCGTTCATGCGCCCGCTTCTAGGGAAAGTTGGTAAATTCTTTCGTAACGGGCACACCATTTCGGGCGAACATGGCGGTCCCGGTCATACCGGCACGTTCGGCAACCACAGGGTTGCGCGCAGACCGCCGCCGGCGCGGTTCTCAAGGGTCAGCCGGCCGCCATGTTGGAGCGCGATCGCCTTGGCGAGGGCCAGCCCCAGTCCCGTCCCGCCTGTCTCGCGGCTGCGCGACTGTTCGAGCCGGGTGAAGGGTTCGAACATCGCCTCGATCTTGTCCTCCGGAATGCCAGGTCCCTCGTCGTCGATCGTCACCGCCACGCCGCCGGGTTCGGACAGGATGTCGACCTTGGCGGTCGCACCGTATTTGACCGCATTGTCGATCAAATTGCGCAATGCGCGGGTCACCAGCGTTGGCCGGATCGTGACCGTGGTGCGCGGCGTTTCCGCAAGCGACACGTCCGCGCCGAGCGCCTGGAAATCGTCGACTACCTGGTCGAGCAGCGCGGACAGGTCGACGCGCGTCTCCGCCTCGCTTGGCCGGCCGAGCCGCGCCAGCGAGAGGATATCATCGAGCGTCCGGTTCATCTCTTCGATGGTCGCGGCCATGCGGTCGCGCTCCGCCTCGTCCTCCATGCCCTCGGCACGCACGCGCAGCGACGCGAGCGGAGTACGCAGATCGTGGCCGATCGCGCCGAGCATGCGATCCTTCTCGTCGAGCAATCCCGCGATGCGCGTGCGCATCCCGTTATAGGCCACGACGAGCCGGCGGACGTCGGACGGGCCGCTTTCCGGCACCGGCGTGCTGTTCTCCGCGCTGCGGAATCCCTCCACCGCGCCGGTCAGCTCGCGCAGCGGGCGCGCGATGCGGCGAACGCTCCACAGGACGGCGGCAAGCACCAGCCCATAGAGGATCAGCGTCTGGAACAGCAGCCATCCCAGATAGCGCGGATCGCGCGACGGCAGGCGCGTGACCAGATTGATCCAGCGACCGCGCTGGACCTCAGCCGCGATGATCAGCACCGGCCGTCCGTTGCGACGTCCCGGATCGATCGTGTCACGAACCTGCGAGATGCGGCCGGGGCCGGGAAAATGCAGCGCGGACGCATCCGCCTGCGCCGCCTGGACGCGCAGCACGGGCACACGCAGTTCGTGCAGCGCGACGCGCGCGCGTTCCTCCACATCGGTGCGGGCCGGCATATCCGGCGTGATGCGGCTGCCGCTTTCGACGGTCACGCCGCGCCGCGACATCCATGGTCCGCGCTCGCGTTCGCGCTCCCGAGCCGCGGGCGCGCCGGCGGCATCGCGCTCGATCGCGTCGGCAAGCCGCGCGATTGCGGGCGCGGCGACCTGGATCAGTTCCTGCCGGTCGCGCGCGCGCACCAGGAAAGCGAAATTGATCGCCTGGGCGACGAGCAGCGCGAGGCCCACGAGCAGCGCGATCTGCCCGGCCATGTTCCGCGGCCAGAGCCGCGCGAGCAGCGCCATCACAGCCGCGTCACATCGGCGGCGAGCGTATAGCCCCCACCCCACACCGTCTTGATCAGGGTCGGATTGCGATGATCGGGCTCCACCTTGCGGCGCAGGCGGCTGATCTGATTGTCGATCGCCCGATCGAAGGGATTGGCCTCTCGCCCCTGCGTGATATCGAGCAACTGATCGCGGCTCAGCACCTGGTTCGGCCGGCTGACCAGCGCGAGCAGCAGATTATATTCGCCCGTCGACAGCGGCACGGAAACGCCGTCGCTGTCGACCAGCATCCGCTCTCCCGCCTTCAGCACCCAGCCGGCAAAGGCGTAGCTCTCGCTTTCCGGCGCGCGATGGCGCGTGCCGCCATTGCCCGCGCGGCGCAGGATCACCTTGATCCGCGCGATCAGTTCGCGCGGGGAGAAGGGTTTGAGCACATAATCGTCCGCGCCCATTTCCAGGCCGACGATCCGGTCGGTCTCCTCGCTGCGCGCGGTGAGCAGGATAACGGGGATCTCGCCGGTCTCGCGGATATGGCGGCACAGGCTCAGTCCGTCCTCGCCCGGCATCATGATGTCGAGCACGACCAGGTCGATCGCATAGCCGGCCAGGCGCTGGCGCGCCGCGGCGGCGTCGCCCACCGCAGTCACGCGGAAGCCGTTCTTCTGGAGATAGGCGGCAAGCGGCTCGCGGATGGAGCGCTCGTCGTCGACGAGGAGGAGATGGGGACGGTCGGTCATGGCCTGCCTTCGTTCATGCCGGAGGGGCGGGCGATGCGCAACGGCGCCCGCCCGCCCGGGATCGCATCGGAAAAATCAGCTTCCGGCGCGTTTCGCCCGCCAGGCCGCGCGGAACGCACGACGCTCTTCGGGCGTGACCGTGCCGTCCTTGTTGGCGTCGGTCCGGTCGAACATGGTCAGCGCCCGCGCCTGGAACTCGGTCTTGGTGATGGCGCCGTCGCCATTGGCATCGACCTTTTCGCCCATCGCGCCGCCCATGCCGCCACGCATACCGCGCCCGCCGCCCATCCGGCCGCCGCCATGATGCGCCATTCGGCCCATGCCCGGCCGCCCGCGCTCGCCGCGCGCCTCGCGACGCTCCATGCGCTTCTCGCGCGCGCCGTCGAATTCGGCGCGGCTGATCTGGCCGTTCTTATCGGTGTCGAGCATTGCGAACATGCCGTCCGCACGCGCCTTGACGCGCGACGCGCGGTCCTGCTGGGTCAGCTTGCCGTCCCCGTCGGCGTCCAGCTTGTCGAAACGCGCCGCAGCGCGCGCGGCGGCCTCGTCGCGCGTCGTCGACGCCGTCGGGTCGCGCTGAGGCCCCTTCTGGTCGCCCGGCTGCGCCATGGCGATCCCGCCGGCGAGCGCAAGCACGCCAAGGCCGGCAATTCCGATCAGTTTCTTCATCACTCAGTCCTCTTCACGAAAACTCGGCACGCATCGATCGCCGCCGATGAGACGGCTTATCGAACAGGTCTGTCCCGAAAGTATCGCGAAGAGAGGCGTATATTGTCGCAAATTGTCGCGGGCCGGCGCCTGCCGGCCCGCATGCAGCCTATTTCAGCGACAGCAGATAATCGGCGATCTGCGCCGCGACCTTGGCGTCCTTCTGGCCCGCATAGACCATCTTGGTGCCGGGCACGGTCTTGCGCGGATCGGTCACGAACGCGATCAGCTTGTCGCGCGTCCAGGTGATGTTCGACCCCTTCATTGCGGGGGAATAGGCGAAGGTGGAGGTCGCAGCCTTGCGCCCGCCGACACCCCAGAGATTCGGCCCCATCGCCGACTTCTCGCCGGCATTCACCTTGTGACACACCGCGCACATCGCGAACTGGGGCGGCTTGGGTCCCGGCGCCGCCGATGCCGTCGCCGGAATGGCGGCAAGCGCGAGCAGGCCGAGGCCTCCGACCGAACCGAACCTCGCAAACAGATCCTTCATGAACGTCCCTCTCGTGATCGAATCCCGAAAATCCCTATCGCGGACGACATGAATGCAGCGTTGCCGGTCCGCAAGTCCTTTGCGGCTTGTGCCGCCGCCCTTCCGCCCCCATTTGCGGCCGGCTGGGCAGAGCAAGGAGATACTAGATGATCGCGCTTTACTATTGGCCCACGCCGAACGGCCACAAGATCACCATCGCGCTCGAGGAGATGGGGCTTCCCTATGCGGTCCACCCGGTCGACATCGGCAAGGGCGCACAGTTCGAGCCCGATTTCCTGAAAATCAGCCCGAACAACCGCATGCCCGCGATCGTCGATCCCGAAGGGCCGGACGGCGCCCCGATCTCGATCTTCGAATCCGGCGCGATCCTGCAATATCTGTCGCGCAAGACCGGCCTGTTCGGCGGCGTCGACATGCGCGAGCGTGCGGAGATCGACAGCTGGCTGATGTGGCAGATGGGCGGTTTCGGCCCGATGGCCGGCCAGGCCAATCATTTCCGCCATTATGCGCCGACGATCGAGCCCGATGCGGACAAGCTGCGCTACGGCCAGGATCGCTACACCAACGAGATGAACCGGCTTTACGGCGTCCTCGACACAAGGCTGGCCGACCGCGACTTCGTCGCCGGTCCGCTGTCGATCGCAGATTTCGCGATCTGGCCCTGGGCGATCCTGGCCGAACGGGTCGGCCAGGATCTGGCGGATTTTCCCAATGTGAAGGCCTGGATCGAGCGCTGCGGCGCGCGCGAAGGCTTCGCGACGGGCAAGGCGGTGGGCGCCGAACTGCGCAAACCGCTGGAGGCCGACACCGAAGAGGCGAAGACGGCGCGCGCGATGCTGTTCGGACAGACGGCGCGGCGATAGCAGGCGGATGCGGGCGCGGGTGCGGGGGGATGCCACGTCGCGGGCCTTCCCTGCCCCGCGATCCTGCTCTAGCCTTGCGGCTTCACAAGAACGGGCCGCTGTCTCGATGCATCTTCGCACCCTCCTTCCCGCGGCACTGCTTTGCGCTCTGGCCGCCTGCAACACCCAGCCGTCGAGCGAGAACAACGCTCCGCCACAGGTGGCGCCCGTGCTGCTGACCGACGAGGCGAAGGACGAGCATAGTTTCGCGCAGCCCGAGGAAGCGCGCGTCACCCATGTCTCGCTCGACCTGACCGCCGATTTCGACGCCAAGGTGATGAAGGGCACGGCGACGCTCGACCTGCTGACGAAGGACGGCGCGAAACAGGTGGTGCTCGACAGCCGCAACCTGAAGGTCGAGCAGGTCACCGACATAGAGGGGCGCCAGCTTCCTTTCGCCCTCGGCAAGAGCGACGCGATCCATGGCCAGCCGCTGACCGTACAGCTCGGCGGCGCGAAGAAGATCGTCGTCCATTACGCTTCCGCGCCCGACGCGCCCGCGCTGCAATGGCTGTCACCCGACCAGACCGCGGGGAAGAAGTCGCCCTATCTGTTCAGCCAGGGCCAGGCGATCCTCAACCGGAGCTGGATTCCGACCCAGGACAGCCCCGGCATCCGCCAGAGCTGGGACGCCAGCATCACCGTGCCGGAAGAACTGGTCGCGGTGATGAGCGGCGACCGGCTGACGCCCGAGGGCGAGAACAGCGACGGCGGCCGCATCTTCCGCTTCAAGATGGACAAGCCCGTCGCGCCCTATCTGATCGCGATCGCGGTGGGTGATCTCGCCTTCAAGGAGATCGGGCCGCGCACCGGCGTGTGGACCGAGCCCGCGATGCTCGAACGCAGCGCCAGCGAGTTCGCGGATCTGGAGAAGATGGTGACCGCGGCCGAGGGGCTTTACGGCCCCTATCGCTGGGGCCGCTACGACCTGCTGGTGCTGCCGCCCAGCTTTCCGTTCGGCGGCATGGAGAATCCCACGCTGACCTTCGTCACGCCGACGGCGATCGCGGGCGATCGTTCATTGGTCAGCCTGATCGCGCACGAACTGGCGCATAGCTGGTCGGGCAATCTGGTCACCAATGCGACCTGGAACGATTTCTGGCTGAACGAGGGCTTCACCGTCTATTTCGAGAACCGGATCATGGAGGCGCTCTATGGCGCCGACCGCGCGGCGATGCTCGCCGATCTCGGCTGGAGCGACATGGAGGCGGCCTTTGGCGAAGTGGGCGGCAAGACCGCGCCCGACAGCCGGCTGCATCTGGACCTGAAAGGCCGCGATCCCGACGACGGCATGACCGACATCGCCTATGAGAAGGGCGCGGTGTTCCTGCGCACGATCGAAAAGGCGGTCGGTCGGGAGCGATGGGACGCCTATCTCAAATCCTATTTCGACCGCATGGCGTTCAAACCGCAGACCAGCGCCGGACTGATCGGGGACATGCGCGCCAATTTGTTCAAGGACGACGAAGAGAAGAAGATCGGCGTCGAGCCCTGGATCTATCAGCCCGGCCTGCCGGACAATGCGGTCCATATTCGTTCGACCGCCTTTGCCGAGGTCGATCGCGCGGCGGCGCGCTTCGCCGCGACCGCCGACGCTGCGGCGGTGGATCGCACCGGCTGGACCACCCAGCATTATCAGCGCTTCCTGAACCGCCTGCCCCGCACGCTGCCTGCAGACCGGCTGGCCGCGCTCGATGCGGCGTGGCAGCTGTCGACAAGCGGCAACAGCGAGATCCGCTTCGCCTGGCTGATGCTGGCGATCGGCAACCGCTACGATCCCGCACTCACCTCCGCCGACCAGTTCCTGACCAGCATGGGGCGCCGCAAATTCGTGGCGCCGCTGTTCGAGGCGCTGAACGCACAGGCGGAATGGGGAGGCCCCGTCGCGCGCGCCATCTATCTGAAGGCGCGACCCGGCTATCATTCGGTGACGCGCGGGACGGTGGACAAGACGCTGGGAGTTTAGGGCTGCCCCCTCTCCCCTTCAGGGCAGAGGGCTATGAAGCCGGTGCCGACCGCCACTCCTCACGGAAGCTGCCATTCTCTTCCTGGACCATCACGCGCGCATGGCGTTCCGGGTTCACCGCTTTTTTCGCGGTGTCGATGGCCTCGCGGATCGCGGCCGACTGCGTCGCATAGGGGCCGTAATTCTTGCCGGTCAGGTTGATCTGCCACTGATCCCCGTCGCGGATCACCGTGTAGTGCGCCATCTGCATATTCGTCATCCTTCCAATCGCGCCAGCAGATCGGCGGCGAACTGGCTCAGCGTATCGTCACGCGCGCCCATCACCACGATCCGGTCACCCGGCTGCGCCAATATAGTCAGCCGATCGGCACATTCAGCACGTTCGGGCAAATATTCGGCAAGACGCCCGCCCGCACTCACCCCCGCGACGATCTCGGCCGCGCCGACGCTGCGATCGGTGGTGCCGCCATAATAGACCGGATCGGGCATGATCAGCACGTCCTGCGCCCCGAGCTGTTCGACGAAACCGGCAACCAACTCGTCGCGCATCGTCCGCAACGGGCCATAGCCATGCGGCTGGAACATCACGAGCAGACGGCCGGGAAAGGCGTGGAGCGTGGCCAGCGTCGCCGCGATCTTGTCGGGGTTGTGCGCGAAATCGTCGATCACGGTCACGCCTCCGGCCTGGCCGACCACCTCCATGCGCCGCCTGAGCCCCGCGAAATCGCCGAGCGCCGCCGCCGCCGCCGCCAGCGGGACACCGCAGGCGCGCACCGCACCGATCGCGGCGAGCGCGTTCGAGACATTGTGACGCCCCGGCACCCGCAGCCGCACGTCTGCGCGCCCGCCATCGGATCGTTCGACCACGGTGAAGGCGACGCCATCGGGCGCCTCGACCACCGCCTCGGCGCGCAGATACGCGCTGCCGCGATCGATGCCATAGGTCAGGGCGACGCCGTCCGGCAGGATCGCCGCCAGTTTCGCCACCTCGTCGTTGTCGGCATTGATCACCGCGCAATCCGCGCGACCGATGAAGCCGCCGAACAATTGCCGCAGTTCCTCGATCGACTTGTGGTCGACCGACACATTGTTGAGCACGGCGATGTCGGGATCGTAGAGCGCGATCGAACCGTCGCTTTCGTCCACCTCGCTGACGAAGCTTTCGCCCGAACCGACCAGCGCGCTGGCGAAGGGCGCATCCTCGCCCACGAAATTCTTCATCACCGCGCCGTTCATCACCGTCGGATCGCGACCCGTCACGCTGAGGATCCAGCCGATCATGCCGGTGACGGTCGATTTGCCGCTGGTGCCCGCCACGCCGATGCTGGTCGAGGATGCGTTGAACAATTCGGCAAGCAGGTCGGCGCGCCGCATCTCGGGCGCGCCGAGCGCGCGGGCCCTGACGACGTCGGGGATGGTGTCCTCGACCGCGGCCGAGGTGACGAAGATCTGGTTCTCGCTGGTGATCCCGCTGCCGTCCTGCGGGAAGAGCGCGATACCCTGTGCCTTCAGGAAATCGAACTTGGCGCCGATCCGGCCCTGATCGAGCGCGCGATCGGATCCCTTCACCTTCGCGCCGCGCGCCTTGACGATACAGGCGAGCGGCAACATGCCGCTGCCGCCGATTCCACAGAAGAAATAGCTTTTGGCCCGAGTCATGGGCGCGCGCTATTGACGCTTTTGATGGGTTCGGCAAGCGCATGGGGATGAGCGCGATGAAAACCAGGATCGGCGTGGTTGCGCCAAGCTGCCCGATCGACGAATCGGTCGCCGAACGCGTCGCCGGACGCGCCGAGGCATTGTACGGCGGACGGGTCGAAATCGCCTTCCATCCGCAATGCTTTGCCCAACACGGCCATTTCGCCGGCAGCGACAGCGTGCGCGAGGCCGCCTTTGTCGAGGTGGCGAACGATCCGCAGGTCGACGCGATATGGTTCGCGCGCGGCGGCTATGGTTCGTGCCGCATCGCGCCGGGCGCGATCGACAGGCTGACCGATATCGCGCGTACCAAGACCTATCTCGGCTATAGCGACGCCGGCACGCTGCTCGGCGGCCTTTATGGCCGCGGCTTCGGCGGTGTCGCCCATGGCCCGATGCCCGTCGATATCCGCCGCACCGGTGGGGAGGCGGCGGTCGACCGCGCATTGCGCTGGCTGGTCGAACGCGACCCCGCATCGTGCGAACCCGGCCTGACCGATGCGCCCGCCGCCGCGTTCAACATGACCATCCTCAGCATGATGATCGGAACGCCGCTCCAGCCCGACCTGACCGGCCATGTCCTGCTGCTCGAGGAGGTGGCCGAACATCACTACCGGATCGACCGGACCTTGTGCCACATCACCGGCAACCCCGGCATCCGTGCGGTGGCGGGCATTCGTTTCGGCCGGATGAGCGACGTGATCCCGAACGACCGCCCCTTCGGCCTGGAGGTGGACGAGATCGCGGCGCACTGGTGCCAGGCGTCCGGCATCGCACATCTGGGGACCGCCGATATCGGGCATGATGCCGGCAACATGGTGGTGCCGTTCGGATAGACGGCGTCCGCCGAACCCACCGCCCGGTTCGTCGAAGCGGGCTTCGAAGCGCCGCCTGCAATCGCAAAGGCTTCCCCCCCGCCCGTTCACCCTATAGGGGCTTGCCGCTTATGGACGTCACCGATCTCCGCATCGCGCTGTTCAGCGGCAATTACAATTATGTCCGCGACGGCGCCAACCAGGCCCTCAACCGGCTGGTGGGCTATCTGCTGCGGCAGGGCGCCTCGGTGCGCGTCTATGCGCCGGTGGTGAAGGAACCCGCCTTTCCGGCGACCGGCGATCTGGTCGGCGTGCCGGCGCTCGCGATTCCGGGCCGCGCGGAGTATCGCGCGCCGGTGATGATCCCGCCGCGGGTGAAGCGCGACCTGAAGCAGTTCGCGCCCAATATCTTCCACGTCTCCAGCCCCGAGATCCTCGGCCACCGCGCGGTCAGCCTGGCGCGACGCTGGGACAAGCCGGTGATCGCATCGGTCCATACCCGGTTCGAGACCTATTTCCGCTATTACGGCCTCGCCTTTCTGGAACCGCTGGCGCTCGCGGCGATGCGGCGCTTCTATCAGCGTTGCGACGCGATCTTCGCACCGTCCGAGTCCATGGCGCAGCTTCTGCGCTATCAGCGGATGAGCTACGATGTCGGCATCTGGACGCGCGGCATCGACCAGGAGATTTTCCGCCCCGACCGTCGCGACATGGAATGGCGCCGCAGCCTGGGCATCGCCGACGACGAAGTCGCGATCGGTTTCGTCGGCCGGCTGGTCATGGAAAAGGGACTGGACGTCTATTCCGACGCGATCGACCAGCTCGTCCGGCGCGGTGTCAAGCATCGCGTGCTGATCGTGGGCGAAGGACCGGCGGGCGACTGGTTCCGCAACCGCCTGCCCCAGGCGGTGTTCGCCGGCTTCCAGGCCGGCCCCGATCTGGGCCGCGCGGTCGCGTCGATGGACATGTTGTTCAACCCGTCGGTCACCGAGACCTTCGGCAATGTGACGCTGGAGGCGATGGCCTCCGGCCTGCCGGTGGTCGCGGCGAAGGCGACGGGCAGCGACAGCCTGGTCACCCACAAGGTCAGCGGGCGACTGGTCCGCCCCGGCGCAATTGCCGGCTTCGCCGATGCGCTCCAGCATTATTGCGAGAATGGCGACGCGCGCGCGGCGGCCGGCGCGGCGGGGCTGAAGGCCGCGGACCGCTATGGCTGGGACGCGGTCAACCAGGCGCTGGTCGACGGCTATCTCCGCATCATCCGCCAGCGCCAGGCGGGCAGCCGCGCGCCGCGGCAGAGCCCGCTGCCTTATACGGATTGAGATCGTGGGAGCGCGTCCTCAATCCGCTCATCCTGAGTAGCCGTTGAGCGTAGTCGAAACGGCGTTATCGAAGGACGCACGATGCACGGTGCGTCCTTCGATACGAGCCTTCGCTATGCTGCTTCGCAGCTACTCAGTCTCTACTCAGGATGTGCGGTAGGGTACGGCTCTTTTACAGATTACTCTGCGACCGCCCGCCAGTCGAACGCCAGCGGCGCTTCGCGAAAGGCGAAGCGGTCGAGATGGCGGGCGACCGCGCCCTTCAGCCCGTCTAGCTGCTCGTCCGATGTCGCATCGATGCGGACCTCTAGCGTGTCCGCCGCCGCATCCATCGTGACCAGCCCGTCGCCGGGATGATCGGCACCGCGCGCATCTTTCGGAAACACCACGGTGCCGCGCTCGGGCGTGAACGCCACCTCCAGATTATGCTGCCAGTGTTTGCAGAGCTGCTGGAGGTAGCGGCTGCCCGATCGGGTCGGCACGCTGGCCGTCGCTGCGAAGCCGCTCATTTCAACCGCTCGATCTTCTGTGCGGCCTCGTCGATCACCTGGACGATCGCATGCAGCGTATCCTCGTCGACATCGCCGCCCATCCGGTTGACCAGCACCTGGCGCAGATTGCCCATGGCGCGGCGGATCGATCCGCCCTCTGTCCGGGCACGATGTTCGCCCATCGCGTCGAGCCGGGCGAACAGGCCGTCGATCTCGTCGACGCGTTCGGCCAGATGCGCCTCGCCCGCCGGGGTGATCGCGAAGAGTTTCTTCGAACCCTCCGACTGTTGTTCGCCGATCAGGCCCATATCGTCGAGCAGGGTGAGCGTGGGATAGATCACGCCGGGGCTGGGCGCATAGGCGCCACCCGTCCGCTCCTCGATCGCGCGGATCAGATCGTAGCCGTGGCGCGGCTGTTCGGCGATCAGCCGCAGCAGCACCAGCCGCAATTCGCCGCCATCGAACACGCGGCGGCGGCCGCGGCGGCCCTCTCCGTCCTCGCCCATGCCGTGATGGCCACGGCGGGAATGATGGCCGCCCGTCCAGGCGCCATAACCCATTCCAAAACGCATTTAGTAGTTCCTTGCCTGTTACTAGATAGCTTAAGATATATCTTGATTCGATCTTTTTACAAGTCCCCCTTGATGGGAATGACATCCGGGCGCGGCTTTCCTATCTAAAGGGCCGCATGGCCGACCTTTTCGCTCCCGACGATTCCGAGACACCGATCGATGCCAATGCACCGCTCGCCGACCGGCTGCGGCCGCGCTCGCTGGACGAGGTCGTCGGGCAGGAACATCTGACCGGTCCGGAAGGCGCGATCGGGCGGCAGGTCGCTGCAGGGAAACTCTCCTCGCTGATCCTCTGGGGGCCGCCGGGCACGGGCAAGACCACGATCGCACGGCTACTGGCCGACGCGGTGGGGCTGCGCTTCCTGGCGATCTCTGCGGTGTTCTCCGGCGTCGCCGATCTGAAGAAGGCCTTTGCCGAGGCGCGCGAATATGCGCGGATGGGGCACCGCACACTGCTGTTCGTCGACGAGATCCATCGCTTCAATCGCGCGCAGCAGGACGGATTCCTGCCCTATGTCGAGGACGGCACCGTCACTCTGGTCGGCGCCACGACCGAAAATCCGAGCTTCGAGCTCAATGCCGCATTGCTCAGCCGGTCGCAGGTGCTGATCCTCAACCGGCTGGACGCGAACGCGCTGGAGACTTTGCTCGCGCGCGGCGAGACGCTGGAGGGCCGCCCCCTCCCCCTGAATCCCGATGCCCGCGCAGCTTTGGTCGCGAGCGCGGACGGCGACGGGCGCTTCCTGCTCAACCAGGCGGAGACATTATTCTCGGTCGACCTGCCCGCGCCACTCGACCCTGCCGGGCTGTCGGCTTTGCTCCACCGCCGCGTCGCGGTGTACGATAAGGACCGCGAGGGACATTACAATCTCATCTCCGCGCTCCACAAGGCGATGCGCGGATCGGACCCTCAGGCCTCGCTCTATTATCTCGCGCGCATGCTGACCGCGGGCGAGGAGCCGTTGTACGCGCTGCGCCGCATCGTCCGCTTCGCGAGCGAGGATATCGGGCTGGCCGATCCGCAGGCGTTGATCCAGTGCCTGGCCGCCAAGGACGCCTATGAATTCCTCGGCTCGCCCGAGGGCGAACTCGCCATCGCCCAGGCTTGCCTCTATTGCGCGACCGCGCCCAAATCCAACGCGGCCTACAAGGCGCAGAAGGCGGCATGGCGCTCCGCCAAGGAAACCGGGTCGCTGATGCCGCCCAAGAACATCCTGAACGCCCCGACCAAGCTGATGAAGCAGATCGGCTATGGCAAGGATTATGGTTACGACCATGATACCGACGAGGGGTTTTCAGGCGACAATTACTGGCCGGAGGAAATGCGGCCCGAAACCTATTACACGCCGGTCGAGCGCGGCTTCGAGAAACGGATCGCCGAACGATTGGCCTATTGGGGGGATTTGCGTGAGAAGAAGCAGAATGGGTGAGGCGTTGAAAGCTTCCCTTTCGTCATTCCGGCGGAAGCCGGAATCTCACTTCTTCTTGGCAGGCCAGTTCACAGAAAAGAGAGATTCCGGCTTTCGCCGGAATGACGGGTGGGCTCTGGTCCTTGGCGCCTTCCTGCTCGCCAGCCCCGCCACGGCCCAGATCAAGGACCCGCCCAAAAGCTACGACCGTGCGATCGCCGCGGGATACAAGGCGCTCACCCTGTGCAGCGGCATCTTCAATGCCGGCCGCACCCAGGCGCAGGTCGAGGCGCTGGAACTGACCGGCATCTATCCGCAATATGACGCGATCGTGCCGACGCTGGAGGCGAAAGTGACGCGCGGTCGCGACGATCGCGCGGGCCTGGTCAGCGTGGCGTACGATCCGGCCATGCCGCCCCGCGCCGCGACATGGTCGGTCGATCGCGGCTGCACCATCGCGCCGATCGGCGCCACCCGGACGCTGCCCGACGACGTGCCGCCGGCATCGACGCGAACCGGCGCCGATGCGAAGCCCTGGCCGGCGGGCGACGCCAACGCCACCGCAAAGCCAAGGGGCGATGCGAAGGCGCTGGCGGCCGTCGTCGACAGCCTGTTCGCCGAAGGGTACGGCAAGAACACCCGCACCACCGGCACGGTCATCGTCCAGGACGGCCGCATCGTTATGGAGCGATATCGCGACGGCTTCGGCCCCCACGTTTCGCAGCGGACCTGGTCTGTGGCCAAGAGCCTGACCGGCACCATTGTCGGCATCGGCGTCGGCAAGGGCCTGCTGACCACCGGCCAGACCGACGCGATCCCCGAATGGCAGGGCCAGGGCGATCCGCGCGGCTCGATCAGGATCGACCAGTTGCTGCGCATGGCGAGCGGCCTGCACAGCGAGACTGCGGGCAACCGCACCGACGCGCTCTATTTCGGCGGTACCAGCGTGACGCAGGAAGTGACGGCCTGGCCGCTAGACGCGATGCCTGGCACGCGGTTCCGCTATGCCAATAACGATATCGTGCTTGCCATCCGCGCGCTGCGCGCCCGGATCGGCGACGATTCGGCCTATGCCCGTTTCCCGCAGACCGAGTTGTTCGACCGGATCGGCATGACCCGGACGATCGCCGAGACCGATTTCCAGGGCAATTTCGTGCTGTCGAGCCAGGTCTGGTCCACGGCGCGCGATCTGGCGCGCTTCGGGCTGCTCTATCTGAACGACGGCGTCTGGAACGGCGACCGCATCCTGCCCGAGGGCTGGGTGAAATATGCGACGACGCCGTCGGGGCCGCAGCCCGACGGCGCCTTCGGCTATGGCGCCACGATGTGGCTGCTCAACAAGTCGCCCGGCGTACCGGCGGACGCGTTCGGCGCCTTCGGCAATCGCGGCCAATATGTCGTGATCGTGCCCAGCCGGAAGATCGTGGTCGTCCGGCGCGGCGAGGATCCCGCCGCCCCATTCGACGTGGCGAAATACATCGCCGATATCCTGGCCGCCCTGAAATGAGGCTGAAATGAGCACGGACTGGGACGGCGTCGTCGCATTCGCGCTGACGCTGCCCGGTGCCGAACTGTCGACCAGCTATGGCAAACCCGCGGTCAAGGTGAACGGCCGCGCCTTCGTCGCGCCGGGGCGCGAGGACGGATCCTTCTGCCTGATGGTCGACCTCGACACGGTCGAGATGCTGAAGGAGACCGATCCGGACACCTATTGGCAGACCCCGCATTATGAAGGCTGGCCGGCGGTGCTTGTCCGCTACGACAGCGACGATCCCGAGCGGGTCAGGGCGATGATCGTACAGGCCCATGGCTGGAACGCCGCGCGGCCCAAGCCCAGGCCGCGAAAGGCGCGGGGCTGAACCCTACCATGCCGGCCGTTTCCGCCCATTCGCCGCGATCGACTGGTCAGGCGCGGGCGACGATGCACCGACGCTCGCCAACAGATATCGATGCCCGGAGCCCTTGCCACCATCGGCCAGAGCCCCGGGTCCATCTTCGATTATGCGAACAATTCCGACACGAGGACCGTCACATTGTCGCCGGCGAAGTAGATTTCCTCGACATCGATCAACGTGTCTTCGCCTTCTCCCCAAAGGAGATCTTCCGCCGTCACCGAGCCGTCGAGCTCGGGTGTCAGGAGAAAATCCGTCGAGGAGCCGGCAAAGTGGACGATGTCGTAACCGTCGCCGCCATCGATCGTATCATCGCCGGCGCCTCCGATCAGGGTATCGTCATCAGCTCCGCCGTTGAGTTCGTCACTGGCGCCGCTGCCCTCGATCCAGTCGTCACCAGCATCGCCGTTCAGGATATCGCCAAGGTCTGAGCCATAGCCCCAGATCATGTCGTTACCGCCGCCGGCATTGATGATGTCACCGAAGTCCGTACCCGAGATATAATCCGCCTTGTTCGTTCCGTTGACCGGCAGAGGCGTCGCCAGAAGTCCGATCTGGAACGGATCGAGCGAACCGTCGGTATCGAACACGAAGGTGCCGAATCCGTAGTTCGAACCATATTGATCGATGATGGTCATCGAATCGCCGGTGGCTGTGATCGTGAGGATCAGGTCATACTCGTCACGAACGATGGTCAGGTCAGCGATATCCAGACCTTCGAGCACCAGAGTGTCGGTCTGCGAGCTCGTGTTGATGAACACATCATCGCCATCGCCCGATCGGAACAGCACGGTATCCGCCCCGTTGAAGGAATGGATGGTGTCATTGCCCTCCCTGGCGTCGATGGTGGCCCCAGCCTCGGCCGAGGCGAAGATGCTGTCATTGCCCGACGTGCCCGTGATCGCGGCATTGGATGCCATGGTTTCGCGATCCCATGTGACCGAACTGTCGAACAGGATGGTCTCGATGCCTTCCTTCGACCAGTCACTGCCATCGAACTGGCCGACCACGCGGATCACGTCTCCGGTCGCCACGATCTTGATGAAGAGATCGCCCGCGCCCTGCTCCTTGCCCGATCGATAGACTTCGATGTCGCCCGGATCGAGCCATGATAGGTCCAAGACGTCGGCGTCGCTGCTGCCGGACAGTTCGACGATCACGTCGTCGCCATCGCCGGAACCGATGAGATAGGTATCGCTGCCATCGCCACCGGCAAGCGTGTCATCTCCCGTTCCACCGTCGATCGTATCGTCACCCCCGAAAGCGAACAGCCGGTTGGCGCGGCCATTGCCCTCGACAAGTTCGGAGGACTCGGTGCCGAGCGCGGGGATATCGACCAGACCGAGCGTCACGGAATCGCCGATAAAGGCAATGCTCTCGATATCGATCAGGGTATCGACGCCATCGGTGCCGACCATGTCTTCGACAATCAGCTCGCCCAGCTCGTTGTAGAACACGGTATAGTCAGTGGAGTCGCCAGCATATCTGGCGGTATCCGTACCATCGCCGCCGTTGGTGGCATCGTTGCCGCCATCGCCTTCCAGCGTGTCGTTGCCATCGAGGCCGAAGAGCCTGTTCGCGCGGCCATTGCCCTCGACCGTGTCGTCGGAGGAAGTGCCCACTTCAGGCGTGCTGGCCGTGGTGATGGTGACATCATCGTCCGCGAAATAGATCGATTCAATGCCGTTCAGCTCGTCGGTGCCTTCATAGCCGACGACATCCTGGACAAGAAGGGCGCCCATCTCGTTATAGTAGACGACGTAGTTTTCCGACGGCCCCAGATATCTGGCGGTATCGGTACCATCCCCGCCGTCGAGCAGATCGTCGCCCTCACCGCCGGTAAGCGTGTCGTTGTCATCACCGCCGTTCAGTTCGTCCGCGTAATATGATCCGAACAGTTGATCGTTGCCTTCGTCACCGTTGAGGTAATCCCCTTCGACGGTGCCATAGGCATAGAGGGTGTCGTTGCCCTTGCCGCCATTGATCGTATCGACGAAGCGCGACGAAATGATGGTATCGTCACCGCTGGTGCCGTCGATCGGCCCTGCCGTCGCCAGCGCGCCGAACCCGTCAATGTCCAGCGTGCCATCGGTTTCGAACTGGATATACTCCAGGCCCTGCTCATAAATGGCCATGCCGCCATATTCGTCGGGTTCGCCGATCTTGAACTGGTCGATGACCGTGAACGTCTCTCCGGTCGCCGTGATCGTGATCGTCAGGTCGCGATGATCGCGGGACAGCGATACGTCCGCGATATCGAGTCCGGTCAGCACAAGGGTATCGCCGTCGTAGGAACCGGTATCGATCAGCGTGTCGTCATCGCCGCCAGCCGCGAACATGATCGTATCGCCGCCATTGCGGGAATGAATGGTATCGTCGCCAGTCCCGGCCTCGACGGTCGCGCCATAATCATTGCCATAGAGCGCATCATTGCCCGCGGTGCCGACCAGATGCGCGTTCTGCGTGATGGTCAGGCGATCCCATGTCACCGAGCCATCGAACCGGATTTCCTCGATGCCCGCCGTATCCCAATAGGCATCGGAGAACTGACCCACGACGCGGATCACCTCGTCCGTGGCGACGATGCGGATCAGCAGGTCGTTGGCGTCATCCTTACCCCCGCCGCGGGTCAGCACGACATCTTCGGGATCGAGCGAACTCAGGTCGAGAACGTCATAACTGACATCCTTCACCGTCTTTTCGACGATGACATCGTTCCCGTCGCCCGCTTCATACAGATAGATGTCGTCGCCGGTACCGCCTTCGAGAATGTCGTCGCCTTCGCCACCATCGAGCGTGTCATTGTCGCCAAGGCCGAACAGGCGGTTAGCACGGGCGTTGCCCTCGACGAGATCGGCCGAGGAGGTCCCCAGCGCCGGGACATCGATCATCGTCAGCATGGTCGTATCGCCGACAAACTCGATAGTCTCGATATCGACCAATATGTCCTTGCCGTCGGAGCCGGTCAACGCCTCCACTGTCAGCGCGCCGGTGGCATCCAGATACACTCTGTAGTCATCGGAATTGCCGGTATAACGCGCGGTGTCGTCGTCATCTCCGCCGTTGAGAAGATCGTCACCCTCACCACCAAACAGCGTGTCGTCTCCAGCCAGGCCAAAGAGATGATCGCCGCGCGCGGTTCCGGAAATCAGGCTGTCATTGCCGCTTGTGCCGAAATCCCCAGCAAGCTCTTCGATCGTGTAAGACTGGTTTTCGGTTACGGAATAGACGTCCTCGACGTTGATCAAGGTCGTGATACCTTCAGCGCCTGAGCGCGAGGTCGCCACCACTGATCCATCGGCCTGCCAATGGAAATCGAATCCGGAGGAGCGGCCGAAGATCGTCAGCACGTCCTGGCCGTCACCGCCGTCATATGTGTCGGTGCCGCCCGACGCCTGGTAGTCGTCATCTCCATCGCCGCCTCTGACCACATCGTCACCCGATCCGCCATCGAGCATGTCGTCGCCGCTGGTGCCATCGACCTCGCCATCATTGGCGCCAAGCGTGGCTGCCGCATGATCGGCTTCCGCCGTGTTGTATTGCGAGACGCTGCCCTGCACGAAATGACCGTTGGTCCATCCAGTATGGTCTGCATCGACTTGCAAATGTGTATCGGAGAAGGTGATCACCGGCAGCGTGATATTGTCGAGAAGCGCAACGCCGTCAGCGAACTGATCACCCGTTACTGTCTGGAAAAGCCCGTTCACGCGGCCAAGATATATCGACTCGCCCGTTGCATTGATAACAATCGCCAGATTGCCGGTTGCTGTCTGATAATATTCATAGGCTTGGAACTGAGAATCTGTGACCGTGAAATCCCAGACGAAAGTGACGTCATCGATCGAGAGGTCGGGGAAGCGGATCTCGTTGACGCCCCAGGTCATATACCCTTCGGGAATCTCCGAATTGAGATATATCACCTGGTATGTATCGTAGGTCGGCTCAGCATCGGGCGAGCCTTGGCCCAGGATCACATCATTGCCGTCGCCGGCACGGAATTCGACGAACACGCCATCATCGCCGTTATGCGGGCCTTCTACGCTCCAGTTGGGCTTATGGGCACGAGCGTCAATGACATCGTTGCCGGCATTGCCCTGCACCTCGGCAAAGCGCACGTTACTACCGATCTGGATGAAGTCGTGACCGTCGCCGCCGCTCAAGGTATCTCTTGTGCCGGATGAAATCAGCTTGTCGGCGCCATCACCACCGTCGAGTTGGTTTTCTCCGGTGCCGCCCAAGAGAATGTCGTTGCCATCGCCGCCATTCAGAGAGTCATCGCCGTCGCCGCCATCGATGATGGCTGGCCCTTGAGTAACGCTTATCTCGTCGTCGCCTCCGCCTGCATCGATTCGCTTGTAGCCTTCGCTTTCATCTATAATTGTATCTTTTCCATTCGTGCCAATGATCTGAGTTTGGAATCCAATCAGATTGATAATTCCGCCGCCAATGGTCGGAGTATTGTCTGTAATCGTACCAGTTCCGTCAGAATTAATTTTGATATTTATAGATTCGGGTCCTCCAGGGTGATCATTGGCATTTATAGTTGCCTTGGCATCGGCTCCTTCTTCTTGCCCACCTCTTGCGTCAAAAGTTAGCGAGTTATCTTTTCCGTCAAAAGATAGCGGTATTATACCATTTATATATATCATATCCCTGTGCGAAGTGCCGACTATGTATTCAATGGAGTGAAGGATATCCTCCCCTCCAGATCCGTCCATGACTGACAGACTTACAGATCCAGAACTATTCTGAAATTTTATAGTTATGCCAGAATTTGAGTTGCTATAATCTGCGGTATCAATTCCATCTCCTAACCCTAAGTCATCATTATATTCTCCACCCCAAATTGTATCATTTCCTTTCCCGCCAATAATAGTGTCGTTGCCTACTTGGCCTATTAGAAAATCATCTGCGTCACCGCCATCTATAAAATCATTGTCGCCGCCGCCGTATATATAGTCTTTACCATCTCCACTTTTGATGGTGTCGTTGCCTTCGAATCCAAATATGAGATCGATAGAAGAATCTATTCTTGCTGTGTGATCCATATTGTCTGCGCCTGAGGATCCTAGCCTGGCAATGTCTATCTCATTACCGTTCGAATAACTGGAATTTGCTATCAACTGGCTGCCAAACCGGTAATCGTTATCGAGGATAGATGACGCGTAGGAAATGCGAACCTCATCGCCCCATCCTAGAGATTCTGCAAAATCTGTTTCTACTTTGACCGTTTCTCCTTTGAAATCCCAATCTTTTGTATTCTGCTCGGAGTCTGTTCCGGAGACATCCTGAAGATCTCCAGGGTAAAACGCGTGAATAAATTCATGAAGAAGTATAAGCTCGGGCTTTGCTTTAATAAGAGCGCCCGACTTGTTAAAATAATAAGCCTTGTCAAACTCGGATAAGTCAAAAACTACATAATGATCAGCGCCCGTATCTGCCATAGCCACGTTGATAGAGGTATTCCTCCCAAGTCTGATTAGGCCACCGCCGGAGACATATGAGTCAAGCCAACTTTTTACTGAAGTAGTTGCTGATGAGTGGTACATATTATCTATGTAGGATTTTATAGCACTCTCCTCAAATCCGAAGAGTGTGGAGGGGGTTGGCCCCCCGCCATATGACCATGTAACGGTGCTACCATTCCAAAAATTGATGGCGCTCAAAATTGATGTTGGCAATGTCATAAGATCTCCATCGATGTAGAATCAGTTGTTTCTTATGATGACTTCTATTATATAATCGCCGCCGTTGTACGATAAATAGAAATGTCCAGTTTTATCTTTATAAAAATGTCTGCATTGGTCAAATTTTGGTGTGTTTTTGATGCATATCCTGGAATCTGATATCGTGTATCTTCCTGATATTGTTGCCCAATCACCGATGGCAGTATATGTATCATTTTTGAGGAATTTCTCATTCCGCAGAATGACAATTCCCGTATCGCGGAGATTCCGTGGAGAAATCATGACCCCATTACCTATGAGCTCTCTTATTTCTTTGTCATTGAGTTTTTGTAAAATCAAAGAGTCCGAGATGTCTTGCGCGAAAGAATGGGTAAATGAAGAGAGTATAAAAATAATGGTTAATGAGGTCTTGGATACTGAAATCATTGTGGGATTCCTTCTTGAATAAACTTATCACATTCTGTTCGGTTTTCCGGCGTAGGGGTGCGATATTTAAGTAGTATCAATAAGGGGGGGGGCAGCAAAAATTATATCAAGATTATAGGATTCTATGAACCAGTGGCGAGAGCGGCGGCCTGTTTCATCATAGAGCAGGCGAAAGTGACGATGTGAAGTCGGGCGAGTGTTTCAGCACAATGCTCATAGTCTTTGACGAGGCGGAGGAAGCGAGTTCCTCATGTGAATGACCGTTTAACGACTCAGCGGCATTGGCGGTGTGCTCGCCGGTATAGCCCTGGTCGACGCGGGCGATCTCGGCATGGCTGTCGGTGACGGCCTGTACAGCGCATGCGAGCCCCTCCACTTGCCCACGGCCCTCGGCGCTGGCAGCCGTCACATGGAGCGCAAACAGGTGGCCCAGCGTGTCGACTGAGATATGGATCTTCGAGCCCTTCTTGAGCTTGCGGCCATCATGGTCTGCGCGCTCACCGCTCTCGAGTATTGAGCGCAACGTCCGACGGTCAATGATCGCGCCGCTGTGCTCGGCCTCGCGGCCTGCCGCCAGTCTCAGCACCGCGCGCAGGTTGTCCACCATTGCTTCGAAGCATCCCGCTGCCAGCCAACGCTGCGTTTGCCGATGCACCGCTGCACAACGCGGCAGGTTGTTCGGCATCCACCGGAAATGTCAGGCGAATAAGGCTTGCGACAATTTTCCATTCAACCCTTTGAATTCATTCGGACCCTCAAGTCCATAACAGCCTCTAGCATCGCAATATCCGTCGATCCTATCAAACCGATCGAGTAGCTGTCGTGGCTATGGCTCGCAGCGTAACATTCGGTTGCTCCGTGTGAAAACACAGATTCATCCGTTTCGGCTTGTTGCGCGGAATGCTCATTCAAGCTTGAGCCGGCTGTCGATGCAAGGATGGCAAGCGTTTCGTTGCAGGTCCAGCGCAGGTCGAATTTTGAGTTTTCATTGGGCCAAAGCGCTTTCGGTAGAAAAACGCCCTGTAGTGCGCTCAGGCCAGTTTGGGTCTGGCGTGGGTAAGCGCAATTTGACCTGCCAAGTCTGCCTGTAAACGGCAGAAAACCAACGCTTTCTACAAATCTTAGAGAGGCCTTCGTAATGCGAGGGTCAGGTGTTCGAGTCACCTAAGCGGCACCATTGGCATTATGCCCTTCCAGCAGGGTAGGGGCGCTGGATCAGCCCAAAGAGCGTAAACGTGGATGACCCAAGTGGGTCCGGCGTGGGTCGCTTTGGGTGATACGAGGAGGCGATCCTAGCAGTGACGGGTTCAATTCAAGCATAGCGTTGCATTCATCGAGCGCCACTTCACGTGGGCCGGAAAAGAACCTTTTCGATGGAAGGCGGCAACGATCTCAGCCGCATCCTTTAGCAAGAACCACTCATCATGCCTTAGAGATATATCGCCAGCACCAGTCCGAAGTTTGGCACCATCCTTGTACTTTGTGGTATGTGTCTCCTGAAAAGCTCTTTCATGCTGCAATGGCCTGAGTTGCCTACGCTCTATGACGCACCATGGACGGCTGCCTGCAACTTGGATGTAATTTCCTGCCTCATCAGTCAGTGCAACAAAGGTGCTTTGGCCCACTTGAAGGCTGAGAATCTGCGCGCGGACCTGTTCTTCCGATGGATTTTGTCTAGGCGGCTGCCCCTGCGCCTCAAGAAGCATCGTTGAGGAAGGGCGACGGATCATCTTGCCAAATATGTTCATTGCTGGAGATTGCCACGTCCCTTAGCGGATTGCCACCCGTCGACCTAAGCGGCACCACCACCTTATAAGTGCATTGGACAGGTACAATCTCCCCGACCTGTGGGAGACCCATTGCGCTGCGTGCCGTCGTGGAATTACGGTGGAATTACGGTGCCAGTTTACTAAATAAACGAATTAAGCCTTCGCCTTAGGGCCCCGCTTCTGGGGGGCGAGTATGCGACCCGTACGGGCTTCGAGATCGGCGATCCAGGCGGCACTGCCGATCGGGCGGCCGGATGTTTCCGATCGACGCAACGCCCGGAGTGCCGCGCTATCTTCGACGGGATCGGACAGGAAGTTGGCAAAGGCGCCATAGCGATCGAGCACCGGCGCGACCCGGACCAGGCCGTCATCCTCGCCACGCAGATGCGAGCCGACGCTCGACCATCGCCAGTGCAATTACGGTGACAGGTGCAATAATCCCCTAATTCCCCCTAGCTACCGATGACACCGTGAGAGGTCGAATTTGAGAATTTTTCGCCTGTTGACATGATCAAAGTAAATCGATCCGGATATCTATTGGCAGATTCCGCATTACGAAGACTGGAACGCGACGCTGGTGAGCTATGCAAAGTGAGGATACAGAACGCGTCGGGGCGATGATCGTGCAGGCCCATCGCTGGAACGCCGCGCGGCCCACGCCGCGAAAGGCGCGTGGCTGAACCTTTCCATGCCGCCCGCCCCCGGCCGTTTCCGTCAATTCGCCGCGATCGACTGGTCCGGCGCGGTCGGGCCGCGCCAGCGCGGCATCGCGGTCGCGATCTGCGGCGCCGGCGACGATGCGCCGACGCTCGTCAGGCCCAGCCATATCTGGTCGCGCACCGAGGTGCGCGACTGGATCGCCGACGAGATGCCCGCCGGCACATTGGTCGGGCTCGATCTCGGCCCCTCCCTGCCCTTCGTCGATCATGGCGCCTTCTTTCCCGGCTGGGACGAGAGCCCGACAGATGCGCGCGGGCTGTGGGCGCTGATCGACCGGATCTGTGCCGGGGACGAGCATCTCTCCGCATCCAGTTTCGTCGACCATCCCGAGGCGTCACGCCATTTCCGGCGCCATGGCGGTCGAAAGGGCGATCTGTTCGAGGACGGTCCCGGACGGATGCGCCTGACCGAGGAGGCGCAGCGCCGGCAGGGCCTCAACCCCTATAGCAATCTCAACCTGGTCGGCGCCGCGCAGGTCGGCAAGTCGAGCCTGACGGGCATGCGCGTGCTGAACCGGCTGCGGGGCGCGATCCCGATCTGGCCCTTCGACGCGGATCCGGGCACCGGATCGCTGCTGGTCGAGATCTATACCAGCCTGGCGGCACTTGCGGCGGGACGCGCGCGCGGGCGCACCAAGATGCGGACGGTCGAGGCACTGAACGACGCGCTGGCCTCCCCGGGAATCGCGAGCAAGCCCCATGCCGGCGCCGGCGCCATCGACGACCATAAGAGCGACGCGATCCTGACCGCCGCCTGGCTCCGCCGCGTCGCGCACGACCCCGCCCTGTGGTCGCCCGACGGCCTGGACGACGTCCGTCAAACGGAGGGCTGGACCTTCGGCGTCGTCTGACGCATTGGGGACGCGTCGCCGGCTTAGCTCAGTTGGTAGAGCACCTGATTTGTAATCAGGGGGCCACGGGTTCGAATCCTGTAGCCGGCACCATCATATCGACAGTTGCAGAACGGGTTCGCCCCGCGCAGAAACCTCCACATCCGCGCCCGACAGCGGGGCGCGTCACGGATATGGGGGATTTTGCGATGGTGATTTCGAGACGCCTGATTCTGGCGGCAGCGCTGATGAGCGCGACCCTTCCCGCTCAGCTTGGCGCGGCGACGCCGGCGGCGATCGATGCGGAGGTCGATCGCGTGGCGAATGCCGCGATCGCGGCCGGCGAGGCGCCCGGCCTGCAGGTCGCGATCTTCAAGGACGGCAAGCCGCTGCTCGTCCGTTCCTATGGCACGGCCAGCCTGGAGCTGAAGACGCCGCTGACCAACGAGGGCGTGCTGCGCATCGGATCGGTCACCAAGCAGTTCACGGCCGCCGCATTGCTCCAGCTTCGCGACGAGGGGCGGCTGTCGATCGACGACCGGCTGTCCAAATATTATCCGAACTATCCGCGCGCGGCCGACATCACGATCCGCCAGATGCTCCATCACACGTCCGGCCTGCACAATTACACGGCCGACAAGCAGATGATGGACGAAGGATCGATCACCCGCACCACCGACGAATGGGTCGGCGCGTTCGCCAGGATGCCGAAGACGCAGGATTTCGAACCGGGCGAGAAATGGGATTACAGCAACACCGCCTATTATCTGCTCGGCGGCATCGTCGAGAAGGTGGAGGGCAAGTCGCTCGCCGCGGTGCTGAAAGCACGCTTCTTCGATCCGCTTGGCATGACCCGCACGGCGATGGACGACGAGGGAGAAATCCTGCCCGGCCGCGTCGCCGGCTATGATGCCACCGGCCCCGGCCAGTTCCGCAATGCCCGGCCGCTTTCGCTGACCTTCCCCGGCGGCGGCGGATCGATGCGCTCCACCGCCAGCGATCTCGCGCGCTGGAACGCGGCGCTGTTCGGCGGCAAGGTGCTCAAGCCCGCCTCGTTCGCCGAGATGACCACGCCGGGCAAGCTTGCCAACGGCCAGCCGAGCAGCGCCGGCATGCCCAAGGTGGCGGGCCTGCGCGGCGAATACGGCTATGCGCTGTTCCTGTCCGACGTTCAGGGCCATCCGAAGGTGGCGCATGGCGGCGGCATCCCCGGGTTTAATTCCTCGCTGTCGGAATTCCCCAAGGATCGCATCACCGTGGCGGTGATCGCCAATGCGATCGGCAAGGATGCCGGCGCAGGCAAGGTCGCCGCGCGGATCGAACGCATCGCGCTGGATCTGCCGCCGGAGAAATGACCGGCGCATCCGGCATGCCGCACCGGCGAGGGAGCCGGGCGGCATGCCGGAAAGTCCGGATCTATGCGTTGGCCGGCTTGCGCCCGCGCTTCGCCGGCGCCTTGGCTTCGGGTGCGGATGGCGCCGCCTTCGCGGCGGCCGTCTGGCCCGGCTTGCGGCCGAGGCCGATCTTCTTCGCCATATCGCGGCGCGCCTCCGAATAGGACGGCGCGACCATCGGATAATCCTTGGGCAGATTGTACCGCGCACGATAGTCGTCGGGGGTCATGCCGTTGGTCGAGAGATGCCGGCGCAGCGTGCGATAGGGCTTGCCGTCGATCATCGAGATGATGTGATCCTTCGACCCGAGCGACTTGCGGACCGTCACGGCACGAACGAATTCGGGTGCCGCGGGCTCTTCACTGTTATTGCCGCCGATCGATGCGGCCAGGTCGGACACGGCGCCATGCATGGTCTTCAAAAAAGCCGGAACATCTTCGGCGGATGCGCGCGTATTCGGGTTCGACAGCCACGCCATTGTCAGGTCGGCAGCCAGTTCGACTGCATCGTTTCTTGCGTCATCGTCCGTCATGTTTCGAACTCCTGAAGGGGACTCGACGCGTGTAGCCAGCGAAATCAAAATTCAAGTCGAAATAACGACGGAACATCTCAAAAATTATAGGAACACTATAACCGAATCGAATATCGATCTCGGAAACAAATTGACATATTTACTCTTTATTTTCTCATTTCGATCGCGATGCGAAACAAATATCTGCCGTGACTCCACGGTACGGACATTCGTCGACGATATCTATCGCAGAACCGGTGCTGACATCGCAATCATGGATTTCGGCTGTGCCTCGGTCGCCGAAACGGCGTCGCCGCCATTACGACCAGTCCGCGCCCCTGGGCGAATGGCCGAGGCCGGGATTCAGCATGTTGCGGGGATCGAGTTCGCGATAAAATGCCTCGAGCGTATCGGTGATCGGATAGTGATGGCCGATATTGTGCTCCGCCGGATAGCGCGCGCCGCGTGCGTCGAGTTCGTCCCACAGCGCGCGTTCGAGCGCGGCGCTGTCCTCGCCCTTCCTGACCAGATAATCCTGATGGAAGACGTGGCAGAAGAAATGCCCGTAATGGAGCGCGTGCAATATCGTGTCGGGGCGATCCTCGGTGAGCTCGAACCATTGCCGATCGTTGCGGCGCAATGCGACGTCCAGCGCGATGATCTCCTCGACATCGGCGTCGTGGATCGCGCGATAGCGCACCGCCGCCCCCGCCACCGCGAAGCGATGGAGGAACGCGCTCGTCCCCTCTTCGTCGCTGCATTCGAAGAAATCGCCCGTGGCACTTGGAAAGACCGATGCGAGATACGCACGCGCCTCGTCGATGCCGTCATCCGCCACCTTGAGCAACAGGTGGTGCCGGTACCGGTCGCGCCATTGCCGCATCCGCGCCGGCAGATGTGAAGGCAGCCGGCGGAGCAGCCCGTGCGTCAGGCGATCCGCGAAGGCGGGGCCGAACCAGGCAAGCGCGCGGTCGATCGCCGACTTGGCCTTGAAGATCAGCGGGATCCTGCGGCTGCCCAGCGTACGGATCGCCAGGAACATGTCCTTCCCATAGGTCTCGGCAATGTCGAACGCGTCGCGATGGATATATTCGGCCGAGATGGGCAGTTCGGCGAAGCGATCCAGCGCATGGGTGCGCAGGTCGCTCAGTTCGCGCGGATCGTTGGTGCCGATATAGAATGTCCGGGTCCGCGCCGGCCCGGCGAACGTGTCCAGCCGGACCGCGAACACGGCAAGCCGGCCCGCACAGCCCGATGCCTCGAACAATTTGCCGGGATCCGCATTGTAGCGCGCGGGTTCGTCCGACCCGGTATCGCGCACATGATCGGCATAGCCGGCATCCGACGCGCGCCTGCCCGATCCGTTCAGCAGGTCCGTCGCCTCGAACGCGCCCGCCTCCAGCCGGCGCAGCATCTCCTCCGGATCGTCGCCCAGCGCGACGTCGAGATGATTGACCAGCGTCAGCCGCCCTTCGGCGTCGACCCGCGCGAAGAGCGCCATCTCGGTATAGGCGGGACCGCGCCGGACCAGCGCGCCGCCCGAATTGTTGCAGACCCC
>Ga0209902_100410_pt1 | contig 49274 bp, 41 predicted proteins | sample FECB27metaG_FD_188304 | JGI IMG/M metagenome (GOLD analysis project Ga0209902, IMG submission 188304) | Cyanobacterial communities from the Joint Genome Institute, California, USA - FECB-27 (SPAdes) (version 2) | ecosystem: Environmental > Aquatic > Thermal springs > Hot (42-90C) > Microbial mats...
GCCCTGTCCTTTTCTTACAAGTTTGCGTTCAAGAAGGGCAGGGCTTCGACAAGCTCAGCCCGAGCGGAAAATATTCGCTCCGTCACTCCGCGGCGAGCAATTGCTCCGCGCCGCCCAGGTCGACCGAGACCAGGCGGCTGACGCCGCGCTCGATCATCGTCACGCCGAACAGCCGGTGCATACGGCTCATCGTCACCGCATTGTGGGTCACGATCAGATAGCGCGTCTCGGTCTGCCCCACCATCACGTCGAGCAGGTCGCAGAAGCGTTCGATATTCGCATCGTCGAGCGGCGCGTCGACCTCGTCCAGCACGCAGATCGGCGCGGGATTGGTGAGGAACAGGCCGAAGATCAGCGCGACCGCGGTCAGCGCCTGCTCGCCGCCCGACAACAGGGTGAGCGTCGACAGCTTCTTGCCTGGCGGCTGGGCCATGATCTCCAGCCCCGCTTCCAGCGGATCGTCCGAATCGACCAGTTCCAGATGCGCCTGGCCGCCGTTGAACAGCGTCGTGAACAGCCGCCGGAAATGGCCGTCCACCGCTTCGAACGCGGCGAGCAGGCGTTGGCGGCCTTCGCGGTTGAGGCTGCCGATCGACCCGCGGAGCCGGTTGACCGCCAGGCCCAGTTCCTCGCGCTCCGCTGCGGATTTCTCGCGCTCCGCTTCCAGCTCGGTCAATTCCTGCTCTGCGATCAGATTGACCGGGCCGATACGTTCGCGGTCGAGCTGCAGCCGGTCGTTGCGTGCGGATTCGCTTTCCGCGTCGCCGACATCGGCGCTGGCGAAACCGATCTTCTCGGGCAGGACGGGCGGCGGGCATTCGAAACGCTCGCCCGAGATCCGCCCCATCTCGACGCGGCGCTGTTCCTGGTTCTCGGCGCGGGCCACCGCGCCCGCGCGCGCTTCGCGCACGACCGCGAGCGCCTCGCCCGCCTCGGCCAGCGCCGCCTCGGACTTGCGCAGCGCGGCGTCCGCCTCGCGCTCCTCGGTCAGCAGAGTCTCCGATGCGGCGGTCAGCGTACGGCTGGCCTCTTCCTGTGCGGCGATCCTGCTGTCGAGCGCGGCGGGCGCATCGGCCAGCGAGGCGGCTTCCTTCTCCGCGGCCTCGCTGCGCTTCGCCATCTCCTCGATCCGGCGCGCCGCCTCGCCCGCGCGTGCGCGCCAGCCCTTGGCTTCGGCCTGCGCGGCGGACAGCCGCTCGCGATCGCTGGCGATGGCTCGGTCGATCGTCGCGCTTTCCGCCTTCAACTGCGCGACGGCGCTGCGCGCCGCCTCGTTCACTGCCTGCAAGGCTGAGACCTGCTGTGTTGTCGCCGATCCGTCGGGCAGCGATGCCACGCCGCTTTCGGCGCGGCGAACCTCTTCCTGAGCCTCTTTCGCCTCCGCGCCGGCGCGATCGATCCGCTCGACCATCTCGGCGCGACGCGCGGCAAGTCGCTCGATCTGCCCGTTCGCCTGATCCTCCTCGCGCGCGGCGCCGCGCGAAAGCTGTTCCGCCCTGGCAAGCGCGGCACGTGCGGCATCGGCGGCGGCGCGGGCCGTCTCGACCGATGCACGTGCCGCATCCGCCTCTTCGCCGGATCGTGCGACCGCCCGCTGCGCTTCGGGCAGCAGTCCCTCTATCTCGGCCAGGCGATTCAGGCGGATCAACCGCTCGGCCGCGGCTGCGCCCCCTTCGGTCGCGACATAGCCGTCCCAGCGACGCAACACGCCGCCCAGCGTCACCAGCCGCTGGCCGACCGCAAGCGGCATGCCGTCGTCGCGCTCGACCACCGCGATCTGCGCCAGGCGGCGTGCGAGCGCGCCGGGCGCCTTGACGTGATCGGACAGCGCGGTCGTGCCGGCCGGCAAAGCGGGGTCGCTCGCCTGCGGCTCCGCGCCGGCCCAGTAACGCTTGGCTTCCGCCGACATGCCGGCGTCGAGATCGTCGCCCAGCGCCGCCGCCAGCGCGCGTTCATAGCCGGGCGCCGCCTTCATCCGGTCGAGCAGGCGATCCTTGCCGCTGCCCTGTTCCACCGCGCGCAGCAGCGCCTTGGCTTCGCTTTCCAGCGCCGACAGCCCGGCCCTTGCCGCGGCGATCGCGCTTTCCGCGGCCTGTCGTGCCGTGGCCGCTTCATCGCGCTGCCGCTCGGCATCGCCGATCGCGCCGGTGGCGTCGCGCGCCTCGATCTCGGCGGTCTCGCGCGCTTTCACCGCCGCATCGCGCGCGGCGATCAACGGTGCTTCGTCGCCCAATCCGTCGCGTTCGCCGGCCAGCCGGGCCGTCTCGCGCTCGGCGCGATCCAGTCGCGCGCGCGCATTGCCGAGCGCCGCCTGCGCGACGCGTGCCTCCGCCTGTTCGCTGGCCTGTGCCGCCATTGCCCTGGCAAGCCCGACCTCGGCATCGCGCGCGGAAGCCTCGGCATCGAGCACCCGGCGTTCGAGCCCCGGGCGATCCTTCTCTGCGGCGGAGACGCGCGCATCGAGCATCTTCGCTTCTTCGCCCAGCCGCGCCAGCGCATCGGCGGCATCGTTCGCCAGCGCGCCTTCGCGTTCGCGATCCTGCGCCATCCGATCCTTTTGCGCGGCCAGCTCGGCGATCCGTCGGTCGAGCGCGGCGCGCTCGCTGCGCAAGGTGGCCAGCGCGTGGCCCGCCTCCGACGCCTTTTCGCGCGCCGACAATGAAGCGGAGCGCTTGTCCGCCAGAACCTGCACCGCCTGGGCCTGCCAGGCGGCGGCACCGCGATGCGCCTCGGTCGCCCGCGCAACCGCGGCTTCGGCGGCTTCTGCCTCCTTGCGTGCCGCGTCCGCCGCCGCCGCCGCGTCGCGCCAGCGCGCATAGATCAGCCGCGCTTCCGCGATCTTGATCTGATCGGTGAGCTGGCGATAGCGTTCGGCCTGCCGCGCCTGACGCTTGAGCGCGGCGGCGCGCACCTCCATGTCGCCAAGCAGTTCGTCCAGCCGGGTAAGGTTGGTTTCGGTCGCGCGCAGCTTCTGCTCGGCGTCCTTGCGACGGACGTGCAGGCCCGCGATGCCCGCCGCTTCCTCCAGCATCTGGCGGCGTTCGGCGGGCTTCGCGGCGATGACCGCGCCGATGCGGCCCTGGCTGACGAGCGCGGGCGAATGCGCGCCGGTCGCCGCGTCGGCGAAAAGCAGGGCGACGTCCTTGGCGCGCACGTCGCGGCCGTTGACGCGATAGGCGGAACCGGCGCCGCGCTCGATCCGGCGGATGACCTCGACATCGCCGTCCGGGGCGGCGGCGATGGGCCCGGGGGTCTCACCCGGCGGACGTTCGGTCAGGATGGCGACTTCGGCAAAGGCGCGGGCGGGCCGGGTGTCGGTGCCCGCGAAGATCACGTCCTCCATGCCGCCGCCGCGCATGGATTTGGCGCTGGATTCGCCCATCACCCAGCGAATCGCCTCGAGCAGGTTGGATTTGCCGCAGCCATTGGGGCCGACGATGCCCGTCAGCCCCGGCTCGATCCTCAGCTCCGCCGGCTCGACGAAGCTCTTGAAACCCGACAGCTTGAGGCGCTTGATCTTCACCTAGCGTCTAGACCCCCCGTCCGTCCGCTTCGATCAGGCCCCCGCCGCGATCAGCAGCGGCTCGACGGCTTCCCAGGTGTTCACGTCTTCCTTCTTGCCGTTCAGGATGAAGGTGGGCGTGCCGGTGATCTGGAACTTCTCCGCACCGTCCTTGGTGATCTTCGCCAGTTCGTCGATCGCCGCGCGGTCGGCCAGGCAGGCATTGGCCTGCGCGCTGCCGACGCCGCGCTGCTGGACGAACTTGTCCAGTTCCAGCTTGGCGGCGAGCGTCGCGGCCAGCTTCTCGGGCGGCAGTCCCTGCCAGCTCTGCTGCTCGGCGGGGGTGATCGACGCGGTGCGGCCAAGCCAGTCGCGCTGCGCCGCGAACATCTGTTCGGCGATCGCGAAGAACGGGCCGGGGCCCGAGCAGCGCGCGAGCAACGTCGCCGGCACGTCGAGCGGGCCGAGCAGGAACGGACGGAATTCGTAGCTCACCGTACCCTTGGCGATGAAGCCACGCAGCTTCTCCGACGATTTTTCGGAGAATTCGGCGCAGTGGCCACAGCTCAGCGCGCCATATTCGATCAGCTTAACCGCCGCGTCGGGATTGCCCATGACGAAGCCGCCATCGGCGGTCTTGGAAACGGTATCGGTCCAGGCCGAGCCGGCCGGCGCGGAGACCGCGGCGGCGGTGCTGTTGGCGGCGGTGGCATTGTTGCCGCCGGCGTCCTTGCCGCCGCATGCGGCGAGGGACAGCGCGAGGCCGATGAGGGGAAGGGCGAAAAGAGTCTTCATCTTGGTGGTCGCTCCTTGGAGAATCACTTGGCTACGGCGTCGAGCTTGGGCTTCAGCGCCGCCCAGCCATTGGTTTCGGGCGCCAGCGTGCCGTTGATCAGAAATGCGGGCGTGCCGGGCACCTTGCGCGTCTTCCACGCTTCGTCCGCCATCGCGGCAAGCACCGTCAACTGCCCCTTGTTCGCCAGGCAGGCGTTGATCTTCGCCTGCGGCATGCCGCGCGACCGCATCAGCGCGACCAGGCCGGATCCGTTGGCGAATTCGGCGGCGATCTGCGGCTCGGGCAGTTTGGCGACGCGATCCCGGTTCGCGACCGCGAATTGCTGGCCCTTGGACAATATCTCGGGCTGCGCGGCGAAGATCGCCTCACTATGCTCCAGGAAGCGCGCCGGGCCATCGCACCGCGCGAGCAGCGCGGCCGCCATGTCGATCGGATCGCGCAGCGCGTGGCGCACTTCGATGCTGGTGGTGCCGCGCGCGAGATAGTCGCGCTTCAGTGTGGGCCATGCCTCTTCGGTGAAATGCGCGCAGTGCGAGCAGGTATAGCTGAGATATTCGACCAGCTTCGCCTTGGCGGCGGGATTGCCGAACACATATGTGCCGGCCTTGGTCGACACCGCGGTCCGGGTCCAGTCGCGGGCCGGGGCGGCCATGCCGGTCGCGGCGGCACCTGCCAGGACCAGCGAAGCGACGATCGCGAAGCGCCTCATCATCCTTCTCCTTCGAACATCGGCGGACCCTTGGTGGCGGCGACGCCGCGCGCAAGCGATTCGAGAACCGCCTTCAGCTCGGGGTCCGCAATGGCGCGCAGGCTGTCGCCCAGATCGACCGGCAGCGGCTTTAGCGAGGGCGGCGGCGTGCGGGGCGCGACCGGCCTGGGGGCCACACCCTGGCGGATCACGACGCGCGCGACCGCAGGATAGCCGAAGAAGCGATTGACCCGTTCGATGATCTCGGGCGCGACATGCTGCATCATCGGCGCATGCGCGCCGACCACGCCCAGGGTCAGCACCCCGTCCGAACGCTGGCCCTGCGGAAAGCGGATCGATTCAGGCGCGGACACGCCAGCATAGCGTTCGCCGACGATTTCGGACCAGCGGCTCACCACCGCGCTCTGCACGAAACCGAACCGGCGATAGGCGGCACGGCCGATATCGGGCAGCATCTCCGCGACGGTGCGCGCGCGTCCGCCGCGCGCTGCGCCGGCCCCGTCGATCTTCGGTTTGCGTGTACGCCCTTCGCTCATCCGTTGCTCCATGCCATAGGCGACCCATGCCAGTCGAGTTCGCGCGAAGACTTATCCACGGATTTCGAACATGGGGCCTGCGGTGAGCGTCGCCGGCCGCCTGCTCGACTGGTATGATCGCAATGCCCGGGTGCTGCCCTGGCGCAGCGCGCCCGGAAGCACCCCACCCGATCCCTATCGGGTCTGGCTGTCCGAAGTGATGCTTCAACAGACCACGGTCGCCGCGGTCAGGCCCCATTTCGCGCGCTTCACCCAACGCTGGCCGACCGTCCGGTCGCTCGCCGCGGCATCGGACGAGGAAGTGATGACCGCCTGGGCTGGGCTCGGCTATTATGCCCGCGCGCGCAATATGCTGGCCTGCGCACGCACCGTCGTTACCGAGCATGACGGGCAATTCCCCGATACCGAGGCGGGCCTGCTGACGCTGCCCGGCGTCGGCCGCTACACGGCTGCGGCCATTGCTGCGATCGCGTTCGGCCGGCGTGCCGTGGTGGTCGACGGCAATGTCGAACGCGTCGTCGCGCGATTGTTCGCGATCGAAACGCCGCTGCCCGCCGCCAAGCCCGAACTCTATGCGCTGGCGGATACGATCACGCCGTCCGAACGGCCGGGCGATTTCGCGCAGGCGATGATGGATCTGGGCGCGACCATCTGCACGCCGCGCAATCCGCTTTGCGCGCTCTGCCCGCTCGATCGCGATTGCAAGGCGTTTGCCCGGGGCAATCCCGCGCGCCTGCCGGCGAAGACGCCAAAGGCGGCACGGCCGCGCCGGCACGGCACGATATTCTGGATCGAGCGTGACGATCGGGTGCTGCTCGTGCGGCGGCCCGACAAGGGGCTGCTCGGCGGGATGCGTGCGCTGCCGACCGGCCCCTGGACCGATGCGCAGCCGGGGCTGGAGGGTGCGCCGGCGATGCTCGACTGGTGGTGGGTCGATGGTCGTGTCGAGCATGTCTTCACCCATTTCGCGCTTGAGCTGCGCGTTGCGTTCGCGACGCTCGAAAAGGGTTGCGCGACGCAACTCGACGGAGAATGGTGGCCCATCGAAGGGCTCGACATGGCGGGATTGCCGACCGTGTTCGCCAAGGCCGCGCGCCACGCAATCGAAGGAGATGCCGATGGTTGAGATGAAGCTCGAACGGCGCGATTTCCTGCGTGGCCTGGCGGCCTTGGGGCTTTCGGGCGCACTGCCGCTGCCCGCGCTGGCGCGCGCCGCCGGCGGCGACTGGCCGATGGTCCGCGCGGTGCTCGACTCGCTGGCACCCGCCAAGCTGCCGGGGCTTGCCGGCGCGATCGGACGCGGCACCGCGTCTGCCGATTTCCTGTTCGCCGGTACGCTCGCCAAGGACAGCGCGACGAAGATCGATATCGACACGCTCTGGCGGGTCTATTCGATGACCAAGCCGATCACGGGCATGGCGGCGATGATGCTGATCGAGGACGGCAAGCTGAAGCTCGACCAGAATATCGCCGATTTCATTCCCGGCTTCGCCGCGCCGAAGGTGATGATCGATCCGGACAAGAGCCTCGACAGCCGCCCGTCCAAGGCACCGATCACCGTGCGCAACCTGCTGACCCATACCGCCGGGCTCGGCTATTCGATCATCACCAAGGGGCCGCTGCTCGACGCCTATAACCGGCTCGGCATCCTGCCGGGACAGGTCAGCCGGCAGAAGATGCCCGGCGTGCCCTATTTCCCGACCGCGCCCAGCCTGGCCGAATTCGCGGATCGGCTCGCCACGCTGCCGCTGATCGCGGATCCGGGCGTCAAATGGAGCTATTCCATCTCGCTCGACCTGTTGGGCCGCGTGATCGAGCTGGCCTCCGGCAAGAGCTTCGATGGTTTCCTCCAGGAACGGATCTTCGATCCGCTGGGCATGACCAGCACCTATTGGCAGGTGCCGGCCGATCAGGCGCACCGACTGGTCACCAATCACTTCGCGACCGCTGTCGGGCTGATCCCGGTCGATCCGGGTGCGACGAGCATCTATCTCGACAAGCCACCCTTTCCCTTCGGTGGTGCCGGGCTGGTGATGAGCGCGCGCGATTATGACCGGTTCCTGCTGATGCTGGCGGGGCAAGGTGCCGTCGACGGCAAGCGGATCATGAAGGTGGAGACGGTGAAGCTCGGCATGTCCAACCTGTTGCCGCCCGGCGCCGACACCGCCGGCACCTTCGCGGACGGGCAGGGCTTCGGCGCCGGCGGGCGCGTCGTTATCGCCGCGACACCCGGCGGCCAGGGCATCGGCACCTATGGCTGGGCCGGCGCGGCGGCCACGATTGCCTGGGTCGATCCGGTGCGCGGCGTCCGGGCATCGGGCTTCGCCCAATATATGCCCGACGCCGTTTATGGATTCCCCAAGGAATTCGCCAAGGCCGTCTACGCGGATCTCGCATGACGCTGTCGTTCGGCGATGATCGGCCCGGCTTCACCGGCAGCGCGCTCGACCGCGAGGATCTGGTCCGTACCAATCCCGATCGGCTCGCGGAGATGACGGCCAGCCTGTCGGCGCGGCTGCTGGCGCTCGACGGCATCGATCCGGTGCTCGACGATATGGGCATGCTCGGCTGGAAGAGCCTGGCGGAGGCCGATCCGGACAGCGAACTGATCTTCCTCGGAATCCTCGACGGCAGGCCGCGCTTCACCGAGGTGCGGGCGGACCTGCCCGAGGGTGCGACGCGATCGATGGCGATCTTTCGCGTGCTCGATATCCTGCCGCCGGAAGAGGCGTCCACCTATGCCGCGGCGCGCAGCCTGATCGACTGGCATGTCCGCCATGGATTCTGCGCGAAATGCGGCAACGCCACCGCGATGTTCCGCGGCGGCTGGGGGCGGAATTGCGGGCGCTGCGGCGCCGAGCATTTCCCGCGCGTCGATCCGGTCGTGATCATGCTGGCCGAACATGAGGGGCGCGTGCTGGTCGGCCGCCAGCCGCGCTATCCGGCGCGCCGCTATTCGGCGCTGGCGGGTTTCCTGGAGCCGGGCGAATCGATCGAGGAGGCGGTGGCGCGCGAACTGCATGAGGAGGCCGGCGTCGCCGCGCGTGAGGTGCGCTATGTCGTCAGCCAGCCCTGGCCGTTCCCGTCGTCGCTGATGATGGCCTGTATCGCCTCGGTCGAGGACGATGCGCTCACCATCGACTATACCGAACTGGAGGACGCGATCTGGGTGACGCGCGACGAGGTGCTGGCCAGTATGAACGGCGATCCCGACGCCCGCTTCCTGCCGCCTCCACCCTATGCGATCGCGCATACGCTGTTTCGGCGCTGGCTGGCGGATACGGCGTGATTGGCAAAGTAGCGCAACCGTCATCGCGAGGAGCGTAGCGACGAAGCGATCCAGGGTGCGGACACATTGCTGGATTGCTTCGCTCCGCTCGCAATGACGACGAGGATCAGATGCGCCTCACCGCCGATCCTTGCGGATCATCAGCTTGAGGCCCGACCAGATCTGATCGACCGCGCAGACCTTCACGTCGACCAGATCGGTCGCGGTCAGGATGACCGCGCGGATCGTGTCCTCGGTGATGTCGGTTGGCACTTTCGAGGCCTTTTTCGGCCAGCTCACCCAAATGAAACCGGCTGGCGACAGCAGGGGGCGGAGCATCGACAGCTTCGCTTCCATATCGGCGCGCGCAGTGACGAAGATGTGCGCCGCATCGATCGGCGCTTCGGGACGCTCGAGCCGTTCGACGCCGCTGTCGCCGATTTCGTCCAGCACGCTGTCCGGCATGCCGTCGAACCAGGCACGTAGACCGGGCTTGAGCGACAATTTCTTCGCCAGCGGCGTGCCGGAATAGCCGGCGGTCATGCGCGGGCTGGGGCGAAATAGCGTCTCGCGACCAGCGCGATCGGAATGCCGACGAGGATGCAGTGAGAGAATAGCGCGTTGCCGATGCCCCAGGCTGTGTGCGGCAACGGCATTTCGGGCCAGCGCAGCGGGCGGACGATCCAGTACATGATCAGCCACAGCAGCACGCCATAGGCGATGCCCGCGACGATCGGATGGCGCAGCAGCGCGGGCAGCCGGGGTGCGACGATCATATAGGCGGCGGCCATGCAGGTCATGATCGCGAAATGAACGAGCAGCCCGACGATCGCCCAGCCGATGGTCGCGGTCGGCGCCGCGCCGAACGGCCCGCTCGCGACGAAGACGAGCACGCCGGTGGGCGACATGCCCGCCATGCCGGCGAAGACGAAGGCGGAGATGATGTCCAGAGTTCCGGCGATCAGCGTCGCCAGCGCAACGGGTCGGAGCATGCGAACCTCTCCCTTGTCAGTAATGGCTTCCGAAATTGGTCAGATGATAAGCGAAGGCGATCCAGACCAGGATGACGAAGCCCGCCGCCACCAGGATCGACCAGATCCGGCCGGCCCAGCCCCGCGGCGCGCGCCAATGCGCGACCAGATCGTAGAGCGAAGCGATCGCGCCCAGGACGAAGATCGCGACGGTCGCCAGCTTCACGACCAGCAGCCACGGGTCCATCGCCTCGCTGAACCGTTCGATATCGGCGGCCATATAGGTCAGCGTGGCGACCAGCGTGCAGATCGCGACGATCGCGCCCAGGCTCAGCGCGCGCGTGATACGGTAAAGGGTCGCGGCCCGCCCGGTATAGCGCAGGGGCGCCTTGAAGCGCCGGCGCACGATCGCGCCGACCGGCCAGGACAGGCCGTTGATCAGCAGGATCGCGAGCGACAGCAGCAGCGCGGGCATCAGCCATGCGGGCGATCGCCAGCCGGGGGAGGGGATGAACGCCTGTGGCGGCGCGACGTCGAAACCGAAAAGGATCGGCCGCCCGTCCTTGACCAGCACCTGCACCTTGTCGGTCCCGTCCACCTGTTGCCAGACAAAGGGCGCGATCTCGCGCCACTTGGTCATGCCCTGGCCGGGGATGGCGAAGCCGATCGTGCCGTCCTCGTTCGCGGCGATCGTGAAGGGGCCGAGCAGGCTGCCGATACGCAGGAAGCTGGAATCCGACCGCCGGCTCGAATCCCAGGGGCCGGCCACGAGCTGCGCATGCTGTTTCGCCGTGGCGGCATCGACGCCGGCCCGTGCGGGCGATGCAGCGGCCGGGAAATAGCGGTCGGAAAAGCCGCGGAACAGCGCGTCATGGATCCCCGACGCTCCGCCTTCGACGCCCGGACTGTTGAGCGAGATGAAGATGCCGACGCCGTCGTCCAGAAACAGATGCATGTCGCTGTGGAAGAATTGCGTGCCGCCATTATGCGCCAGGATACGGTGGCCGTTGCGGCTATGCTCGTAAAAGCCCAGCGCCATGCCGTTGAGCGCGGGGAAGATGCGCGGCTGGATCGCGTGCATCTGCGCCGCCGTCGCCGGCGACAGGATCTGCGCCTCGCCCGATCGGCCCTGCTGGAGATGCGCGATCATGAAGCTCGCCATATCGTGGCCGGTCGCGAGCAGGCTGCCGGCGGGTGCGACGCTCCAATGTTCGAAATAGGCGGGATCGGTCGAACCCGCGCCATAGCCCTGGCTGAGCAGCGGTCGCATATGCGCGGGCGCCGGCTGGCGGAAACTGGACAGCGTCATGCCGAGCGGCTTGAACAGATGCGTGTCCATATAGTCGTAATAATCCTGGCCCGAGACGCGCTGGACGACATAGCCGGCCAGCGCAGAGGCATAGTTGGAATAGGCGGGCACGGTGCCGGGCGCGTAGATGCGTTCGGGCACCCATGTCTTCAGATAGGTGCCGAGCGGCGGGGCCGGCTTTCTGCCCGTGGTCAGGTTCTTGATCGATTCCTCGAAGCCGCCGGTGTGCGTCATGATCTGGCGCATGGTCACCGGCTTGCCGTCGCGCGGCGGGATCTTGAAATCGAGATAGGTGTTCACATCGGCGTCGAGATCGATCCTGCCCTGTTCGACGAGCTGCATGATCGCGGTGAAGGTGAAGGTCTTCGAGATCGAACCGGGGTGGAAGATCGTCGTCCTGGGATCCACCTTCCGCTTCTTCGCGACATCGGCATAGCCATAGCCGCGCTCGGTCAGAATTTGTCCGTCCTTGACCACCACGACCACGCCGCCGGGGATCTTGGTGCGCTTCATCTCCGCCGGGATCAGGCCGTCGAGCCAGGCATCGACATCGGCGCGCTCAAGCCTGGGCGTCTGGCCGGCGGGATCGACGGGCGCTGTTGCCGGGGCGGTCGTGACGGTCTTTGGCGCGGCCGGCGCGGCAACCGGGGCGGGCTGTGCCAGGCCGAGCGATGCGGCGCAGGCAATGCCCGCAATGGCGAGCAGGAAGGCGGGAAGGCGCATGATCGGATGCCTCTGACCAGAGTTCGAAACACGGTACGCACACCGCGCGCCGGCCCCCGCCGATCGCGACATCGCCGCGGAAACTGAAAGAACTGGCGGTCCGGGTCAATGGGCGCCGGACGAACCGGCGATACCGCTCGACATAGGGCGGGCTGCTTGTCGGAAAGCCGATGCCATCCCTGGATAGCTTTACCCGTTATCCCCGCTTTCGCGAGGATGACGCAGTGGGGGAGTCCACGACGCCTTTTTTGTACCGTCGCCTATTTGACGCGGCGTACCGTGACGATCTTGATCGGCTTCACGATATGCTGGCCCTTGGTGGTCTGTGACCGTCCGCCCGGCCAGGTCGGCAGGGCCAGGATGCGGTGGACGATCGCCATGCCGCTGACGACACGGCCGAAGGCGGCATAGCCGGGATTGCCATCGCGCGCGTCGAGATAGGAGGACGGACCGATGGTGATGAAGAAATCGCCCATCGCGCTGCCCGGTGCGTTGCGCGCCATCGACAGCGTGCCGTCGATATGGCGCAGCCCGGTCTTGCTGGTCGGCTCATGGTCGATCGGCCAGCGCGCCTTGCGGACCTTGCTGTCGATGCCGCCCTGGATCAGCCCGCGCTTGGGATCGCCCTTGTTGCGCGCCGCGCGGTAGAATGTGGTCCCGTCGAAGCGCTTCTCTTCGGCATAGGCGAGGAAATTGGCCGACGTGATCGGCGCCCGCCTCATGTCGAGCTCGACGACGATCGCGCCTAAGCTGGTCTCGATCCTGACGCGTGCCGTTGCCGGCCCCGCCGCCTGCGCGGGGAGCGCGGACAGGGCAAGCAGCAGGCCGATCAGGACGCGAAACAGGGCCGTCATTTATGCAAGCGCCGCGTCAGCTCCCATCAGCGTCGGGAAGAAGCCTTCGTGCGCCTTGCGGAGATCGGCCAGCGCAACGTCCACAAGCGGGTGCATGTCATCGGCCGGGAAAATCAGAGCGCTGCCTTCAACCCTTCCCAGTGACGCGTATTCCAAACCGGCGCTCTCCAACCGATTGACCAGCTTTTCACCATCGGTTTTCGAGACAGTCACGACGTAGCAACCCTGATCTTCGCCGAAAAGGAAAGCAGGGCGCTGATTACAGTCGTTATCGAGGTTGGCGCCCAGATTGCCGGCTAATGCCATCTCGGCAACGGCGACAAGCCACCCGCCATCGGAAACGTCATGAACGGCGCTGACCAGATTGTCTTGAATCAACGATCGGACGAAGTCGCCCGTCTTGCGCTCTGCTTCCAGATCGACGGGCGGGGGCGTGCCATCCTCGCGTCCGTGGATTTCGCGCAGCCAGAGAGATTGGCCAAGGTGAGCCGCGGTCTGACCCACCAGAAAAATATAGTCACCCTCTGCCTTGAATGCAATCGTCGCCGATTTCGACCAGTCGGAAAGCAGGCCGATGCCGCCGATCGCCGGGGTCGGCAGGATCGCCGAGCCGCCGCCGGTCGCTTTGGATTCGTTGTAGAGCGAGACGTTGCCGCTCACGATCGGGAAGTCGAGCGCGCGGCACGCATCGCCCATGCCGTCCAGACAGCCGGTGAACTGCGCCATGATCTCGGGCCGTTGCGGATTGGCGAAGTTCAGGCAGTTGGTGACGGCCAGCGGCGTGGCGCCGACCGCGGAGAGGTTGCGATAGCATTCCGCAATCGCCTGCTTGCCGCCCTCATAGGGGTCCGCATAGCAATAGCGCGGCGTGCAATCGGTGCTGATCGCAATGCCCTTCTGCGTGCCGTGCACGCGCACCACCGCCGCATCGCCGCCGGGGCGCTGGACGGTGTCGGCACCGACCATGTGATCGTACTGCTCCCAGATCCAGCGGCGGCTGGCGATGTCGGGCGATCCCATCAGCGTGATCAGGTCGGCCGCGATATCGCTGCTTTCGGGCACGTCGCCCAGCGGCTTCACGCCCGACCAGGCCTTGTAATCGTCGCGCGGCATCGCCGGGCGGTCATATTGCGGCGCGTCGTCGGCCAGCGGCGCGAGCGGGATGTCGCACACCGTCTCACCGTGATGGTCCAGCACCATCCGGCCGGTATCGGTAACTTCGCCGATCACCGCGAAATCGAGCTGCCATTTGTGGAAGATCGCCTCGGCAAACGCCTCCTTGCCGGGCTTCAGGACCATCAGCATGCGCTCCTGGCTTTCGGAGAGCATCATCTCGTACGCGGTCATGCCGGTTTCGCGTTGCGGCACCTTGTCCATGTCGAGCCGGATGCCGACGCCGCCCTTGCTGGCCATCTCGACCGAGGACGAGGTGAGGCCGGCGGCGCCCATATCCTGGATGGCGACGATCGCGTCGGACGCCATCAGTTCCAGACACGCCTCGATCAGCAGCTTTTCGGTGAATGGATCGCCGACCTGGACGGTGGGGCGCTTCTCCTCCGCATCCTCGCCGAAGTCCGCGCTTGCCATGGTCGCGCCATGGATGCCGTCGCGGCCGGTCTTCGAACCGACATAGACGATCGGATTGCCGACGCCGGAGGCCGCCGAGTAGAAGATCTTGTCGGTGTCGGCGACGCCGACGGTCATCGCGTTGACCAGGATGTTGCCGTCATAGGCGCGGTGGAAATTCACCTCGCCGCCGACGGTCGGCACGCCCACGCAATTGCCATAGCCGCCGATGCCATGGACGACTCCCGCGATCAGGTGGCGCATCTTGGGATGGTCGGGCCGGCCGAAACGCAGCGCGTTCATGTTGGCGATCGGACGCGCACCCATGGTGAACACGTCGCGCAGGATGCCGCCGACGCCCGTCGCCGCGCCCTGATAGGGCTCGATATAGCTGGGGTGGTTGTGGCTCTCCATCTTGAAGATGGCGGCCTGGCCGTCGCCGATATCGACCACACCGGCATTCTCGCCGGGTCCGCAGATCACCTGGGGGCCGGTCGTCGGCAGCTTCTTCAGGTGGATGCGCGAGGATTTGTACGAGCAATGCTCCGACCACATCACCGAGAAGATGCCGAGCTCGGTCAGATTGGGCGTGCGCCCCATCGCGTGGAGCACGCGATCATATTCTTCGGGGGACAGGCCGTGCTCGGCGACGATTTCTGGCGTGATCTCGGTCATGCGCCGCGCCTTAGCGAGGGCAGCGCGCTTCGACTAGACCATGATCGCGTCGGAACGGCGTGCAACGCGAATTCTGCGCCGTGCCGGATCCGCTTTCATGCGGCGGCGGCGGGCGCCTGCGCCGGTTTGGAACGATCGCGGCGCAGGCGGCTGAGATCGTCGCGCGCCGCCAGGAAGTCGATGCCCTGGTCCCGCGCAAGCCGCATCGCCGCGATGTGCACGGTTTCGCCGGGTTCGAGCGATTCGACATGGACATAGCCGGGGCCGGGCAGCCCCCACATGTCGCGCATCGACTTGATCAGCGCATCGTTGACCTCCACCTCGAGCGCGAAGCCCGAACCCTCGCCATAGGGGACCGCGTCGCCCAGGATGCGGAACTGCCAGCCCATATTGACCACGAAGGTGAACATGCGCGTGTCGGTGAAGGCGACCAGGCGGTCCAGTCCGCGGGCGTGCATGATCTCGAACGGCGCGGTCATGCAGGCGCCCTTGCGCTGCATGTTCCAGGGTTTGCGCCCATATTCCAGGCAGAAGCCGCGCGTCGCTTCCCATGTCAGGCCGTCGTTCAGCGGACGCATGTCGGCGGGCAGGACGTGACCGAACAGATCGCCCAGCAGAGAGATGTCGTCGGTGGGCCGCAACCGCAGCGACATGACCGAATTATGGGCGGAATCGAAACCGACGACATATTCGGCGCGCGCATCGTCGAACTGGTCGATGTCCATGCCGTTGGTAAGCTTCAGATCCCAGCCGAATCCGTCGACGAAAATCTGTTTTCGCGCCCGATACAGATCCTCCAGCTCGGGCTGGTAGAGGTGCTGATTGCCCGCATTGATCAGATGCATCACCACGGCGACGAGACCCCTGAATTCTTCTTCAACGGAGTCTAGATCGGAATGCAGGTGGTTATCAATCAGTTAACCATAAAACATCTAATTTGATGCGAAAAGGGTATCCGGCTCGTGGCCCAGACCGGCCAGCCAGCCGCGACGCGCGGCAAGCGAAACCGCCTCGGCCCGGCTGCGCGCCGACAGGAATTTCATAGCGCTTTCAATATGTCCGCGCACGGCGAGCGGAGTCAGCCCCAGCGCTTCGGCGATCTGCGGATCGCGTTCGCCGGTCAGGATGCGGGCAAGGCACTGGCGCTGGGCCAGGCCCAGTCCGGACCCGGTCATCACATCGCGCTCGCGTTCGAGCAACGCCATGCCATAGGTCGCATAGACTTCGGCGCGCCCTTGAAGCGATGCGCCGAGCGTCGGACCGATCGGCGCGCGACGCCCACCCAGGCCGATGAACAGGTCGCCTTCGTGCCAGCATTGCAGTGTCAGCAGGACGTAGCCGGGCCGTACCATCGTCGCTTCGCCAGGCGCGCGACGCACCGGCAGCGAGCGTGCATCGCCGAAAAGCGGCGCGATGCCCCCATCCTCGCCGATACCGAAGCAGAAATGCGACTGGAAACCATCTGCCGAGATCGATGCGGTAAAGGTTCCCGTCAGGTCCTGAAGCGAGGTCGCGGACTGCGCATAGGCGTGCAGCGCGCCCATCGTCGCGAGAACCGGTCGTTCATCCTGTTTCGGTAGAGAGCTGTTCGCTCGCGCCATAGCATCCTCGTTCGGTGCCATGGTTATCGCCGGGTTACGTTAAAAAAACGCGAAGCATGAATTTACACATGCGTTAACCGAATTGCAGGCCCCTCGCTCTAATGACGGATCACGATGATCTGCGTGCCAGCCATGATGGGGACATGACGAAGGAGCGCTCCGCCTTTCCTGCGCTTGATCCTACGCACGTGACGCGCGTGCTCGAACGGATCGAAGACGTGCCCGCGCCGATTCGCGCGGCGCTCGCCGGTGCGGGCGTCGCGATCGCATATCTGCTGCGCGCGGAGCGTCAGCTCGTCCTGGGCGACGCGGCGCGCAAGCTGCTGGGCGCCCGCGCGACCGCGGTGTCGATCGAACAGGCGATTCGCAGCGTCGATCGCCGCAAGCGCCGCGCGCTCGTTCGCTTCTTCGACGCGCAATTGGCCGGTGAGGACGATCAGGGCGGCGAAATGGTCGTGCCGGTCCAGATCGGCGATACGCCGCGCCGCTTCATCACCATGAGCCTGTGGCGCGACGAAAAGGGCGACGGTCATTTCGTCATCATGCGCGACAACACGGCGCAGACCGAATATGTCGAGAGCCTGGAGACCGAGCGCGATCACCTGCGCCACACGGTCGAGCTCAACCCGCAGCTTCCCTGGCTGGCGGATGCCAACGGCAACATCATCGCCTTTACCGAGCGCTACGAGAAGTTCACCGGTCGCACGCAGGAGGAACTGGTCGGCGGCGGCTGGGCGCTCGTCGTCCATCCCGACGACATGGCGGTCACGCAGGAACGCGTGATCCACTCGGTGATGACGGGCACCGTGCTCGACGTGCGTTGCCGCGTGCGCACCGCCGCGGGCGCCTATCGCTGGATGCGCGCCACCGCCTATCCGCTGCGCGACGACAACGGCAAGGTCATCCGCTGGTTCGGTTATAGCGAGGATATCGACGATCACGTCCTGATCGAACAGCAGATCCGCTGGACCGCGGAACATGACGCGCTGACGCGCCTGCCCAATCGCATGGTCTTCAACCGGCAGCTCGAACGGATCATCCGGGAAGAGAACAAGCTGGGCCTGAAGGTCGCGATCCTGCTGGCCGACGTCGATAATTTCAAGGACGTCAACGACGTGCTGGGCCATGACGCCGGCGATTCGCTGCTGATGGCGTTCGCCGACCTGATCGGACGCGTCCTGCCTGAAAAGGCCCTGCTCTCGCGCATCGGCGGCGACGAATTCGCGATCATCCTGCCGTTCGACGGGCCGCTGAGCGAGCTTCACGACGTCAGCGCGACCATTTTCGACGCGCTGCGCGATCCGGTGACGGTCAATGGCCAGAGCGTGGAATGCCGCGTCTCGATCGGCGCTTCGATCTTCCCCTTCCACGGCCAGAGCCCGACCGAGCTGTTCAAGAACGCGGACATCGCGCTCTATCAGGCAAAGGCGCGCGGCCGCGGGCAGATGACGATCTTCTCGCTCGACATGAAGCAGGAGACGCAGCGCCGCGTCGCCATGATCAATCTGGGCCGCAAGGCGGTCGAGACCGGTTCGATCATCCCCTATTACCAGATGCAGGTCTCCCTCGACGGCAATCGGCCGATCGGGTTCGAGGCGCTGCTCCGCCGCAAGGATCGTCAGGGTCGGATCTGCGCACCGTCGAGCATCGCTGCGGCATTCGAGGATGCCGGCGTGGCCGAGGCGATCGGCGATGCGATGCTGCGCGCCGTTCTGAACGACATGGTCCGCGCGAAGAACCAGGGCACCGACCTGGGCACGGTCAGCGTCAACTTCTCGACCGCCGAGTTCCGCAGCACGACCTTCGTCGAGCGACTGACCAATCGCATCTCCGATGCCGGCCTTTCGTTCAGCGAAGTGATGATCGAGGTGACCGAAGGCGTGTTCCTCGGCCGTCAGGTCGATACCGTCTCGGAAACGGTGCGCACGCTCGACAAGCTCGGCTTCAAGATCGCGCTGGACGATTTCGGCACCGGCTATGCGTCGCTGGTCCATCTCCGCCAGCTGCCGGTCGATACGCTCAAGATCGACCAGAGCTTCATCCGGACGCTTGCGGAGAGCAAGGACGATCTCGCGATCGTCACCGCGATCATCAATCTGGGCGCCAGCCTTGATATCAACATCATCGCAGAGGGCATCGAGACGGAGGTCCAGCTCGGCATCCTGCGCGATCTCGGCCTGAAATACGGCCAGGGCTATCTGTTCGCGCACCCCGTGCCGATCGAGCAGGCCTGCGCGCTGGTCGCCCCGTTCCAGTCGATCGAGCCGGGCATGGCCGAATCGCTCTGGGCGTCGGCGGGCCGCGGCAAGCGCGTCATCGGATTGCGCGGGGGCTGAGCGCTCGCAAGCATCGCAACGACCCGAGAAAAGAAAAGGGCCGGTCGGATCGCTCCGCCGGCCCCTTTCGGATCAATGGTGGAGGACGATCAGGACTTGCAGCTCTGGCTGCCCTTGCCCGGAAGCGTGAGCGTGATCGACGACGTGTTGCCGGCGAGCGAATAACCCTCGGCAACCATCGGCTTGCCAGCTTCTTCGGCCTTCACGAGCGTCGGCATGCCGGCCTTGTCGGTGCGGATGTTGGCCGACTTATCGCCCGACAGCCAGTCGATATAGACCAGGCTGCTGTCCTTGCAGCGATAGGTCTTGCTCTCCTTCACCGAGGGCGGCAGCTCGACCGGCGCCGCATTGGCCAGTTCGGCGGCCATATCGTCAGGCGTGCCGCCGCCGACGATGGTCTCGGGTTCGGTGGAGCACGCCGAAAGGGCGAGCAGTGCGGAGGCCGCGGCGATGGGGAGGGTGAATCGGATTTTCATGGTGGGCAGACGCTTCGCGGCTGCGGCGGCTTTCGTCAAGTTCACTTCCGATCGGGCCCGCCATTTTCCTTGTGCGGCGCAATAATATTGCGCTGCACCGCAGCTATTCGTGGAATTCGGCCAGGCTGGGGATACGTCCGAACGCGATGCGTGCACCGACATGATCGATCCGCCCGCCATTCAGCGGGCCGACGCTGACCGCGTTGCGCCCGAATCGCTCGTTGATCCGGTCCATCGCTCGGCTGAGCGAAAGCGTCCGGGTCTCCCGCGCCAGCGGATCGTCCGGGTCGAGATGGGCGAACAGCGAGGCCTGTTCGCCGTCCACCGGCTCGATCTCGGCCAGTGTCACGCCGACCATGCGCAGGCGGAAACCGCCCGGACGCGCCCTGCCGGCCTCGGCGAGGCGCGGCCACAGGCCATCGAGCGCGGCGAGGATCGCGAAGCTGTCCTGCGTCGCCGCAAGCTTGTGGCTGGCCCGCCAGTTGCTCTTGTCGTCCTCGAATTTGCCGTGGAGGATCAGCAGGCGCGCGCGATATGATTTCCGGCGCAGGCGGCTCGCGCATTTCAGCGCCAGTCGGCGCGCGGTTAGCCGCGCTGCTTCCAGGCCGCGTTTTGCCGGCGACAGCACATGGCTGTGGCCGATCGTGCGATGCTGGGTCGGCTTGTTCGGCAGGTCGACGCCGTGCAGCAGATACCACAGCCTGTCGCCATTGGTTCCGCCCCAGGCATGACCCGCGTCGCGCGGCCGCCGCGCGCAGAGCTGCGCGATGTCGTTGATGCCGTCCTGCGCCAGCCGCCGCTCCATCTTCGCGCCGATCCCGGCGATCGCGCGCAGCGGCAGTGCGAACAGCCGGCCGGGCAGATCCTCCGCACGCAGGACGGTGAGGCCGTCGGGCTTCACCATGTCCGATGCCAGTTTCGCCAGCAGCCGGTTCGGCGCGATCCCGATCGATGCCGTCAGGCATTCGCCGACATTGGCGCGGATGCCCTGCTTGATGCGATGCGCCAGCGCGCGGGCGGCAGGCTCGTCATTCTCGTTGTCGAGCAGGCGGCAGGCGACCTCGTCGATCGAGCATATCGAATGGACGGGAACATGGCGTTCCACCTCGGCGACGATCTCGTCGTGGAAACGCACATATTCCATGTGCCGCGCGGGCGTGACGACGATGTCGCGGCACAGGCGCTTCGCTTCCCACACCGGCGTTCCCGTCGAGATGCCATAGCGCTTGGCCTCGACCGAGGCCGCGATGGCGACCGTGGTGTCGCTTCCGACGGGCGCGACGATGACCGGGCGACCGCGCAGCGCGGGCTGGAGCTGCTGCTCGACCGCGGCGAAATAGCTGTTCAGGTCGACATAGAGCCAGCGCAGCGGCCGCGGCGGAAAGGCGGGCGGGATGCACATGGGGGACTCGGGATCGGTCTGCACGGCGTCATGTTAGCATGATGAGAACAGAATGAGAACATTTGCCGTCGGGCGGCAAATTTCGGGCGTTCGGATGCGATTCCAACCGAAATGGACTTAATCTTTGTTAACCGCATCCGTTTATATACGCCCCCATGTTCGTGTCGCGTTCCTTCAGTTCGTCCGTGCGCCGGCGTCGCGCCGTTTTGCTCGGCATCGCCTATTTCGCCGCGGCCAGCGCGGCGGTGGCGCTCACCCGCTTCGAGGGCGGTGTCGCCTGCCTCTGGATCGCGAATGCGCTGCTGCTGGCGGCGCTGTCGTCGCGGCTCTTCCGTGGCTGGGTGGCGCCGATGCTGATGTGCGGCGTGGCGGGGATGGCCGCGACCACGCTGTTCGGCCTGGGATTCGGCCCGGCGCTGCCGCTGGCGGTATCGAATATGGGGGAGGTCGCAATCTCCGCGGCGCTGCTGTCCCGCTGGCGCCTGCGCAAGGATGCGTTGAGCTCGCTCAGCCAGTTTTCCGCTTTCGTGCTGGCGGCAGGCCTGATCGGTCCGCTGTTCGGCGCGATCGCCGGCGGCCTGACCGCGTCGATCGCATCCGGTACGCCGATCTGGTCGAACATCGCCAACTGGTATCTCGGCCACGCGCTCGGCGCGCTCGCCTTCTTCCCGATCTTCACTTTCATGCTGAACGGCGATCTGAAACGCTGGGTGGGCCGCGCCGGCCGCCGCCGTTTCGGTGAGGGCATGGCCGTGCTCGGGCTGGTGGCGCTGACCACGGTCGCCGTATTCTCGCAAAGCCGGTTCCCGATCCTGTTCCTGCCGATCCTGCCCGTTATCCTGGCCACTTTCTGGCTGGGCCGGCTGGGGGCCGCCACATCGGTGATGCTGATCGCGATCATCGGCGGCGTCCTGACCGCGCGGGGCTTGGGGCCGATCTACCTGATCGACGGCGGCGTCCTGGCGCACGTCCAGTTCTTCCAGTTCTACCTTGCCGCCACCGTGCTGTCCGCATTGCCCGTCGCGGCCGAACTCACCCGGCGCAAGCGGCTGAACGCGCAACTCCGCGACAGTGAAGCACGCTATCGGCTGATGACCGACAATTCGACCGACATCGTGATGAATCTCGATCCCGGCGGCACCATCCGCTACGTCTCGCCATCGATCGTCCAGATCGGCGGCTATTCGGTCGAGGCGCTGATGGGCAAGTCGGTGATCGACCTGGTCCTGCCCGAGGATCGCGACAATGTTCGTGCCGTGCATGTCGCGGCGCTCGGATCGCCCGCCCAGACCTTCATGGTCGAATATCGCGGAGTCACCGCGGACGGATCGACCCGCTGGTTCGAGACGACGACGCGCAGCGTACTGGACGAGGATGGCCAGACCGTTGGCGTCGTGAGCGCGATCCGCGACATATCGCATCGCAAACTCGTCGAGGCGGAACTGACGCGCGCCGCGACTACCGATCCGTTGACCGGTCTGTACAACCGGCGCGGCTTCAACGCCGAATTCGGCCGCCGCCTTGCCGAGGCGCGGGGATCCAGCCTGGCCGGATGCCTCGCGATCTTCGATGTCGACCATTTCAAGCGGGTCAACGACACCTATGGTCACGATGCCGGCGATCAGGTGCTCGAAAGCTTTGCGTCGATCGCGAAGCGCACGGTGCGCGATTCCGACCTCATCGGCCGACTGGGCGGCGAGGAATTCGCGATCATCCTGCCCGGCGTCACCGTCGAGCAGGCCCTTTATATCTGCGATCGCCTGCGGATCGCCGTGGGCGAGACCGCCCTGTTCTGGGGAACGGCGAGCATCCGCGTGACGGTGAGCGCCGGCGTCGCCCGGTTCGATGGCCATACCAATCCCGACCGGGTGCTGAAGGCCGCCGACACCGCGCTCTATGCTGCGAAGAATGCCGGCCGCGACCGGCTGATGATCGCCGCCTGAAATTGCGGCGCGCCGGCAATGGCGCTAGATGTCCGACATGGACCGGCCCATCACGCGCTATGTCGATTTCTGGCCCCATTATCTGCGCGAGCATGCGCGGCCTGCGACGCGGCGGCTTCATTATATCGGAACCGCGCTGACCTTTCTGTTCGCTGCGCTCGCGATCCTGTGGGGCGGATGGTGGTGGCTGGCCATTCCGCTGGCCGGATACGGCTTCGCCTGGGCCGCTCATTTCATGGTCGAACGGAATCGGCCGGCGACCTTCACATATCCGGTCTGGTCGCTGGTCAGCGATTACCGGATGTTCTTCCTGGCGCTTTCGGGCGAGCTCGACGCGCATCTCGCGCGTGCGGGCGTCGACGGGCGGGCGGCCAAGCCCGGCTGAATCCCTGCCTGCAAAGCCTTGCTTGGCGTCGCGCCGCTTTCGCCCTAGATCGGTGATCAGACACTCCTCGAACGATCAGGCTTCATTGACCCGCGCATGACCGTCTCTCCCGACACGCTTTCGCTCATCGGCAACACCCCGCTCGTCCGGCTTGCCGGGCCCAGCGCCGAAACCGGCTGCGAGATCCTCGCCAAGTGCGAATTCGCCAATCCGGGCGCTTCGGTGAAGGATCGCGCGGCGCTGTTCATCGTCAACGATGCCGAGGAAAAGGGGTTGATTGGCCCCGGCGGGACCATCGTCGAGGGCACGGCGGGAAATACGGGCATCGGCCTGGCACTGGTCGCAAATGCCAAGGGCTACAAGACGATCATCGTCATGCCCGAGACGCAGAGCCGCGAGAAGATGGACACGCTGCGCGCGCTGGGCGCGGAACTGGTGCTGGTGCCCGCCGCGCCCTATTCGAACCCCGGCCATTTCGTGCACACCTCGCGCCGCATCGCTGAAGAGACGGAGAATGCGCTCTGGGCGAACCAGTTCGACAATATCGCCAACCGCAAGGCGCATATCCAGGGAACGGCCGAAGAGATCTGGGCGCAGACCGGCGGCAAGGTGGACGGCTTCACCTGCGCGGTCGGCACCGGCGGAACCTTTGCGGGCGTCGGAATGGGGCTGAAGGCGAAGCGCGACGATATCGTGATCGCGCTGAGCGATCCCGACGGCGCCTCGCTCTACAGCTATTATGCCTGTGGCGAACTTGCGGCGGAGGGCAGCTCGGTCGCCGAGGGTATCGGCCAGGGGCGGATCACCGCGAACCTCGAAGGCGCGCCGGTCGATACGCAGTTCCGGATCTCCGATGCCGCCGGGCTGGAGCAGGTCCATCGCTTGCTCGAGGAGGAGGGGCTTTGCCTGGGCCTGTCGTCGGGCATCAATGTCGCCGGCGCGATGGCGCTGGCGCGGCAGATGGGGCCCGGCAAGACCATCGTCACCATCCTGTGCGATACCGGCTTCCGCTATCTGTCGACGCTCTACAATCCCGAATGGCTGGAATCCAAGGGACTGGTCGTTCCGGCGTCGCTCAGGACGAGTTGACCGGGAAATTCGACAAAGCGATTCCACTCGGCTATCCTCGCGCATGTGACGGCAGGATCGCAAGACACCGATCGGCATGAACGGCTCCAGCGGGTACGCATCGGCGTGACCGGCCTGGCCGCCGTTTTTCTGGTCGTAATGGGCGCCGGCGCGTTGACTCGCTCCGCCAGCGACGAAACCCCCGTGCAGGAACAGGCCGACGTCCAGGCGCCCAGCGGGCTGCCGGAACTGGTGGGCAACAATCTGGCGGCGGAAGAACTGCCGAAGGAGCCGCTGGCGGAGCTTGGCGTCGCGCCCAGCACGACGCCCGGCGACAACGCGTCATCCGCCAATCCTTCGAAGCGGAAAGGGCCCTGAACGGGGCACGGGATTTCGCGGGACGAATTCGGTTCGCTGCGGACTCGACGACTCTTTAATTTGCGGATTCGCATGGATTTCGGGCGAAAATACATGAACATAACAAGAACTTGATCGATGAGATAGATTAACCATCCAAAGGGGGCTTAAATTTCGCCAATAAATTCAGGCCATTAGTTCAATCCCCTGAAATCCCTAGAAAACCCCTTTATTCCCCGGCTCACCCCTGATACCTAATGCGGTACAGGCGGGGTCTCCCCATGTGGCGATGATGTGCGGAAACGGCGATGCCGATTTTCCGGACGGGAGGTGCTTGCCTGCGGTGCAAGGGCGAGCCGACGGTGACGAACAGGGAGATCTATGTCGGAGGGGGGCTGAGCGCGATCGACGCCAAGGGTCGGGTCGCGATTCCAGCGCAACTTCGCGGTCTGATCCTCGAAAACAGCGGCGGCGCTCCCGAAATCGGCCTTGTCCGCAGCCGTAACGCGCCGTGCCTCACCGGCTTCGACAAGCCCTATATCAAACGTATCCCCGAGACGCTCGAGCGCGACTATGCCGAGCGCAAGGACCCCTCGATCACGCGCGAATTCCTCGCCCGCCAGGCCTTCGCCACGATCGAGACCGTCCCCTTCGACACCTCCGGCCGCTTCATCATCTCGCCTTTGATGCGCCGCCTCGGGAAGCTCGAAGACCTCGCCTATTTCTCGGGCGCGGGGGATTATATCGAGATCTGGAATCCGACCCACGCCATGGAATCCGATCTCGTTCCCGAAGAAGCCAAGATCGCGCTGGAATTCTTCCTCGAGCAGCGGGGGGCAAAATGACCCCTCCGGAACCGAACGCCGCCGCGCCGCATATTCCCGTGCTGCTCGACGAGGTGATCGATGCGCTGTCGATCATGCCTGGTGAGACGCATGTCGACGGCACTTTCGGGGCCGGTGGCTATACGCGCGCCATGCTGGCCAGGGGCGCGCGCGTCCTTGCCTTCGATCGCGATCCCGATGCGATCCGCGAAGGCGCGGCACTGGTCGACGAAAGCGACGGCGCGCTGATCCTGGTGCCGGAACGTTTCTCGCGGATGGTGGAGGCGCTCGCGGAGCGCGGCGTTTCGGCGGTCGACGGCATCGCGCTCGATATCGGCGTCTCGTCCATGCAGTTCGACCGGGCGGAGCGAGGCTTCTCGTTCCAGGCGGACGGACCGCTCGACATGCGGATGGAGCAGTCCGGCGAAAGCGCCGCCGACTTCCTGAATACCGCCGACGAAGCCGTGATCGCGGACGTGATCTACACTTTGGGCGAAGAGCCGAAATCGCGCCGCATCGCGCGGGCGATCGTCGCGGCACGCCCGATCGAGCGGACCGCCGAACTGGCGCACATCGTCCGCCGCGCCACGGGCTACAAACCGCATGACAAGAAGGATCCGGCCACGCGGACCTTCCAGGCGATCCGCATCCATCTCAACCGCGAGCTCGGCGAGCTGGAAGATGGGCTGGCTGCCGCCGAGCGCGCGCTGAAGCCCGGCGGCCGTCTGGCGGTCGTCACCTTCCACAGCCTGGAGGATCGCATCGTAAAGCGCTTCCTGCGCGATCGCAGCGGCGCCGCGCCGCAGGGTTCCCGCCATCTGCCGGGCGCCGCGGCAAAAGGGCCGCCCCCCAGTTTCGAAGCGGTCGGCAAGGCCGTGCGCGCCGGCGACGACGAACTCGCCCGCAATCCGCGCGCGCGCTCCGCCACATTGCGCGTCGCCCGGCGGACGTCCGCGCCGGCACCGGAGAATGCGGCATGATCGCGAAGCGTTTCCAGTCCTTCCAGCGCCTGGCCGCCTGCACCTGCGCGGTGATGGGGCTCTATATGATCACGTCGCAGGTCGCATCCGAGCGGACCGACCTGGAGAAGGTGGATCGCCAGATCATGTCGGCGCGCAAGGACATCCGCCAGCTTCAGACCGAATTGGGCACCCGCGCCAGCCTGCGCCAGCTCGAGCGCTGGAATGGCGAGGTGCTGGCGCTGACCACCCCCGATGCGGACCAGTTCGTCAACAGCGAGCGGTCCCTGGCCACGCTCGATCGTACGGGGATCGTGCCCGGACCGCGCTACGCCCCCAATGCGATGGTGATGGCGATGACGAGCACGCCGACGCCCGTGGCGGCACCGGTGGCGAGCGACGCCGTCGAGCGCCCAGCCGCCGTTGCCGAACGCCGTGTGCTGATCGCGGAAGCGAGCAAGCCGCAGACGGTTCTTCCCGTCGCGGCGGCGCCCAAGGCGGAGCCGAAGCGCAAGGAGCCCAAGAAGCCGATCGATCTGCTCGAACAGAAGCTGCTCGACGACGGGCTGATCGGCGAACTGGCCAGCCGCGCCAGGGCGGAAAGCGGGGCGCGCTCGCGATGACGACGCTGATCGCGCGCCCGCACCGCGTTCGCGACACCGGCACGCGCCACCAATGGCTGTCGACCGCCTATCTGCGCCTGATGATGCTGATGCTGATGTTCCTGGGCGTCGGCATGCTGATCGGCGTTCGGCTGCTCTGGCTCGGCGCGTTCGGCGATCCGCCGCGTCGAGGCTATGTCGGCTCCACCTTCATCCCGGCGCGCGGCGATATCGTCGATCGCAACGGCGTGCCGCTGGCGCGGACTATCGATGCCTGGTCGGTCGGCGTCCATCCCGACCGGCTGCTCGGCGACCCCGAGGATCTGGCGCCGCAGCTTGCCCGGCTGATGCCCGAAAAGTCCGAGGCAGAATATCTCGCCATCCTGCGTTCGGGAAAAAGCTTCACCTATCTGCGCCGCCGCGCGCTGCCCGAACTCGTCTCTGCGGTGAACGCGCTGGGTGAGCCGGCGATGGCCTTCGCCCGCGAGCCCGAGCGCCTCTATCCGCAGACGACGCTTGCCGCCCATGTGCTCGGCTATACCGATTTCGACGGTCACGGCGTGATCGGTATGGAAAAGGTGCTCGACAAGACGCTGACCGATCCTGCGACGCGCAGCACGCCCGCGATGCTGTCCATCGACAGCCGCGTCCAGGCGGCGATGGAAAGCGAGCTTTATGCGGCGATGACCCGCCACAGCGCGCTCGGCGCGACGGGACTGGTGCTCGACGTCGATACCGGGGAAGTGATCGCGCTCGCGTCGCTGCCGGTGTTCAATCCCAACAAGTTCGGCAATTCGCCCGACGAGGCGCGGCGCAACAACGTCACGCAGAGCGTCTACGAGCTGGGCTCGACCTTCAAGCCGCTGACCATCGCCCAGGCGATCGACGGCGGCGTCGTCACCTCCATGGCCAAACGCTACGATGCGACCGCGCCGGTCGCGATCGGCCGTTTCCGGATCAAGGACGATCACCCGTCGGGCCGCTGGCTCAACGTGCCCGAAACGCTGATCCACAGTTCCAACATCGTGACCGCGCGCATCGCCGACGAGATGGGACAGGCGCGCATGGAGGATCTGTTCCGCAAGCTCGGCTTCGCGGCGGCGCCGGCCATCGACCTGCGCGAAAAGGGTTTCCCGCTCTATCCGCGCAACTGGGGGCGTGCGACCACGCTGACCACCGCCTATGGTCATGGTATCGCCGTGACCCCGCTGCACCTCGCCAGCGCCTATGCCGCGCTCGTCAACGGCGGCATCCTGCGCCCGGCGACGGTGATGAAGCTGGACAAGGATCATATCCCCAAGGGGCAGCGCGTCTTCACCGCGTCGACCAGTTCGCGCATGCGCCAGCTTCTCCGCATGGTGGTGATGGATGGCACCGGGCGGAAGGGTGACGCCGTCGGCTTCCGCGTCGGCGGCAAGACCGGGACCGCCGAGAAACCGGGCGTCGGCGGCTATTCCAAGCGCGTCAACGTCTCCACCTTCGCCGCGGCCTTCCCGATGGACAAGCCGCGTTACGTGGTGATCGCGATGCTCGATGCGCCCAAGGGGACGGCGGAGACCTTCGGCCTCACCACTGCGGCCTGGACCGCAGCACCCGTAGTTTCGCGCGTGATCGCACGCACCGGCCCGATGCTGGGCGTGATCCCCGACGAGAAGAAGGATGTCGACGTGTCGGATCTGACGCCGCTGCTCTGGAAGGCGAAGGGCGAGGAATGATGCGATTGGGCGCACTCATCGGAGGCGACGAGACCGCGCAGGTGACCGGCTTTGCGATCGATCATCGCAAGGTCGCGCCGGGGACCGTGTTCGGCGCGTTTCCGGGGGCACGCTTCAACGGTGAGGATTTCATCGCACAGGCGGTCGCCGACGGCGCCATCGCGGTGGTGGCACGTCCGGGCGCGCGGGTGGAAGGGGCGGTCCACATCGCCGCCGACGAGCCGCGCGAGGCCTTTGCACGGCTGGCCGCCAAATTCTTCGCGCCCTATCCCGAAACGGTCGTCGCGGTGACCGGCACCAACGGCAAGACCTCCACGGTCGAACTGGCACGGCAGCTCTGGCGGATGGCGGGCCATAATGCCGCGTCGATCGGGACGCTGGGGGTCACCACCGCGGGCGACCAGGCGACGACCGGCCTGACCACGCCCGACGTCGTGACCTTCCTGTCCAACGTCGCGGGGCTGGAACGCGAGGGCGTGACGCACCTCGCCTTCGAGGCGTCGAGCCACGGCCTGTCGCAATATCGGACCGAGGGGCTGCGCGTTCAGGCCGCGGCCTTCACCAATCTCAGCCGTGATCACCTCGATTATCACGGCGACATGGATTCCTATCTGGCCGCGAAGCTGCGGCTGTTCTCCGAAGTGGTCGAACCCGGCGGCACGGCTGTGGTGTGGATGGACGATCCGGCTTCGGAAAAGGTGGTTCGCACGGCTCTCGAGCGGGGGCTCGGAGTGCTGGGTGTGGGCGAGCGCGGCGATACGCTTCGGCTTATCTCGCGTCGCCCCACCCAGTATGGTCAATCGCTGACGATCGAGGCAGAGGGCGGCACACATACCGTCAACCTGCCGCTGATCGGCGCCTATCAGGCCGCGAATGCGCTCACCGCCGCCGGCCTGGTGCTGGCGACGGGCGGACCGCTTGCGACGGTGCTGGGCAACCTTGCACGGGTCCAGCCGGTCCGCGGCCGGCTGGAACGCGCCGTGGTGACCAAGGCGGGCGCGCCCGTATATGTCGACTATGCGCATACGCCCGACGCGATCGAGGCCGCGATCGCCGCGCTGCGCCCGCACGCGAAGGGCCGGATCATCATCATGATCGGCGCCGGCGGTGACAGGGACAAGGGCAAGCGACCCGAAATGGGCGCCGCCGCGACGCGGCTCGCCGATCATGTTGTCGTCACCGACGACAACCCCCGCACCGAGGACGCCGCCGCGATCAGGCGTGACGTGATGGCAGGCGCGCCCGGTGCGGTCGAGGTCGCCGGCCGGCGCGAGGCGATCGCCGCCGCCATCGCGGAAGCCGGCGCGGACGATATCGTGCTGCTGGCCGGCAAGGGGCATGAACAGGGGCAGGTCGTCGGCGATCTGGTGTTGCCGTTCGACGACGTCTCCGTCGCGCGCGAGTGCGCGGCATGAGCGCGCTCTGGACCTCCGCCGAGATCGCGGCCGCAGTCGCCGGCACCGCATCCGCCGACTTCGCGGTGGGCGGCGTCGCGTTCGATTCGCGCGAGATCGGCCCTGGCGACCTTTTCCTGGCGATGAAGGGGGAGGCGACCGACGGCCATCGCTTCGTCGATCAGGCATTCGCCAGCGGCGCGACCGGCGCGATCACCAGCCAGCCGATCGATCATCCGCACATCCTGACCGCCGACACCATGGCCGCGCTCGAGGCGCTGGGCATCGCCAGCCGCGCGCGCACCGCGGCGCGGATCGTCGGCGTCACCGGGTCGGTCGGAAAGACCGGGACAAAGGAAGCGCTGGCCATCGCGCTCGAACGCTCCGCGCCCGGCCGCGTCCATCGTTCGGTCAAGAGCTACAATAATCACACGGGCGTGCCGCTCAGCCTGTCGCGCATGCCCGCCGAGACCCGCTTCGGCGTGTTCGAGATGGGCATGAGCCTTGCCGGCGAGCTGGCTGCGCTGACGCGCATGGTGCGTCCGCACGTCGCGATCGTCACCGCGATCGCGCCCGCGCACCAGCAATTCTTCGCCAGTGTCGAGGCGATCGCCGATGCCAAGGGTGAGATATTCCAGGGCCTGGAACCTGGCGGTACCGCCATCGTGCCGTTCGACAGCCCGCATCGCGACCGGCTGATCGCCGCCGCCCGGCCTTATGCCGGCAGCATCCTGACCTTCGGGCTGGGTGAGGGCGCGGATGTCCGCGCGGTCGAGGCCGTTCCCGCGGCCAATGGCGGCACGCTGGTGACCGCGCACCTGCCCGGCGGAGAGCTTGGCTTCACCATCTCGCAGCCGGGCGCGCATTGGGTTTCCAACGCGATGGCCGTGATCGCCGCGGTCGAGGTTCTGGGCGGCGATCTGGCCGCAGCCGGCCTTGCGCTTGCCGAGATGCCGGGGCTGAAGGGGCGCGGCGCGCGCCACCGGATTGCGGTCGAGGGAGGCACCGCGCTGCTGATCGACGAAAGCTACAACGCCAATCCGGTTTCGATGCTGGCGACGATCCGGCAGCTTGGCCGGGAATCGGCGGAGCGCAAGCTGGTCGTTCTGGGTTCGATGCGTGAGCTGGGCGCGGACAGCGACCGTTTCCACACCGAGATTGCGGGCCCCATCGAGGAGGCCAACGTCGATTTCGCACTGCTCGTCGGTCCGGAGATGGCGGCGCTCGCCACCAGGCTTGAGGGCAGCGTCGATTTCGCGCATGTGCCCGACGCCGCGACGGCGCTGGAAGCCCTGTCTGAAATGCTCCAGCCCGGAGACGCGGTCCTCATCAAGGGGTCGAACTCGATCGGACTCGCCCGCGTCGTCGATGCGCTGGCGGGGGGGACGGACTGATGCTTTATCTGCTTGCCGAACAGCTCGGTTTCCCCGGCCTGCTCAACCTGGTCCGCTATCTGTCGTTCCGTACCGGCGGGGCGATCGCGACCGCGCTGTTCATCGGACTGATCATCGGTCCCCGCTTCATCGGCTGGCTGCGCGTCCGTCAGGGCAAGGGGCAGCCGATCCGCGCCGACGGGCCGCAGACGCATCTCGCCAAGCGCGGTACGCCGACCATGGGCGGGCTGATGATCCTGACCGCGGTGTCGCTGTCGCTGCTGCTGTGGATGGACATCCGCAACATGTATGTCTGGGCGTGCCTGTTCGTGACGCTCGGTTTCGGGACGATCGGTTTCCTCGACGATTACGACAAGGTCCGAAAGGCCAGCCACAAGGGCGTTTCCGGCCGGACGCGGCTGGCCGCGGAGTTCCTGATCGCCGGGATCGCGAGCTGGATGATCCTCAGCCAGTCGGGCACGCACCTCTACGTACCTTTCCTCAACTATCCGCCGCTCGACCTCGGCTGGTTCTACATCGTGTTCGCCGCCTTCACGATCGTCGCGTTCGGCAATGCCGTGAACCTGACCGACGGGCTCGACGGGCTCGCCACCTTCCCGGTGATCATCGCCAGCCTGGCCTTCCTGCTGATCGCCTATCTGGTCGGCAATGCCAAATATGCCGGCTATCTCGGCATCCCGCATATTCCCGGCGCGGGTGATCTGACGATCCTGTGCGGCGCCATCATCGGCGGGGGCCTGGCCTTTCTCTGGTTCAACGCGCCGCCTGCGGCGGTGTTCATGGGCGATACCGGCAGCCTCGCGCTCGGCGGGGCGCTGGGCGCGATCGCGGTGACCGCGCATCACGAGATCGTGCTGGGCATCATCGGCGGCCTGTTCGTCGTCGAGGCGCTGTCGGTGATCATCCAGGTGTTCTTCTACAAGCGGACGGGCAGGCGGGTGTTCCGCATGGCGCCGATCCACCATCACTTCGAACAGCTGGGCTGGTCCGAACCGACCGTCGTCATCCGCTTCTGGATCGTCTCCATCGTGCTGGCGCTGGCCGGCCTGTCCACGCTGAAGCTGCGGTGATCGCCTCGGCCGTCTTTGCCAGGAAACGCTATGCGGTGCTGGGCCTCGCGCGCTCTGGGCTGGCGACGGTCGCCGCGCTGAAGGCGAGCGGGGCGGACGTCACCGCCTGGGACGAACGCGAGGATGCGCGCGCCGCGCTGGGCGGTTCGGTGACGATCGCGGATCCCCTCGCGATCGATCTGGCGGGCTTCGACGGCGTGGTGGTCTCTCCGGGCGTTCCGCTCAATCGCCACCCCATCGCGGCGAAGGCGCGCGACGCCGGCGTGCCCGTGATCGGCGATATCGAGCTGTTCGCGCAGGCCCGCGCCGGCCTGCCGGCGCACAAGGTGGTCGGCATCACCGGCACCAACGGCAAATCGACCACGACGGCGCTGATCCATCATATCGTGAAAACGGCCGGCCTGCCGACGACGATGGGCGGCAATATCGGCCTGCCGATCCTGGCGCAGGATCCGCTCGCCGCCGGCGGCGTCTATGTGCTGGAACTGTCGAGCTATCAGATCGACCTGACCCATTCGCTCGACTGCGAGGTCGCGGTGTTGCTGAACGTCACGCCCGATCATCTCGACCGCTATGATGGGTTCGAGGGTTATGCGGCGTCGAAGGAGCGGCTGTTTGCGATGCAATCCGAAGGCCACGTCGCCGTGCTTTCCGATGGACCCGGTATCAGAGAACTAGACGTGCGCCCCACCGGCATGTTCGTTCGCGCAGGGACGGAGCGCGAGGATATAGGCGCTGCCGTGGTGATGGGCGATGCGTCATGGGATCACGAAAGCTTCGCCGATCAGAAGGACTGGCCTTCCTTGCAGGGGCCGCACAATGCCGAGAACGCGGCCTGCGCCATCGCCGTGTGTCGGTCGCTGGGCATCTCCCTTGCGACGATAGCCGAGGGTCTGGCTACCTATCCGGGATTGCCGCATCGCATGGAGCGGGTCGCGACCAAGAATGGCGTGCTGTACGTAAATGATAGCAAGGCGACCAATCCGACATCGACGGCGCCGGCGCTGGCTGCGTTTCCCGATATTTACTGGATCGTCGGCGGCATGCGTAAGTCGGACGATCTGGATGCATGCCTTCCCTATCTGAACAATGTGCGGGCCGCGTATACGATCGGCGACGCAACCGACCTGTTTGCCGATATCCTGCGCGATGCCGGCAAGATCGTGACGCATAGCTGGACGCTCGAGCGCGCGGTGCGTGCCGCGGCATTGGCTGCGCGGCCTGGCGAGACGGTGCTGCTGTCGCCGGCCTGCGCGAGCTTCGATCAATTCACGGATTATGAGGCGCGGGGCGAAGCCTTTCGCGTCGCGGTGGAGGCGCTCTGATGGCTACGATCCCCGGCCCGATGACCGGCCCCGTCGTTCCGCGCAGCAAGGCGGTGGTCTCCCGCCAGAATACGCGTGACAAACATCCGCAGCTCGGACTCTGGTTCTGGGAGATCGACCGCGTCCTGCTGCTGCTCGTCACCCTGCTGATCTCCATCGGGCTGATCGCGGTCGCCGCCGCGTCGCCCGCCGCCGCCGAACGCTATTCGGAAGGCACGGTGCAGTTCGACCAATATCACTATCTCTATCGCCAGCTCGTCTGGGTGGTGCTGAGCGTCCCGGTCATGCTCGTCATCTCGACCATGCCCAAGGATCGCGCGCGGCGCATGGCGCTGGTCTTGGCATGCATCTTCCTGTTCTGCCTGGCGCTCGTGCCCATCCTCGGGTCCGAGGTGAACGGCGCGAAGCGCTGGATCGGGTCGGGCTTCGCCAAGTTCCAGCCGTCGGAATTCCTGAAACCTTGTTTCACCGTCGGCATGGCGTGGCTGCTGTCGTTGAAGGTGCAGGATCGGACGCTGCCGGTGGTGCCGCTGTCGGCGCTGCTCATGGGCGTCGTCGCGCTGCTTTTGATGAAACAGCCCGATTTCGGCCAGACCGTGATCTTCGGCACGGTGTGGCTCGCGCTGCTGCTGCTGTCGGGCGTCAGCATCCGGATCATGGGCTGGCTGTTCGGCGCGGGCGTCGCGGGCGTCATCGGCGCCTATCTGTTCTATGATACGGCCACGCGGCGCATCAACGACTTCCTGTTCCAGACCGGCGACACCTATCAGACCGATATGGCGCATGCGACGCTGACCGCGGGCGGCCTGCTCGGCACCGGCCCCGGCGGCGGCGAGATGAAGTTCCGCCTGCCCGAGGCGCATACCGACTATATCTTCTCGGTGATCGGCGAGGAGTTCGGCCTGATCGCATGCCTGGGCATCGCGCTGCTCTATATCGCGATCGTCGTGCGCGTGTTCGTGAAGCTGCTCGACGAAGAGGATCAGTTCCAGTTGCTCGCCGCCGCCGGCCTCACCACCCAGTTCGGCGTGCAGGCGATGATCAACATGGCGGTCAACACGCAGCTCGCGCCGTCGAAGGGCATGACCTTGCCCTTCATCAGCTATGGCGGTTCGTCGATGCTCGCTTTGTCGCTCGGCTTCGGCCTGTTGCTGGCGTTCACGCGCCGGAACCCGTATCTCGTCCGCTCTCCCTATGTTTTCAAATGGAGCGGTAAATGACGGTATCCCGTCACTTCGTCCTCGCCGCCGGCGGTACCGGCGGCCACATGATTCCCGCGCATGCGCTGGCGGCCGAGCTGATGAAGCGCGGCCATCATGTCGCACTCGTCACCGACGATCGCGGCGCGAAGATCCCCGGGCTGTTCGATGGCGCGCAGACCCATGTCCTGCCGGCCGGCCGGTTCAGCAAGAGCCCGGCCGCCTTGTGGGCTGCGGGCCGCGCGATCCTGGCCGGACGCGCGATGGCGATGCGGCTGTACGAGACGTTCGAGCCGACCGCGGTGATCGGCTTCGGCGGCTATCCGGCGCTGCCGGCGCTGCTGGGCGCGCTCAAGGCGGGCATTCCGACCGCCGTCCATGAACAGAATGCCGTTCTCGGACGCGTCAACCGGCTGCTCGCCGGGCGCGTCGACGCGATCGCGACCGCCTATCCCGACGTGAAGCGCCTGTCCGCGGGCAATGCGAAAAAGACGCATCTGGTCGGCAATCCGGTGCGCGACGAAGTGATGGCGTTGCGTGGCGAGCCTTTCCCCGCGCTCGAGGAGGACGGCATATTCCGCCTGCTCGTGACGGGCGGCAGCCAGGGTGCCACGATCCTGTCGTCGGTGGTGCCCGATGCGCTCGGCCTGCTGCCGCTGAATTTCCGCCGCCGGATGCAGGTGACGCAGCAATGCCGGGTCGAGGATATCGATCGCGTCCGCCAGGTCTATGCCGATCTCGGCATCCCCGCCGATCTCGCCACCTATATGCCCGACCTGCCCGAGCGGCTGGGCTGGTCGCATCTGGTGATCGCGCGCGCCGGCGCGTCGACGGTCGCCGAACTGACGGTGGCCGGGCGGCCCGCGATCCTGGTGCCGCTGCCTTCGGCGACCGACGATCATCAGACCTATAATGTCGCGGAGGTCGTCGCCGCCGGCGGCGCGCGTTCGATCCAGCAGCGGCTGTTCACGCCCGTCGAGCTTGCCAAGCAGATGCAGAAGCTGGCGCTGGAGCCCGGATCGCTCGCCAATGCGGCGCGGCGCATGTGGCAATGCGGCCGGCCCAATGCCGCAAGCGACCTTGCCGATCTGCTGGAGGGAATGGACGCCGCTCCGGTGCAGACCTTCGCCCCGACGCATGCCGCCGTTCCGAGCGGGGAGAGCGCACTGGCATGAAGGGCGTCAATACCGATATCGGGACCATCCATTTCATCGGCATCGGCGGGATCGGCATGTCCGGCATCGCCGAGGTGATGCACAATATGGGCTATTCGGTGCAGGGCTCCGACATGGCCGAAAGCTATGTGATCGAGGGGCTGCGCAAGCGCGGCATCGACGTGATGATCGGCCAGCAGGCTGCGAATGTCGAAGGCGTGGCGGTGGTGGTGACGTCCACCGCGATCAAGCGCGGCAATCCGGAGGTCGAGCGCGCCTATGAGCTGCGCATTCCCGTCGTCCGCCGCGCGGAGATGCTCGCGGAGCTGATGCGGCTGAAATCGACGGTTGCGGTCGCCGGCACGCATGGCAAGACCACGACCACCTCGATGATCGCGGCGGTGCTCGATGCCGGCGGCGTCGATCCGACGGTGATCAATGGCGGGATCATCAACAGCTATGGTTCCAACGCGCGGCTCGGCGCCAGCGAATGGATGGTGGTCGAGGCGGACGAGAGCGACGGCAGCTTCCTGCGCCTGGACGGCACGATCGCGGTCGTCACCAATATCGATCCCGAGCATCTCGACCATTACGGCTCGTTCGACGCGGTGAAGTCCGCCTTCATCGAATTCGTCGAGAATGTGCCCTTCTATGGCGCGGCGCTGCTCTGCCTCGACCATCCCGAGGTTCAGGCGATCCTGCCGCGCATCCGCGATCGCCGCGTCGTCACCTACGGCTTCTCCGCCCAGGCCGACGTGCGTGGCGAACAGGTTACGCCGATCCCGGGCGGCAACCGTTTCGACGTCGTGATCCGCGGCCGCGACGGATCGCTGCGCCGGATCGAAGGCGTCGAACTGCCCATGCCCGGCCGCCACAATGTGCAGAACGCGCTCGCCGCGATCGGCGTCGGGCTGGAAATGGGCATCGACGATGCGACCATCCAGCAGGGTTTCGCCCGCTTCGGCGGCGTGAAGCGGCGCTTCACCAAAGTGGGTGAAGTCGCGCTCGACGGTGGCGCAATGACGGTGATCGACGATTACGGCCATCATCCGGTCGAAATCCGCGCGGTCCTCGCCGCTGCACGCGAAGGCGTGAAGGGCAGGGTGATCGCGGTGGTCCAGCCGCACCGCTATTCGCGCCTCGGCAATCTGATGGACGATTTCCAGCAGGCCTTCAACGATGCCGACATCGTCTATGTGACGCCCGTCTATGCCGCGGGCGAAGCGCCCGTGGAGGGTGTCGATTCCGCCGCGCTGGTCGCCGGCCTCCGTCAGCGCGGCCACCGCGCGGCGAGCGAGATTGCGAGCGCGGATGCGCTTGCGCAGGCGCTTTCGGACGACGCGCAGCCCGGCGACATGGTCGTTTGCCTGGGCGCGGGCGACATCACCAAATGGGCCGCGGGCCTGGCCGATGCCATCCGCGTGGCGCGCGGCGAGGCCACGGCATGAGCGCGCTGGACACCATCGCCCGCGTGCGCGGCAGGCTGACTCCGCAGGCGCCGCTTGCGCCCTTGGTCTGGTTCAAGGCCGGCGGCGCGGCCGAATGGCTGTTCGAGCCTGCCGATATCGACGATCTGAGCGATTTCCTGGCCGGGCTGGATCCGTCGGTGCCGGTGATGGGGCTTGGCCTGGGCTCGAACATGATCGTTCGTGACGGCGGCGTTCCCGGGGTAGTCGTCCGCCTTGGCAAACCCTTCGCGAAGGTCGAGGCGCTCGATGCCGTCACCTTGTCGTGCGGCGGCGGCGCGAGCGGAATCCTGGTGTCGTCGAGCGCGCGCGATGCCGCGATCGGCGGCCTGGAATTCCTTCGCTCGATCCCCGGCACGGTCGGCGGCTTCGTCCGCATGAATGGCGGCGCCTATGGCCGCGAGGTCAAGGACATACTGGTCGACTGCCAGGTCGTGCTGCGATCGGGTGAGCGCCGGACGCTCGACGTCGGCGAACTGGGCTATGTCTATCGCCACAGCGAACTGCCCGCAGGCTGCATCGTGGTCGCGGCCACTTTTCGCGGCCATGCCGCCGAGCCCGCCGCGATCCAGGCCGAGATGGACCGTATCGCCGCGGAGCGCGAGGCGTCGCAGCCGCTGCGTTCGCGCACCGGCGGCTCCACCTACAAGAATCCGCCAGAGGGCAAGGCCTGGGCGCTGATCGACGAGGCCGGATGTCGCGGGCTGCGCATCGGCGATGCGCAGGTGTCCGAGAAACATTGCAACTTCCTGCTCAACCTGGGTTCGGCGACGTCCGCCGATATCGAGGAACTGGGCGAGGAAGTGCGCCGCCGCGTCAAGGCGAAGTCGGGCGTCACGCTCGAATGGGAAATCCAGCGTATCGGAGTGCCGAAGTGAGCGAACCCCTCCACGTCGCAGTCCTGATGGGCGGCTGGTCGGCCGAACGTGAAGTCTCGCTGTCGAGCGGCAAGGAGATCGCGGACGCGCTCGAAAGCGTGGGCCATCGGGTCACGCGGATAGATATGGACCGCAACGTCGCTCAGGTCATCGCCGGCCTGCGTCCCGACGTGGTGTTCAACGCGCTGCACGGGTCGCCCGGCGAGGACGGCAGGGTGCAGGGCATGCTCGATCTGATGCAGATCCCCTACACCCATAGCGGGATCGCGACCTCGGTCATCGCGATCGACAAGGAACTGACCAAGCTGCTGCTGGTGCCCCACGGCATCCGCATGCCCGAGGGCCGGATCGTCGAAAGCGCGTCGGTCCACCATGCCGATCCGCTGCCGCGGCCTTATGTGCTGAAGCCGGTCAACGAGGGCTCCTCGGTCGGCGTCGCGATCGTCACCGAGGGCGGCAATTACGGCAATCCGATCGGCCCCGATGTGGAAGGGCCCTGGCTGCATTTCGAGCGGCTGCTCGCCGAACCCTTCATCCGCGGCCGCGAACTGACGGTGGCGGTGCTTGGGGGCAAGGCGCTTGCCGTCACCGAGCTTCGGCCGAAGAGCGGCTTCTACGATTACGACGCCAAATATACCGATGGGCTGACCGATCATATCTGCCCGGCCGACATCCCGGCCGACATCACCGCCGCGTGCCTGGACATGGCATTGCGCGCGCACGGCATATTGGGGTGCAAGGGCACGAGCCGTTCCGATTTCCGCTGGGATGACGAGCGTGGGCTGGCCGGCCTCTATCTGCTGGAGGTCAATACCCAGCCGGGCATGACTCCGCTCAGCCTTGTCCCCGAACAGGCGAAATATTGCGGCATCTCCTATGCCGAGCTGTGCGACCGCATCGTGAAGGACGCCCTATGAGCAGCGCATCGACCATCCGCAGGGGCAGTGCAGGCCGCGCACGGCCCAAGGTTGCCGGGCGCAAGCCCGCGCAGAAGCGCAAATCGCTGATGGCGCGGCTGGTGGAGGTCCTGCCCGTACCGGTCGAGACGCTCCAGCGCCTGATCGGATACGGCATGATCGCGCTGATCGTCGTGCTGGCCGGCACCGCGGCGACGATCATGGGTGTGCCGCAGGCGGCCGGCGTCGCGCTGGCGGAGATGACCGGCCGCGCCGGTTTCGAAGTCAAGCGGATCGAACTGACCGGCATCGACCGGATGGAGCGGCTGACCGTCTACGCCATCGCGGCCGATCAGCATTCGATGGCGATGCCGCTGGTCGATCTGGAGAAAGTGCGCAGCCAGTTGATGACCTATGGCTGGATCGCCGATGCGCGGGTTTCGCGCCGGCTGCCCGACACGCTGCTGGTCGACATCGTCGAGCGCAAGCCCGCTGCGATATGGCAGAATGCCCAGAAATTGACGCTGATCGACGCGACGGGGATCGAGCTGGAGCCGGTCTCGATCGGCGCGATGCCGGATCTGCCTTTGGTCGTCGGGCCGGACGCCAACAAGCAGATTGCCGCGCTCGACACGCTGCTGGAGGCGGCACCCGCGCTCAAGCCGATGCTGGCGGGTGCGACCTGGATCGGCAAGCGTCGCTGGGACCTGCGTTTCCAGTCGGGCGAGACGCTCGCGCTGCCCGAAGGCGCGCCTGCCGCCGCCGCGGCGCTGGTCAAGTTCGCGCGGATGGACGGGACGGACCGGCTGCTCGGCCGCGGCTTCGTCCGCTTCGACATGCGTATCCCGGACAAATTCTACGTTCGCCTGCCGCCCAAGGGCGCGGCGCGGCCGATCGTGCCCGACGACACGACGACCGCCAAGGCGACTGACGACAACAAGCAGGCGAAGCAGGACAAGAAGGACAGGGGCAATGGCGCAACCGCGGGCTGAAGGACTGATCACCGCTCTGGACATCGGCTCGTGGAAAGTCTCCGCGCTGATCGCCGAGAAGACCGAGAGCGGCGAGATCAACGTGCTGGCCACCGGTCAGCGTGAAAGCCAGGGCGTCAAGCGCGGTTACATCGCCGACATGGCCGCCACCGAACGCGCGGTGCGCGAAGCGGTGGAGCAGGCCGAGCGGATTGCCGGCACCAATATCGAGGATGTCTGGGTCAGCTTCTCCGCGGGCGGACTGGTGAGCGACATCGCCTCGGTCGAGGTCGAGCTGGGCGGCCACCGGATCGAGCAGGAGGATATCAACGAACTGCTCGCCGCCGGACGTGGTTCGATCGATCCCGATGGTCGCATGGTGCTGCATGCGCTGCCCACGCTCTATACGCTCGACGGGCTGCGCGGGGTGAAGACGCCGCTCGGCCTCCATGCCGATCGCATGGGCGTCGACATCCATGTCGTCGCCGCTGACGGATCGCCGGTCCGCAACCTCGATCTGTGCGTCCGGTCCGCTTATCTGAAGGTCAAGTCGATCGTGGCCTCTCCGGTGGCGACGGGCATGGCCTGTCTGACCGACGAGGAGCGCGAGCTCGGGGTTGCGCTGGTCGAATTGGGCGCTGGCGTCACCAATGTCTCGCTGTTCGCGGGCGGCATGCTGGTCGGGCTGATGTCGATCCCGTTCGGCGCCGCCGACATCACCGACGACATCGCCTCCGCCTTCGGCACGCGGCGTACCCATGCCGAGCGGATGAAATGCTTCTATGGCTCGGCCACGACCAGCCCGCGCGACAATCACGACATGATCGAGGTCGCGCCGATCTCGCCCGACGGCGATCATGCCGATACGACGCGGATCACGCGCGCGCAGCTCATCTCCGTCATCCGCCAGCGGCTGGAGCATCTGACGGGAGAGATCGGCAAGGCGCTGAACGAACTCGGCTTCTCGGGGCCGGTCGGGCGCCAGGTCGTGCTGACCGGCGGCGGCGCGGAACTGAAGGGCATTGCCGACTATATGCAGGGTGCGCTCGGGCGTGCCGTCCGTCTCGGCAAGCCGCGCGGGCTGATCGGGCTTCCCGATGCGCATAGCGGGCCCGGCTTCGCGACGCTGGCCGGCCTGGTCCAGTATGCGGCGGCCAATCCGGTCGACCTGCGGGCAATCGTGCCTGCGCAGCAGATGGTGCACCGGGCGGCCGGAACGGGCCTTATGCAACGCCTGATCACCGCCTTCAGGGCCGGTTATTGATGAACCGGAACGGCTCGTCTGGTGGGTTGACCACAAGGGGCTGGGGGTCGATGGCTCGACTCGACACAATTTTTTCGCCGCGGATTAACTTTTTTGGTGATTCCGCGAATCGGTTCGTGCAAAACCGTCAAGGGGCAGATTGCTTCGCCCGCGACGGAGCTTGGGAGTTTAGCAAATGAGCATCGAATTCATGCCGCCTGAGGTCGATGAACTTCGGCCCAGGATCAGCGTCATCGGCGTCGGCGGCGCGGGCGGCAACGCCATTGCCAACATGATGGCCAGCCAGGTCCAGGGCGTGGACTTCATCGTCGCGAACACCGACGCGCAGGCGCTCAACGCCTCGCCGGCGGAGCGTCGCATCCAGCTCGGCCTGGGCATCACCCAGGGCCTCGGCGCCGGTTCGCGGCCCGAAATCGGCCGTGCGGCCGCCGAAGAGTCGATGGAGCAGATCGATCGCGCGCTCGACGGCGCGCACATGTGCTTCGTCGCGGCGGGCATGGGCGGCGGCACCGGCACGGGCGCCGCGCCGGTGATCGCGAAGGCTGCACGCGACAAGGGCATCCTGACCGTCGGCGTCGTCACGAAGCCGTTCAGCTTCGAAGGTTCGCGTCGTTCGCGTTCGGCCGATGCCGGCATCGAAGAGCTGCAGAAGCACGTCGATACGCTGATCGTCATCCCGAACCAGAACCTCTTCCTGATCGCCAATGCGAACACGACCTTCAAGGAAGCGTTCCAGATGGCCGACGAGGTCCTTCAGCAGGGCGTTCGCGGCATCACCGACCTGATGGTCATGCCTGGCCTGATCAACCTCGACTTCGCCGACGTCCGCTCGGTGATGGGTGAGATGGGCAAGGCGATGATGGGCACCGGCGAAGCCGAGGGCGACGGTCGCGCGATCGAAGCCGCTGAGAAGGCGATCGCCAACCCGCTGCTCGACGGCGTCTCGATGCGCGGCGCGAAGGGCGTCATCATCTCGATCACCGGCGGCGACGACATGCGACTGATGGAGGTCGACGAGGCCGCCAACCACATCAAGGAACTGGTCGATCCCGATGCGAACATCATCTGGGGTTCGGCGTTCAACAACGACCTTGCCGGCAAGATCCGCGTCTCGGTGGTCGCGACCGGCATAGAGGCTGAAACCTCGGTGCAGCCCGAGCCCGCCCGCGTCTTCGCCTTCCCGACCGCGCGCGACCGTGCGCCGGAACCGGTGCGCACGACGTCCGTCGAGGACGCTGCGGCGGCCGAGCCGATCGTCGAGGCACCCGAGCCGGTGGCGGCGCAGGCCGATGCCGAAGAGGAACTGCTGCTCGACAGCGGCCGGATCGTCGACGAAGACGCCGACGCGCCGCTCGACCTGACCGTCGAGGCGCCCGAAGCGGTTGAAGCGGCCGAAGCCGCGCCGCAGCCCGAGCCGGCCGCGCCGAGCTGGCTGGCGCCGGAAGCCGATGTCGCGCCCGAACCGCGTGCACCGCGCGTTTCGACCGGCGGCGGAACCCTCTTCGAACGTATGTCCAACATCGCCCGCGGCGCCGCCAAGGGCGACGAGAGCGATGCCGACGGCAAGGCCGATCCGCTGGATATCCCGCGTTTCCTGAACCGTCAGAACAACCAGTAAGAGGGGGCGTTCGCCGCAAAGGCGAACGAGCAAGGGCCGGACCGCCGGGAGCAACGCTTCCGCTGTCCGGCCCTTTGTGCATCCGGGGCCGATCGCTTCGACCGATCAGGTTCCGGATACGTCTCGGCGGGATTCGGCTTGCAATTCATGTGGGCTTCATCGACACCGCGCTCGGTGCGGGATCAGCCATGAAAATCATCCATACTCTCCGTGCGACGGCGGCGACCGCCTTGCTGTTGCTGACACCCTTTTCCGCGCACGCGCAGCTTTCCTCCGATGCGGAGGCGGGCCGTGCCCTGTCCCAGTCGCTCAACACCTTGTCGACCGATCCGCAGAATGTCCGCGCACTGATCGACGCGGGCGAGGCCGCGCTGGCGCTCGACGATCCCAACGGCGCGCTCGGTTTCTTCGCCCGCGCCGAAGAGGTGGATCCGCGCAATGGCCGCATAAAGGCGGGCCTCGGCCGCGCGATGCTGATGACCGAAAAGCCGCGCGAAGCGCTGAAACTGTTCAACGACGCCGTCGATCTGGGCGTGGCGGAGGGCGAGGTCGCCGGCGATCGCGGGCTTGCGCATGATCTGCGCGGGGACACGCGGCGCGCGCAGCGCGACTATGCGATCGCGCTCCGGCGCGGACCCGATGCCGAAGTCACCCGGCGCATGGCATTGTCGCTGGCGATCGGTGGGGATCGGGAACAGGCGATGCAGACCCTCGATCCGCTGCTCCGCGCGCAGGATCGGGCGGCATGGCGGGCGCGGGCGTTCATCATGGCGATCGGCGGAGACGTCGATGGCGCGAACGGCGTCGCGCGAACGGTGATGCCGGCCAATCTGGCGCAGCCAATGGCGCCGTTCTTCGCGCGCCTGCCGTCGCTGTCATCCTCGCAAAAGGCGGCAGCGGTGCATTTCGGAAGGATCCCGTCGGACGGCAAGACGCCACAGACATTCGCGGCGGTCGATCCCGTGGCGCTTCCTCCCCAGCCATCGTCGCGGGGCGCGGTGCCGATGAGCCAGGCGATGGATTCGGGGCACGAGGCGGACGAGGACGAAGCGCCGGCCCGTGCCGCACCTGCGCCCGCGCCGGTTTCGCGTGAGCCGCGCCGACGCCCCGGCGCGCCGGTCGCGCTTGCGGCGCGCACCGATCCGCCGGTCACATCCACGCCACGCGCCACCTCCTCCACGCCGACGCCCGCGGCGGCCAGTGTCCGGACCGCACCCGCAACCACCGCTCCGACAGTACGCACCGAGGCGCCAACGCCGGGATTCAGCCAGCCGGTGACCGCTCCGGGGCCGCAGCGCCAGCCCGAGCGCGTCGCGCAGGCCGCCGCTTCGCCGAACATCGCGGTCACGACGCCGACAACCAACGCGGCGCCCGTACAGGTTGCGTCGTTAGCTGGCTCGTCCCCGGCAGCTCCATCCCAGTCGCCGCCGCCATCATCGGCGCCGACGCCGCTCGAACGGTCGCTGGCTTCGATCGTGCAGGGGCTCGAACTGGAACAGGCCGAAGTCGTCGCGCTTCCCGAGCCGGCGGCGCGACGGCCGGTCGCGACGGCCGCGATCGATCGCGCCGCCGACGACGACAGGAAAGCGGCCGACGACAAGAAGGCCGCCGAGGACAAGAAGGCCGAAGACAAGAAGCTCGCGGACAAGAAAGCCGCGGACAAGAAGGCGGCCGACAAGAAGGCTGCTGAGAAAAAGGCCGCGGCGGCGAAACCCGATCCGAAGAAGCTCCACCCGGAGCGGATCTGGGCGCAGATCGCGACCGGCGCGAGCAAGTCCGCGCTCGTCACCGACTATGGCAAGCTGGTGAAGAAATCGCCCGCCGCGTTCAAGGGCATGACCGGCTGGTCGGTGCCGTTCAAGGCGACGCGCCGGTTGCTCGTCGGTCCGTTCGCCAGCAGCAAGAAGGCGGAGGAGTTCCTGAAAAAGGCCGGCATCACCGGTTTTGCGTGGACGAGCCCGGCGGGCACGGAGATCGAGAAGCTCGGCGGACGATGAGGCGCGGCGGATGAGCGTCCTCGCGCCCTATGCGGCCGATCCCGCCGCGAGCCGCGGGCGGTTGCACCGTGAAAGCGATGGCGCAGCGCGCGGCCCGCGCGACGCGTTCCAGCGCGATCGCGACCGGATCATCCATTCGATCGCGTTCCGCCGGCTGCGTCACAAGACCCAGGTTTTCCTGGCACCCGACGGCGATCATTTCCGCGTCCGGCTGACCCACAGCCTGGAGGTCGCACAGATCGGCCGCACGATCGCACGGACGCTGGGCCTCAACGAAGACCTGACCGAAGCGCTGTGCCTGGCGCACGATATCGGCCATCCGCCCTTCGGCCATGCCGGCGAAGAGGCGCTGAAAGCGGCGATGATGCCACAGGGCGGCTTCGACCATAATGCGCACACGCTGCGAACGCTGATGGTGCTTGAGACGCCCTATCCGCGCTGGGACGGGCTCAACCTGACCTGGGAAACGCTGGAGGGACTGGCCAAGCATAACGGTCCGCTCAGGACGCCCGGCTGGGCGATGCGAGAGGCCGACGCCGCTTTCCCGCTCGATCTCGGTCGCTGGCCGTCGCTCGAGGCGCAGGTCGCGGCGCTGGCCGACGACATCGCCTATGACAATCACGACATCGACGACGGCGTCCGCGCCGGACTGCTCAGCATGGAGCAGTTGCTGGAGGTGCCGCTGATCGCCGAAGGCTGGGCGGACGTGGTCGATCGCTGCGACGGTTGCCGCCCCGACCGGCTGCGCGCCGAACTTGTCCGGGCGCAGATCGGCCGGATGGTCAATGATCTGATCGCCGAGACCCGCCGGCGCATCGGCGAATCCGGCGTGAAGAATGTCGAGGAGGTGCGCGCCGCGGGCCGTGCGCTGGTGGGTTTCTCGGACGCTATGCGCGATGCGGAGCGCACGCTCAAGCGCTTCATGTACGCGAACCTCTATCACCACCCGAGCCAGCTCGCCGCCGCGTCGGCCGCGCGCCATGTGGTTTCCGGCCTGTTCGCGGCGTATCAGGGCGATCCGTCGCTGATGCCGCCCGAATGGCTGGCGACGCTGCCCGCCGACGAGCCGGCTCGTAGCCGGCACATCGCGGACTTCGTCGCGGGAATGACCGATCGCTACGCGATCTCGCGCTATCGCGAGGTGGTCGGCCCGGTGGATATGCCCGAAGGGTTCTGAACTTCGGCAGCCAGGGGCGCGGCGGATGCCGCCACGCCCTCCCTTCACGGCAGGATCAGCGCGATGCGAGCGTCGCGGCGGGATCGATGCGGTCGACCTCGGTCAGTCGGAATTCGACGGGATTGCCGGCGCTGGTGCCGCGGACGCGACCGTTGCTGACGACCAGGCGGAAGGATTCGGCGCCGGGATAGCGCTTGCCGGCGATGATCTTGGCCGCGCCGGTGTCGCGCGCGGTGAAGACATAGGTGAAGCCTTCATGTTCGAAGCGGCTCTGGCTCGGCTCGGCCGATGCGACGGCGGGCGTTGCGATGGCGGCTGCGGCGATGGCGGCGGTCAGGAACTTCGTCATTTGGTCGTCCTCCATGGTTGAAGGCCGATCAGCACCCCTTGTGTTCTTGACGGGCAGCATGCGGCGATGCCGGCGCCTTCCCAATCGCAAAACGCGGCAGGATGATTGCAGCCGACGCAATCGCTCGCGCGTGGCGGCCGGGGAAAACACCGGCGGAGCCGGGCCGCGGCAAGGATGGACGCCCGGCGGTGAACTCCGCTATGGGCGCTCGCTTGCCGTAATGAAGGTTGACCCGTGACGCTCTACGCCCGTTTCGCCGCGCATATCGACGCAGTGCTCGATAATCTCACCGCCGCAGGGGATCTTCCCGCCGGGCTGGAACGACGCGCCGTGACGGTGGAGCCGCCGCGCGACCCGGCGCATGGCGATCTCGCGACCAACGCGGCGATGGTGCTCGCCAAGCCGGCGGGGACTAATCCGCGCGCGCTGGCCGAGAAGATCGCAGCCGGGCTGGGCGCGATCGACGAGGTGGTCTCCGCCGAGATCGCCGGGCCGGGCTTCATCAACCTGCGGCTGCGCGACGATGTGTGGCGCGACGAGCTGCGCGCGATCGAGGCGGCCGGCGACGATTACGGGCGCTCGACCCTTGGTACGGACGTGACCGTCAATGTCGAATATGTCTCGGCCAATCCGACGGGGCCGATGCATATGGGCCATTGCCGCGGTGCGGTGGTGGGCGACGCGCTGGCGAGCCTGCTCGAATATGCCGGGCACAAGGTGATCCGCGAATATTATGTCAACGACGCGGGCGGACAGGTCGACGTGCTCGCGCGCTCGGCCCATCTTCGCTATTGCGAGGTGCTGGGCATCGACATTGGCGAGATTCCCGAGGGGCTCTATCCCGGCGACTATCTGATCCCGGTCGGCGAGCGGCTGGCGCAGGAATTCGGCGGCGCCTATGCCGACGCGCCCGAAAGCGAATGGCTGGCGCTGTTCCGCGAGCGCACCGTCGAGGCGATGATGGACATGATCCGTGCGGATCTGGCGCTGCTCGGCATCCATCACGACCTGTTCTCGTCCGAGGCGGCGCTGCAGAAGGCGGGCAAGCCTGAAGCGGCCGAGGCATGGCTGCGCGCGCGCGACCTGGTCTATGACGGCGTGCTCGAAGCGCCCAAGGGCGAGACGCCCGAGGATTGGGAGCCGGTGGAGCTGCCGCTGTTCCGCTCGACCCGCTTCGGCGACGATCAGGATCGGCCGATCAAGAAGTCGAACGGGCAGTGGACCTATTTCGGCGCCGATCTCGCCTATCACTTCCAGAAGGCGCAATCGGCTGACCAGCTGATCGACATCTGGGGCGCGGACCATGCGGGTACGGTGAAGCGCATCCAGGCCGCGGTTGCCGCGCTGACCGAGGGCAAGACGCGTTTCGACGTGAAGCTGGTCCAGATGGTCCGGCTGCTTCGCAACGGCGAGCCGGTCAAGATGTCCAAGCGGTCGGGAAATTTCGTGACGCTGGCCGATGTGGTGGGCGAAGTGGGCAAGGATGTTGTCCGCTTCACCATGCTGACGCGCAAGGCGGATGCGCAGATGGACTTCGATTTCGCCAAGGTCGTCGAGGCGTCCAAAGACAATCCCGTCTTCTACGTCCAGTATGCGCATGCCCGGATTCGGTCGGTGAATCGCCGCGCGGCAGAGGCCGGAATCGCGATCGAAGCCGCCGACCTGTCCCGGCTTGATACGGACGAACTGGTCGTTGTGAAGCTCGCAGCCCAGTTTCCCCGCATCGTGGAGGCTGCCGCGCTTGCCCGCGAACCCCACCGGATCGCATTCTATCTATTTGATCTGGCTGCATCTTTTCACGCGCTGTGGAATATGGGCAACGACCGGCCGGATCGTCGCTTCCTGGTGGTGGACGATCAGGCAACCACATCCGCAAGGCTTTTCTTAGCCAATGCGATCGGGCAGATTGTCCGCAACGGCCTCGCCATCATGGGCGTGAAGGCCGTCGAGGAGATGCAGTGATGACCGACACCGACCGCGAAGGCCTGCAGCTTTCCGAAGAGGATCGCCTGCCCTGGCTCGAAGCCGTGGAGGATGCCGACGACGATGAAGGCATTTCGCCGGCCAAGCTCGCGGGCGGTGTGATCGGCGCGTTGGTCGCGCTGGGTGTGGTCATCGCCGGTGTCTGGTGGATCAAGGATCGCAATGCCCAGCCCGATGGCGACGGCACGCTGATCGCCGCCGCCGAGGGCGATTACAAGGTGAAGCCCGATCAGCCGGGCGGCATGAAGGTCGAAGGCGAGGGCGATTCCTCGTTCGCGACGAGCGAAGGCGCCGAGGCGACCGGAAAGATCGATACCAGCGCGGTGCCCGAGGCACCGGTTGCCGGCGCGCGCGCGCCGGCCAAGGCCGGGATCGAGCGTCCGGTCGCAGGCGGACCGGCGGCGACAGTGAAGGTGGCGGACGGCGGCAAGATGCCGGCCCCTGCGGCAAAGCCCGCGCCGGCGCCCAAGCCTGCGGCTGGACCCAGCGGATCGACGATCCAGCTCGGCGCTTATGGCAGCGAGGCGATCGCCAACCAGAGCTGGACCGCGATGAGCAAGCG